>Ga0302234_10001110_pt1 | contig 19321 bp, 11 predicted proteins | sample II_Palsa_N3_2_FD_193576 | JGI IMG/M metagenome (GOLD analysis project Ga0302234, IMG submission 193576) | Peat permafrost microbial communities from Stordalen Mire near Abisko, Sweden - II_Palsa_N3_2 | ecosystem: Environmental > Terrestrial > Soil > Palsa > Peat permafrost | place: Sweden... | reverse complement strand
CTGAATGCCTCCAGCTCGCGATTGACGTCGGAGACCTGCGTCACCTTGCCCTCAAGCTGCCGATTGAGCTCGTTCACCTGCTGCTCGACGAGCGCGCGCGAAGTGACATCGCTGACCGTCAGCAGCAGCGCCGGCATCATGGTGTCGCCTTGCTGCAACCGGCGCGCATTGATCACCACATGCCGATCAACCCCGTCGACAGTGCGCTGGATCAGGTCGTAGTCCCACAGTTCGCGATCGCGCAACAGCACGTCGGTAAGCCGTTGCAGCAATACGCTGTCGCTCCAGGCACCTTCACCCATATGTGCAAGGGGCTGCGAACGCTGTTGTGGGTCCAACCCGTACAGCTCGCAAAAAGCGGTATTCGCCAGCAAGCTGCGAAGGTTCTCGTCGAACAGGGCGATCGGTTCGCGCACGGCCTGCAAAATCAGTTCCGAGCGCAGCTCCGCACGACTCTCGCGGGTCTCTGCCACCTGGCGCCGGCCGATCTGCCGCTCGGATGTGACCACGATGATCATCAGCAGCAGCAACTGCGCCAGCGCGGTAATGGTGAGCACGGTGCTGGTATTGAACGTCTGCCGTTGAGCTGCCGCCTGACGATCAAGCAACAACTTGTCCTCGTTTTGCACGATGTTCGCGATCGGCGCATTGATCTTGAACAGATCACCGGCATCGCGCAACGACTGCCGGGCACCTGCCGGATCTGCTTGCTGCAGTCGCGACAACGCCTGCGCCATCAACGCGAGGTGCCCGTTGATACCGCCTTCCAGCGCACTGATCTGAATTTGCTGCTGAGGATTGTCCTGTGCCATGACGCGCAACTGCTGCAGCAACCCCGGCACCTCCGTGCTGGCACGCCGAGCCCGTTGCCGCGTCAGGTCGTTGCCGTCGCCAACTAGCAGCCGATAGCTCGCCGCCTCGCTGTCACGGGTAAGGTAGGCGATCTGATAGGTCAGCGCCTTTGTCGCGTTCGAACGAATCACCCATTCGACGGCCTGTCGCGTGCCGCGGGTATTGGCCAGCGTGACGACATACGGCAGCCCGACGATGACCAGCACCGCCAGCAGCAGCCCGGCGATTCGCCAGCGCATCACATCGGTGACTTTCATATGGCTCGCAGCATCAGCAGACCCCAACCGGAAAGACCCAGGACATTCTGGCATCTTTTGGTGGATCGCCAATTAGCTTCTCGAGCCTGCGACCGGCTCAGATCGAGCCGGTCGGTATTACCCATCCTGATTTGAAGATAACGAGGGTGGCCCTGACGAATCGCCTACCGGCGGCTCATTCGCCGTATCGGCTGGTCGCCGTCGGCCTCGCCGTATCGGCCTGCCCCCACTGCTTGTTCGGGGCCGCCTGCATGGTGAAGTGCAGCTCGCCGCCAGCGAGGATCTCCGCGTGATGCAGGTAGACCCGCTCCAGCGGCTTGCCGTTGAGCGTTACCGCGCCGACATAGGGATGTGCGTCATCCAGGTGATCGGCCACCACGGTGAAGGTGTGCCCGTTGGGAAGATGGATCGCGGCCTTCGGCACGAACGGCCGGCCGATCGCGTACTCGTCGCTGGCCGGCGTCACCGGATAGAAGCCGAGCGCGGTGAAGATGTACCACGCCGACATCTGGCCGAGGTCGTCGTTACCGACGAGTCCGTCTGGCCGTACGTCGTACTGGCTGTCCATGATCTGTTTGAGGCGCTGCTGCGTCTTCCACGGCGCACCGGCGTAGTCGTACAGGTAGGCGATGTGGTGGCTCGGCTCGTTGCCGTGCGCATACCAGCCGATCAGCCCGGTGATGTCTTCGACGTCCTTGAATTGCGCCGGATCGACCTTGGCGTCGAACACCTGATCGAGCTTGGCGACGAACTTCGTATCGCCGCCCATCGCGCCCACCAGGCCAGCCACATCCTGCGGCACGTACCAGGAGTACTGCCATGCATTCGCTTCGGTGTAGTCGCTGCCGTAGCCGGCAAAGTTGGGATCGAACGGTACGCGGAATGTGCCGTTGCTCAGCTTCGCGCGCATGAAACCTGTCCCCGGATCCCACACGTTGCGCCAGTTGGTGGCGCGCTTCTCGAAGGTGGCAGCAACGTCCTTTTTGCCCATCGCCTTGGCCATCTGCGCGATCGCCCAATCGTCATAGGCGTATTCCTGGGTCTTGGAGGCGGCCTCCACTTCCTTGTCGATCGGCACGTAGCCGAGTTTCATGTAGTCGGCGAGATCGCCGTAGTTGCCATAGGTGGCGGTGGATACCATTCCCTTCAGCGCCTTGTCGCTGTCGAAACCCCGCACGCCCTTGACGTAGGCATCGGCAATGATCGCCACGGCGTGATAGCCGGTCATGCACCAGGTTTCCAACCCCTGGTATGCCCACACGGGCAACATGCCGAACGGACTGGCTTGCTGCGCAGCGATCAGCGAGCGGATGAACTGCGTGCTGAGATCGGGGCGCACCAGCACCATCAGCGGCTCTTCAGCGCGGTAAACGTCCCACATCGACCAGCTGGAGTAAAAATCGAAGCCGTCAGCATGATGCACAGCGTGATCCGGTCCGCGGTACTCGCCGTTGACATCCATGCTCAGCGTAGGCGCCAGCATCGCGTGATACAGCGAGGTGTAGAAGCCGGCGCGCTGTGCTGCCGAGCCGTCCACGTCGATCACCGACAGCGCCTTGTTCCATGCCGCATTCGCCTCGGCGCGGCGAGCATCGAAGTCCCAGCCCTGGCCGTCCTTATCGAGGTTGGCGATGGCGTTCGCCTCATTCACCGAGGAGATCGCCACCTTGACCAATAGCGGCTGCTTCAGCTGGCCGAAATCGAACACGCCGACCAGCGCGCGGCCGTTCTGCGCGTCGTGATCCTCCGGCTGGTTGCCCGGCCCCTGGAAGCCCTTGTATACAACGTCCGTCTCGCGGTTGCTCAGCTCGCGCGAGGTCATCGGCTGCGAGAACCGCATCGCGAAACACAGCTCGCGACCCGGTGCCCAACCGCGTGTTTCGCGGCACCCGGTGACGGTGCCATCCGGATGCACGCGCAGGCTGGCCCATAGCACCTTGCCCGGGTAATCGTAGAAGCTCGGGCGCAAATCGAGCAGCACGTGTGCCGGCTTGCCCTGCGGGAATGTGTAGCGGTGCCAGCCAACCCGTTGGCCAGCGGTAAGTTCGGCGCGAATACCGTAATCGCTCAACGTCACTGCGTAATAGCCTGCCTGCTCCACTTCGCTGGCATGGCTGAAACGTGAGCGGTAGCCACTGCCTGGCTTGCTCGCATCGCCGGGCTCCAGTTGCACGTCACCGGCGATCGGCATCACCAGCACGTCGCCAAGGTCCGAATGACCGGAGCCGGAGAAGTGCGTGTGCGAGAAGCCCATGATGCTGGAGTCGCCGTACTGGTAGCCCGCGGCCCACTTATAGGAATGCTTGAAGTCCGGCATGGCGGTGTCCGGCGAAAGCTGGATCATGCCGAACGGCACCGTCGCACCAGGAAAGGTGTGGCCATCGCCGCCGGTGCCGATGCGCGGATCGACCTCCGCGGCATGCCCCGCAAGCGTCGCGGCATGGGCCGCTGCCGGTGCGGCACCGACAAGGCCGAGCGAAGCACTGAGCAACCAGGGTAGTACGCGGTGCAACCGGACAGTCATCTCAACCTCGAATTTAGATCGATCCAGGCTGATAAGCTATCACCCATCGCGACGCAACGCATGTTGCGCCGCGACGTGCACATCTTCGTCGATAAGCTACATTTAGATCGTTCTAATCTGGTAGAGCGCCATGTCCAGCCATACCCCGATCGGCCGCAAGGTGACCTTGAACGACATCGCCGCCGGATGCGATTTGTCACGCGCCACGATATCGCTGGTGCTGCGTGGCAGTCCGCTGGTGAACAAGCATACTCGCGCGCGGGTCGAGGAAGAACTGCGCCTGCAAGGTTACGTCTACAACCGCTCCGCCGCCAACCTGCGGCGACGCACCTCGTCCAGCATTGCGCTGGTACTGAACGATCTGGCCAATCCGTTCTTCGCCGAATTTGCTGCAGGCGTGGATCAGACACTGGGCGAGGCCGGCTTCGTCACCCTGCTCGGCTGCACCAATGAATCCCCCGTCCGCGAGCAGGCCGTGCTGAGCTCGCTGCTGGAGCATGGTCCCGCCGGCATCATCCTGTCGCCCGCCGAACACAGCGACGCACATGACGTACTGGCTGCTGTGCGCGCGCGTTCGCCGCTGCTGCTGTTCAACCGCGAGCTTGGTGGTGCCCTGCCCGAGTTCTCACACTGGGACCAGCTAATGCTGGACAACCAGCACGGTGCCCGCCTGGCCACCGAGCACCTGATTGCCCGCGGCCATCGGCGCATTGCCTTCTTCGGTGGCCACCGCGATTCCAGCTCATGCCGACAGCGCTACGCCGGCTATGTGCAGGCGATGCAGTCGGCCCAACTGCCCATCGAGCCGCACTGGCGGGTCGAATGTGCGCCGACCCGACTTGAAGCCGCCCATCAAACCAGCGCCTTGTTCGCCGGCACACCCGCGCCCACCGCGGCGGTCTGCTACAACGACGCAGTCGCGCTGGGCTTGATGCTCGGACTCAATCAGCGCGGACTGCGTCCGGGCCACGATTTCGCATTGACCGGCTTCGATGACATTGCCGAAGCCGCGCTCGGCATGCCGCCGCTTACCACCTTGTCCACTGCACCGGGCGAACGCGGCCAGCAGGCAGCACAACTGATTCTGCAGCGATTGCAGGAGCCTCAGGCCGACAGCCGCCAGACCATCGCACCGGTGCAACTGGTGGTGCGTGAAAGCAGCTGCGCGCCACCCACAGCCTGATCTGTTCCAGGGGAAACACCGCATGACCTCCGTTATCAGTCCACACACGTCGCCTGTCGCACCGAGTGCCGCGGCCGGCCGCGAGCGCTATACCGACTACCCGATGGCGATGGGTGTGCTCACCACGATTTTCTTCATGTGGGGCTTCCTGACCTGCCTGAACGACATTCTGATCCCCCATCTGAAGTCGATTTTCCAGCTTGGTTACGCGCAAGTCATGCTGGTGCAGTTCACGTTCTTCGGCGCGTACTTCCTGATGGCGCTGCCAGCGGGACGGCTGATAGCCTCAGTGGGCTACAAGAAGGGCATCGTCGCTGGACTGGCAATCGCCGGGCTCGGCGCCCTGGGTTTCTGGCCTGCCGCAGACCTTCATCTGTATCCCGCGTTTCTCGGTGCGCTGTTCGTGCTGGCTACCGGCATCACGGTGCTGCAGGTGGCGGCCAATCCCTATGTCGCCCTGCTTGGCCCGGAGAGAACCAGTTCGAGTCGGCTGACTCTGGCGCAAGCACTGAATTCGTTTGGCACCTTTCTGGCCCCCTGGTTCGGTGGCCTGCTGATCCTGTCCAACGTGGTCAAGACTCCCGCGGAGTTGGCCACCCTGGCTCCGGCACAGCAGCTGGTTTATCAGACCCAACAGGCGCATGCAGTGCAGGGCCCGTATATCGGGCTGGCCGTGGTGCTGTTTCTGCTGGCGATTTTCGTGTGGCTGTTTCGGCTGCCCACGCTGACCGAAGCCACCGACAAGGGCGACCACGACCGGCATGGCTTCATCGAAGTGCTGCGCCATCCGCATGTGCTGTTCGGGGTCCTCGGCATCTTCTTCTATGTCGGCGCCGAGGTATCGATCGGCAGCTTCATGGTCAATTACCTGTCGATGCCGAACATCGGTCACATGAGCGAGCAGCAGGCCTCGCACTACGTGTCCTTTTACTGGCTCGGCGCCATGATCGGTCGCTTTATCGGTTCCGCGCTGATGGCGAAAATCTCGCCGCGCAAGTTGCTGGCCATCTTCGCTGCGATCAATGCATTGCTGGTGCTCACCACCATGTTGAGTGCCGGCGACGTAGCGGTGTACAGCATCATCGCGATCGGGTTGTTCAACTCGATCATGTTTCCCACGATCTTTGCGCTGGGCATCGAACATCTGGGGCCGCTGACCAGCAAGGCCTCGAGCCTTCTCATCATGGCGATTGTGGGCGGTGCGGTACTGCCCTACGTACAGGGCGTATTCGCCGATCAGATGGGCCTGCAGCATGCTTTCTTCCTGCCGCTGCTTTGCTACCTGTACATCCTTTTCTACGGCGTCCGCGGCTCCAGGGTGCGCGTCGTTGGATAAGTCAGCTTCAACAGCAATGACGCTACGGCGCCTTTCAATTAATACTCAGAAACCACGATCATGACGACGCGACCTATTCTTTGTTTTGGCGAGGCACTGATCGACTTTCATGCGCAGGGCAACGATGGTCATGGCTTTGCGCAGCACTTCTTGCCGTTTGCCGGCGGTGCGCCCGCAAACGTGGCGGTGGCGGTGGCGCGACTCGGCGGTGTGGCGCGTTTTGCCGGCATGCTGTCGCGCGATCCGTTCGGCGACTTCCTGCTCGACAGCCTGCAGCGGGTCGGCGTTGGCACCGACGACATCGCACGTACCGATGCGGGCAACACTGCGCTCGCGTTTGTCACGCTGGATGCCCACGGCGAACGCAGCTTCAGCTTCTACCGATCAGCCACGGCCGATCTTCTGTTCCGCCCCACGCATTTTCGTGCCGATGCATTTCGCGATGTGGCGGTATTCCATGTCTGCTCCAACAGCATGACCGATGCGGCGCTGGCCGCGACCACCCGCGAGGGTATGCAACGCGCGCGCAACGCTGGCGCACTGGTCAGCTTCGACATCAACCTGCGTCCGGCGCTATGGCCGTCTGAAGTCGATCCGCATCCGCTGTTGTGGCCGGCCCTGCACCTGGCCGACGTGGTGAAGATGTGCGCCGAGGAATTTGCATGGCTCGCAGAAGATGGTGAACAGGCCGCACTCGACCGCTTGTGGCTCGGCCACACCCGCCTGCTGGTGGTAACCGATGGCGCCGAGCCGTTGCGCTGGTTTCATCCCGATGCCGATGGCGAACTGCCCTGTTACCCGGTCGAAGCAGTCGATACCACGGCCGCCGGCGACGCCTTCGTCGGCGGCTTGCTGTGCCAGCTGGCTGGTCTTGAGGCCGCTCCCGGGCGGATCGACCAGCTGGTGACCGAGCTGCCCCGTCTGCATTCGATACTGCGCTTCGCCGCCGCCTGCGGTGCGTTGACCGTGACCCGGCAGGGCTCGTTCTCCGCGATGCCGCACGAGGACGAAGTACTGGCCTTCATGGATGACCACGCATGAATACGTTGCCGGCATTGCCCGACTTCCGCTCCGAGACCTTCCTGCGTGGGCACATCGCGCAGACCATGGCGTTCTATCACCCGCGTGCGATCGATCCGGCCGGTGGTTTCTTCCACTATTACAAGGACGACGGCACGATCTACGATCGCCGCCATCGGCATCTGGTCAGCAGCACGCGCTTCATCTTCAACTACGCGATGGCGGCGATCGAGTTCGGTGAATCCGCCGCGCTTAGCCAGGAGTATCTGGTTGCCGCGCGGCACGGGCTGCGCTATCTGCGCGACGTGCACCGTGATCCGCGCACCGGCGGCTACGCCTGGACGATCCGCGACGGTCAGCCGGAAGACCGCACCAACCATGCCTACGGCGTGGCGTTCGTGCTGCTCACCTACGCTACAGCGCGCAAGGCCGGGATCACCGAGGCCGCCGCATGGATGGAAGAAACCTGGCAGTTGCTGGAACAACGCTATTGGGACGCCGACGCAGGGCTGTATCGGGACGAGGCCGATGCTGACTGGAACTTCAGCAGCTACCGCGGCCAGAACGCGAACATGCACATGTGCGAGGCGATGCTGGCCGCCTATCAGGCCAGCGACGAACCGCGCTATCTGGAACGTGCACTCACGCTGGCCGATCACATGACCCGCCGACAGGCCGCCAAAGTCGGTGGCCTGGTATCGGAGCAAACGGCTGGCCTGGTGTGGGAGCACTACGATACCGATTGGCACATCGACTGGGACTATCACCGGGACGATCCGAAGCACCTGTTCCGACCCTGGGGTTTCCAGCCCGGCCACCAGACCGAATGGGCCAAGCTGCTGCTGATCCTCGAACCGCTGCTGCTCGAACGCGGCCGCGAGGAAAACTGGTTGCTGCCGACGGCGATGCACCTGTTCGACACCGCGCTGGCGCGCGCATGGGATCCCGAGCATGGCGGCATCTGCTACGGCTTCGCGCCGGATGGCAGCGTGTGCGACGACGACAAATATTTCTGGGTGCAGGCCGAATCGCTGGCTGCCGCTGCGCTGCTGTATGCGCGCACCGGTCTGGCCGTCTATGACGATTGGTACGGGAAACTGTGGACCTATGCGTGGCAGCATTTCGTCGACCACCGCTACGGTGCCTGGTATCGCATCCTGACCGGCGACAACCGCAAGATCGACGACGAAAAGAGCCCCGCGGGCAAGACTGACTATCACACCATGGGCGCTTGCTATGAACTGCTGAACGTGTTGCCGCCCCACTGATATCAGCACCCCGTGGCAGCTACTTCAGAGCACCTCGAATAGTGTGTTACCCGGCTCGTCATCCCTGCGAAGGCAGGGATGACGAGCAAGCGGCAGTTTTTCGAGCCCATCTTTAGCCGCGATGCTCCTGAGGCAGACCGAAAGGCCGAAGAGCCCTCGCCACTGAAGTCGCTCTCACAGCATGCTGAAACTGGAGAATTGCGTGTCGCGTCCGTTCCAATCCATCGCGCCTGCCACACTGTTCGCTGCTCTGCTCGCCAGTGGTGGTGTGATCGCCCAAGAGGCAGCGTCATCGGCCGCCTCCGCGGTCAATCCACTGATCGGCAGCAGCAACGGCGGCAATACCTTTACCGGTGCGACGCTGCCGTTCGGCATGCTGCAATGGAGTCCGGAAAACACCCGCGGAAAGCACAATCGCACTGCGGCAGCGGGTGATTGTCTCTACAGTGCCACCCGCGTTCGGGGCTTCAGCCTGACCCACCTCTCGGGTACTGGTTGTGCTGGCGCCAGTGGTGAATCGTTCCCGCCGCCGCAAGCCTGACGCCTCACACCCTCTCCGGAACTGATGCATGAGAACCCTGACAATCCCCTGCCTCACCGTTTGTCTGTCACTGCTTTCAGCAGCGGCCATGCCGTTGCATGCGGCCGTGCCTGACAAGGCATCGAACTTCGATCCCCTGCAGACCTTTGCGCCGTTCGACTATCCGCAGCCAGCGACGGCATATCGTTCAGCCAGCGGCAAGCCCGGCCCGCTGTTCTGGCAGAACCGCGCGGACTACCAGATAAAGGCCTCACTTGATCCCGCCAGCCGCAAGCTGAGCGGCGAGGAAGTTGTCGTCTATACCAATCGCAGCCCGGACGCACTTGATGTGCTGTGGTTGCAGCTCGATCAGAATCGCTATCGCAAGGACGCTCGCGGTGCATTTGCCGACGATCGCTTTCCCACCGAATTCACCGACGGGTATCACATCGCATCGGTGCAGGTGGAGGGCACCGACGGCAAGCTGCAGAAAGTTGACTGGCTGGTCTCCGACACCCGCATGCAGGTGAGCTTGCCCACACCGCTGAAGGCGCGCGACGGTCAGCTGCGCCTGCACATCAGCTACAGCTACACCGTGCCCGGCGAGTTTGGTGGCCGCACTGACGTCAACCCGAGCAAGAATGGCGACATCTTCGAGATCGCACAGTGGTTCCCGCGGATGTGCGTATATGACGACCTGCTCGGCTGGGATACCGCTCCGTATCTCAACCAGGAGTTCTATCTCGACTACGGCGACTACGATTATTCGATCACCGTGCCGTGGGACATGATCGTGGTCGGCGCCGGCGAGCTGCTGAACCCGAAAGACGTGCTCACCGCCACCGAGCTTCAGCGCCTCGAACAGGCACGGCGCAGCGACACCACGGTGATGATCCGCTCACCCGCCGAAGTGAACGATCCATCCAGCCGTCCAAAACAGAACGGCACGCTGACCTGGCATTTCCGCATGCAGAACAGCCGCGACGTGGCGTTCGGCGCATCCAAAGCATTTGTGTGGGACGCCGCACGGATCAATCTGCCCGACGGCAAAACCGCGATGGCGATGTCCGCATATCCAGTGGAAAGCGGTGGCAATGACGCCTGGGGCCGCGCCACCGAATACGTCAAGGCATCCACCGAGTACTTCTCGAAGCAGTGGTATCCGTACCCCTATCCGGTCGCGATCAATGAAGCTGGCACCGCTGGCGGCATGGAGTACCCGAGCATCACGTTCGACGACAAGACTGCGCACAGCAGAGAGCTGCAGCCGCTGATCGCGCACGAGATCGGCCACACCTGGTTTCCGATGATCGTGGGCACCGACGAACGCCGCCATGCGTGGATGGACGAAGGCTTCAACACCTTCATCGATATCTACGAAGCAGACCATTTCAACCACGGCGAATTCGCGCCCAAGCGCGACGAAGAATACGCGCCCGGTGGCGGCAATCCGGCCGATGAAATCGTCAAGGTGCTGACCGATCCCGACGCACCTCCCGTACTGACCATCGCCGACCAGACCAAGGAGAAGTACCGCCATCCGGTCACCTACTTCAAGTCCGCCTATGGCCTGGTGCTGCTACGCGAACAGATCATCGGCCCGGAGCGTTTTGATCCAGCGTTCCGCAAATACATCCAGACCTGGGCGTACAAGCACCCCAGCCCGTCCGACTTCTTTCGCTTCATGAACAGCGAGACCGGCGAGGATCTCTCCTGGTTCTGGCGTGGCTGGTACCAGCACAACTGGAAGCTGGACATGGCCGTGCAGAACGTGACGCCGGTTGACGGCGATTGGCACAGGGGCGCGCAGGTCACCGTGGCCAACCTGGAGAAACTGGTACTGCCGGCTACGCTGGAAGTTGTCTACACCGACGGCAGCAAACAGGACCTACGAGTACCCGTGGAGACCTGGATGCAGCACCACAGCTTCACCATCCGCGTCGACGGCAGCAAGCCGGTGAAGTCCGCCACCATCGATCCGGCACACGCAATTCCCGATGTGGATCGAAGCAACAACACGTTCACCGTGAAGTGAGTGCACGAACGATTCTGACGTTGATCTCCAGATGCATCCTCCGACACTACCGAGGCCCGCGTGTGCGGGCCTCGGTAGTCAATCGCAGGATGCCGCCGACACCTGGATTCTTCAGCCAGTGCTGAGGATTCACACTCTCGTAGTTCTTTAACGTCGCATGGGATCGATTCAAGCCGAGCGGGTTCATCTTGGAGTTCATTGTCTCAACGATGCGCGAGGCATCCCGCTCGTCTCCCGCTTCACGCCGGTGAAGCGGCGGGCTGAAGTCAGCGGGACACGCGAGAAGAGCTATAGCTTCACGCCTTATGGCTTTTGCTTGCTTTCGCGCGAGCACCCGTAGGCGCGTTCTTCTTCAACTTTGTCTGATTGTATTCAATTGCGGCGCGGACGAGATTTTTCAGGGCGCGCTTATTGATCTTGTCACCCTCAAGAAAATCGATCGCTCGTCTCGCATTGCCTTCGAGGCCCGCGTTGAAGAGCTTGTCAGGATCCGGGAGGCCCGCACCGTGGGCAAAGGTAAGCTTCACCTTTCCTTTGTGGGCATTGGCGACCGCGATCATTCCGTCACGAGACCACACCGGGCTTCCCATCCACTTCCATTCCTCGATGATCTCCCCGTCGGCCTCAAGGATGCACTCGCGGACGCTGGCGAACGTCTTACCACGCCAGTCCGTGATTCCGTCGATCAGCTGATCAATACGTTCCGATGGATTCATTGGCTCTTTATGCCTCGAATGCTGGTCCCGTTTCGCACCGTTCAGTCGCGAGTATCGCAATCCGCGATTAGCGCGACCATGTGATGCGGGCACCGTTTGGCCGGGTGTCCAGCTTGAATTGTGCCGGCTTCAATCCATCTGCGCCAACACCCGTTGCGGGGCCGCAAGCTCGCGACTTCTTGCAGGCGCAGAACTGCCGTCTTGGCCATACCCCTCTGGTGACACCGACGACGCCGCTCTCGCCTGATTAGGGGTCTCTTTTAAAAACTGTGACGCACGCCCAAGAAGCAAGGAAAGGCTGGCGTGGGTCGTGCTTGCTTATTGCCTGCCCTCCCCCCCTTCACCGAGCAAGACTGTATGGATGCGTTCTTCGAATACATTATCGCTGGCGGCCCAAAGCATGGCCGAGTCTACTGTCGCCCGCTGAACCCACGGACTTCCACGCCTCTCGTCGTGATTACCGAGGATGGCAAACGTTGTCTGCCAGCTGCACGCAAGCGGGCCGGGGCACGCTTAGTACTACTGCATCCCGAAGCCACCGGTGCGCAATTTCGGTCCATTTTGGCTACTTTTGGTTGACGGGCACGTCAGTTGTCACCCAAGGCAGCGGCTTCACGAAAAGTGATGCGCAGCGGATAGTCTGGTGATGCTGGTTTGGCGCGAGGGGATAAACTTTGTTCTGTCCTGAGACCAAGTAGCTAAAAGGCGGGATGTGCAGTGCTCCAAGCTTTTTTGAGGATCCTTGTCGCGGCGTCTCTTGCGCTTTCCCTCAGCGCGCGGGCGACCACCGTGCGCGTGGTCGGCGATAACAACTATCCCCCTTATCTCTTTCTAGGTTCAGACGGTAAGCCGCGTGGCTATGTGGTTGACGTGTGGCAACTATGGGAAAAGAAAACCGGTATCAAGGTCGAGTTGACCGCGACAAGCTGGGCCGATGCGCAACAGCGGTTGCTGAATGGCCACGCTGACGTCATCGAAATGATCTTCAAGACGCCAGGGCGAGAAGCGCTGTACGACTTCTCAGCGCCATTTGCGCATGTCACCGCGGGCATATATTCGGATTCAGGAATCACTGGCATCAATGATTCCTCTTCGCTCAAGGGCTTCGAGGTCGGCGTAGAACGTGGTGATGCCTGTGTAGAGCGGTTGCACGATGACGGCATTGGCAACGTACGCACATTCGCAGGCTATGCGGATTTGCTCGCGGCGGCGACCCGACGGGAGATCAGGATCTTCTGCATGGACGAGTACCCGGCCGACTACTATTTGTATCGGCTAGGCCCGGAGAACCACTTCACCAAAGCCTTTGACTACTATTCAGGAGAATTTCGCCGCGGCGTGCGCAAAGGCGATACAGCGACGCTGACCATGGTCGAACGCGGCATGGCGCTGATCACTGACGACGAGCGTTCTGCCTTACAGCGCAAATGGATGGGACAACCGGTCGATTTCACTCCATACGCCCGCATTTTCGGCTATGGGTTGCTCACGGGAACACTGGCGGGGATGGCCCTGCTGATCTGGATCTACACTTTGCGACGCGCGGTTGAGCGGCGCACCCGTGATCTGGATTTTCTTGCCCACCATGATCCACTCACCGGCTTGCCCAATCGTCGCTTGCTGATCGATCGCTTACAGCACGCCATCGCACAACACCTCGATGCCAGGCTCGCGATACTGTTGATCAACCTGGACAACTTCAAGCGTGTTAACGAGAGCTTCGGCCATCTGGCCGGTGACCTGCTGCTAAGAGCGGTTGGGGAGCGACTGCTTGGCTGTACGCCGGTAGCAAATACCGTGGCGCGTTTGAGCGGCGACGAGTTTGTGATCATGCTGAGCGGACATGCCGACCCCACCGCAGCTTCCGCAGCAGCAGCCCGGATCCTGAACGCGATGGCCCAGCCGTTTTCTCTGAACGGCGCCGACCTGTTTGTAGGGGCGAGCATAGGCGTCAGTCTCTATCCGGACGACGGGAATGACGGCGTTACGCTGCTCAAAAATGCGGCCGCCGCGATGCATCGGGCGAAGCAAAGTAGCCCTGGCGTGTGCGGTTTCTACAGTGCATCGCTTACCGAGCAGGCAAGTCACCTGCTTCAACTCGGTACATCGCTGCGCCGTGCACTGGAGCGAGAGGAATTCGTGCTGGTCTACCAGCCGCAGGTTCATGTGTCTTCGGGGCGCATCACCGGCGTGGAGGCATTGATTCGCTGGCAAAGTAGTTCGGGGCTGATTCTCCCCGCCCAGTTCATTCCCTTTGCTGAAGAAACGGGGCTGATCGAACCGATCGGGCTCTGGGTGCTGCATACCGCCTGCCAACAACTCGCCGCGTGGTTGGCGGTGGGTTTGCCGCCTGTGCGAATGGCAGTGAATCTTTCGCCCCGCCAGTTCGCCAGCGCCGAACTGGTAAAGCAAGTGCAAGCTGCCCTGAACGCATCGCAGATACCTCCTCAGCTATTGGACCTGGAGATCACCGAAGGTGCGCTGATGGAGCATGGGGCCGCTGCGACGGAGATTTTGACGGCTTTGCGCGATCTGGGTATTGGACTCGCCATCGATGACTTTGGCACGGGCTACTCTTCCCTGGCCTATTTACGGCATTTCCCGGTCGAGCTTCTGAAGATCGACCAAAGCTTCATGCGCGGCGTGCCTGAGGAGGCAAGCGCGGTGGAGATCGCGTCGGCCATTGTCGTGATGGCACATACCCTACGCATGCGAGTGATCGCCGAAGGCGTGGAAAACGTCGAACAATGGACGTTCTTGCAAAACATCGGCTGTGACTACGCCCAAGGCTGGTACCTCGGCAGGCCTATGTCGGCCGTCGATATGGAAGTCGTGCTCCGAGCGAACATCTTGTCCATGCAGGAAATCGCCGACGAATGAATGGTTGAGGCACGCACCAGCTCTTCTAGCCGAATGACTCATGGCTGTTGGAGGATTGCTCCATTTTGCTCGAAAGCGGTCGACGTCGACGACAGCCTGGGCAAAGGCCTGCGGAGCTTCCTTAGGCAAGTTGTGTCGAACGCCTCCATCACTGACACGGTGCGCATATTTTCCCGGGATTTTCTTCGCATAAACGCTACCGTCAACGTGCGGAATGGCGTTGGCGTCGCCTTCAAGGGTAATCGTGGGCACCGCGATGGCCGGACCGACAGCAGCGAGCCTCCAGGCGGCTTGGGCAATGGCCGCACTCCCACAACTGCACATAGCGCAGCGTGACAGGTGCGCCCCATGGAAGGTTCTTCGTTGCCCGCAAACACAGACGAGCACAACTCCGCTCAGATCGCGTCAGCCCCTACGCCCGCGGTTATTAATTTGTGCTTATCGGAGAGCCAGCCCGCCACCACTAGCTCGGTAGCACTAATAAAATTTGGCCGACAAGTCGCAATGCCCAAAAATAAAAAGAGCCAGCTAAATAGCTGGCTCCTCATGTAATCGTACCACTTTTACCGATGGTAGAAATTAAAACGGTTCTTTCTACCTGATACCTCGCATTGCCGGCCGAACTCAAGTCATACAGCCAAACTAGCAGCATAAATCGCTACGGCAAGCGACGGTTCCGTTGCGTTTTGGCATCGATGCGGTCCGAAACGCAACAAATCGCTTACGTGACTCAGACTGCACTGGCCAACGCGTCTCCCTCCGCATTACCACTGCTCGCGAACTGACCCAGCTCTACGAGCTATGATCTTGACTCGGGTCTCGACAGCTCTAGGCCTCGTGACAAACACCGATTCAAGGGTTTTGTCTTTGATCTGCTGGCGGAGACGCAGTCCATACGATGTCGTCATTCACGGCGTACAGCCTGCAGTCGGCAGCACGTTTCGAACAGCCCCGCAATGCACGCCCGATGGGATCATAGCCTCCCCCGGCAACACCGAATGCACCGTTGCTTGCAATGGCGAACGCGCGAGCCCCGTGCGCACCAAGGAATGCCTGGTATGCAGCCAGCCCCCTAAAGTTGATGAAGGGAATGGCCGTCACATCCGACAGCTCTGCCCAACGCGTTGCTGGTGGTGCGATATGTGGCAGAAAATCTGGATACAACGGCTTGGATGGCAGCCCAATGCGTGCCAGGAATGCATCTACCTTCGGCACCCACAAGGGAATGCCTTCGTTATGGCTTAATAGTTGATGGGAGTCATCTCTGAATGGCCCAACGTCGATCAATTCAGCGTGGCCGCCGGAGCGAACGTATGCGTCGAAGACATCCCGCCAAACGGCGACGGGCATCAGAGTGTCGTTGTCTCCGTAAAACCAAAGCGACGGGATTTTTGCGCTTGCGCCAAGTTTGCCAGCGGAGACGACTAAGCTGTGGTCCTGATCCCGGCAGGCGGTTGTCCGCATCGTGGCATTGAAGCTGACCAGACCACGGACACCAACCGGCGGCGCCGCGCCAAGGCCCAGTGTGTTCCACGCGCCGAAGCTCTGCCCCGCGACGATGATCCGTGTACGGTCAATATCCGGCTGCTCGGCTATCGCTTCGACGACCGCCCGGATGTCCCGACCATTAAGCTCGGCATCCCGCGCCAGATCACAGCCGGCTTCGACAATGGTTCCACCAGAATCGGCAAAACCACGCATCATCGGTAAGGCGACCGCGTAGCCCCGAGACAAAAAATAGAAAGCTGACAAAGAGAGGCGATAGCGCTCGCCCCGATTGTGAGCAGACGCACTGGTTGCGCCATGGTTCATGACCGCCAGCGGAAACGGGCCCTGTCCATAAGGGGTAAGCAAGGTCACTTGAAGCGTCACCGATCGCGCAGGGTCACCGCTCAGCATAAGGACGGCTTCGTGGTACGGCGCCAGGGGAAGATGGGGATCATCGGACGCTAGGGGCGGCGGGTCGCTGGGCTCGGTGCTCCTCACCGACATGGCGAGGAGACAGAGCACCGAGCCCGCGATCACCCACTTGAATGTGGAAATACGACGAAGACGATGATTCACAAAATATTTCTTATAAAATATCGGAAAAGCATAACCAATCGCCAACCTTCACCAAGATGACCCATCTGTAAACATGATCACGGCCGCCAAAGACATCGTGTATCGCGTTGCGGATGCGAACTGCCGAACCTGCATCACGCAACGCTCTTACGAACCTCGTTTAAGTCATAGCACAACGACGCGCTTGGTATTGAGCTTCTCGTTTTCCCAAAAGTTGGTGTCTGCGTACTTCGTAAATAAATCCGGCGGGAGAATCGTCGCTCGCTTTTCCAGCTCAATTTTCCGTCTTACCGTATGAAGATCGGGCATCCCCAATCGTCGATCGTATTCTTCCTCGTGATATTCGACATTGTCGAAATCATGATCGAACGGTTGCTCGCCGATGCGCTCGTACAGGCAACGGATGACCTCCGATGGATCGCGAACCAACGATTCGTAACGAACAACTATGAGCTTATTGGCGTGCTCACCAAACCATGCCTCCCTCAATGACCCCCAAGCTAGGCCAACAAGTCCTCGCTCTGAATCCATTAAGTCTCTCACTCGTCCATACACGTTCAGAGCATTCTTATTTTGAAACATGCCCGAAACATGCATTGGGTTGCGTCGGACCAATTTTTCTACGCTGTCGATGACCCACGGGACTTCTCGGACGCAACAAATCACTTTCGAAGAAGGAAACAATTGGTGCAACAGCGACAACTTCGCTGTCCACGTGCGATTAGTGTCGAAGACCAGCTGATCTTGCTCCATGGCATCATGATGGTAGGCCCTGAAAAGGCTACCCAATACACGATGCCGACGATCATCAACGAAAAACGGCGCGTATTCGCCGGCCCCGCTCATCGTTGGCAGAACAGCGCTAAAGAGCAGTGCTGCCGGACTACTGATTCCAGCACTGAATCGAGGATTCTGGCGGAGGATTGCAGACATCAAGGTTGAGCCAGACCGAGGCAGCCCCGAAATAAAGTGTACGTTATTGCTGTTCGATAACATTCCGATCAAATCTCCATGTTTTTCCAGTCATGCGCACTTCCCGGCATTTTTGAAGCACCTACATAGCCATCAACGAACAGACGTGATCCAAATCAATCTCCGCCGCCCTACTGGCATAACGCCATCTTCGCGGCGGCCAATCGCCTGCATGACGTTACCGTCATGCAGGCCCTTCGCCTTAGTCAGGCCGCATGCCTGCTTTCATGCATAGCTGCAAGTGAGCGCTCCTGATACATGGCCATGCTCGACTCCGAGTCGGAGTGATCGATGCCCATTTCTGCCGCATCAAATTGGCTCATCGCCTGTACTAGCTGATGCACTTGCGTAACGCTCTGCGTCGCCGAGTTGCTGGGCGTCGATGGGACACCATATAGGGCCTGGACGTTGGCGACATCCGTCCCGCCCAACATCTGGTTGTTCGCACCCAGCACCGCATTCATGATCGATCCGGCGATATCGTTATCCGCCAGACCCAGTGCATGCCCGATCTCGTGTAAGGCAACCTGCTCAAAGGTGGCATCGGTCGACGCATAGACCAGCTGACCGGCCGCATTCGTCGTCAATGCGGCCTGGCTGGGATCTTCCAACTCCACTTTTACGCCCGCATCGAGCGTGCCGTTCTGACTGTCGTAGTTAGTCAATCCGATTGCGTTCGTGCTGGCAGGATTGAGATCGCTGAAGCCCACTTCGATATCCGCCTGCGCGCCCGGGGCGACCTCCTGGAATTGCAAGCCCGATGCTTTGGCCCAGGTCTGGAAGGCCTGGTCCACGGATGCCTGCTCTTGGGCATTCGTAATCGCGCCGCTGAAGCTACCTGACGCGCTGGCTAGACTCCAGGTGATGGTCTTGTCGGACCATGAGGCTCCTTCGTACACGCTATCGGATTGCTCCGCCGCCGCAATTTGCTTCGCCGTCGGACTCGTCCCTTTCCACCTCGTCAGGCCGTAACCGTAATAACCACCCCCCGTGACAACGCCCCCATCGCCACTAGTGTCCTCACTCGGGTCACTCCAAGAATCGCCGGTTCCGAAAATCCCATCATTCGCGTTTGATCCATCGTAGGTAACTGTACTGTCAGTGGCAGTGATGACGTCGCTCGCGCCGTTGACGGTGAAGTCGTCGCCCGAACCACCCACAATGACGTCATTGGAGCCGTCGATCGTCAGCGCATCATCGCCCGATATGTCGACCCTGGTGTTGCTGGCAGTGATCACGTCATCGGTGCCATCGACCGTCATCGCCGAGTCATCGCTAGCCGAAATCGAGGCGTCAGAACCGTCCACGGTGACGCCGGTATCGCTTGCTCCCAATGTCACCGACGCACCGTAACCCAGACCCACTGTCTCACCCACACCATTCACCGTACCGCCCGACCAGTTGCCGAAGCTCACGCTGCTGCCGCTGTTGTTGGCCAAATCCACCGTCTCGCCCGTACCGTCCAAGGTCGTCTGCGAACCGCTTCCGGCGTTCACCAAGTTACTGCTGCCATCGATCGTGGTGATGTCGCCACCACCGCTGAAGTTGAACGTCTCACCCACTGCGTTAATGTCGGTGGTGGTATCCGTGCCCAACACATCGATATTGTTGCCGGCACCCGTCACCGTACCGCTCAAGTTGTTCGCCGCGAAGGTCACCGTGCTGTCGCCGTCGGCCGTCAGGTTCGCGGTCTC
>Ga0302234_10001108_pt1 | contig 19353 bp, 16 predicted proteins | sample II_Palsa_N3_2_FD_193576 | JGI IMG/M metagenome (GOLD analysis project Ga0302234, IMG submission 193576) | Peat permafrost microbial communities from Stordalen Mire near Abisko, Sweden - II_Palsa_N3_2 | ecosystem: Environmental > Terrestrial > Soil > Palsa > Peat permafrost | place: Sweden... | reverse complement strand
AGCGGATCGCCGTCGCCACCGAGGGTACCCGGCACGTAGCCGTAGTTGCACGGGTAACGCATCGGGGTGGACAGGATGCGGTCGACGAAGATCGCGCCGCTTTCCTTCTCCACCTCGTACTTGATCGGCTCGGCATCCTTGGGGATTTCGATGATGACGTTGATTTCGTCCGGCACGTTGCGACCGGCGGGGACAAGATGCAGACCCATGGGATGTCCTTGCACTGATGAGAAAGTTGGCCAGCAAGGATACGCCAAACGCTGCTGCGGCGCAGCAATGGCCGCATCAGGCGTGGCCTGGACTCACGCCTGTCGCTGACCGCGGTAGGGCCGTTCGCGCAGCCATTTGGTGGCAATCCATTTCTCGCCGCGCAGTACCGGCAGGCCGGCATGCAGCGAACTATGGTCGCCGCCTTCATAGGCGAAGTAGACGGCCGAGCCGCGTCGTGCGGTGACCGTCAGGCCAATCTCGGGGAAGGCGGTGCCGCCACCTTGTTCGGGCGTGTTCAGATACATCACCACGCTGGCAATGCGTTGACCGCCGACGGCTGTCACCGCGCCGAAGCCAGGCAGTTCGGGATCGAACCAGTCGTAATGCGGTTCGTATTCCTGGCCGGGCAGGTAATGCAGAATCTGCAGGCCTTCGCCGTGATTCACCGGTACGTCGAGCAAGGCCGCCAGGCGTTGCTCGATCCGGCCGATCAGCGGCAGTTCGTTCAAGGTGAAGAACATGCCTTCGCTGGTGCGGCGATGATCCACCTGATTCTTGCCGTCGCTGTCCACCGTGAGTGCGCGTTGCAGGCGTGGCTGGGCCAGCGCAATCAGCTCAATGCATTCCTGCTCGGTGAGGATGCCTTCCAGCACGCGCAGCGCCGGCGTCTCCACACTGAGCAAAACGTGGATGGTGTGGTCGTCGATAGTGACCTCGGGTCCCTCGGGGTGTTTCGTGCGTAGCCCTGGCAGCGGCGCTTTGTCGGCGCTGGTGAGTAGGGCAGCCAGCGGCAGCTTCAGTACCTCGGCGACGATGCTGCGGCTCTGCCGCGGATCGTAGCCGTTCTCCTTCATCAGTCGCAGCACGTCCGGTACACCATGCCCGGCACGGGTCGTGGTGAGAATCCATTCGCGCAGTTCGGGACTGATCGTGATGCGTGGGTGCATGGCGGTCTGTGTGGTTCGGTGATCCCGCAGGTTACTTCACGTGCGGGTGTCGACAAAATCCATCAGGCGTCCGAATGACGCGAGCCGGCAATTGCCGGCTCGCGTGGACTGCGTGGCTGCGTGAGCGTGCCTTACTTTAACTGGTCCCACAGGAAATCGTAGGCCAGTGCGTGCATCAACGCGGCCTGCTTGTTGTCGGCGCCGGCGCCATGGCCACCTTCGAGGTTCTCGTAGAACCACACGTTCGGGATGCCCATTGCCTGCATCTTCGCGGCCATCTTGCGTGCCTGCACCGGGCCGACGCGGTCGTCGCTGGTGGTGGTATAGAACAGCACGGGCGGGTAGTGCGCGTCCTTGTGCAGGTTCTGATAAGGCGAGAAGGTCTTGATGAAGTTCCAGTCCGCGGTATCCGGATCGCCGTATTCGGCCATCCACGATGCACCAGCGGACAGGTGGGTGTAGCGCTTCATGTCGAGCAACGGCACTTCGCAGGCGATCGCGCCGAACAGCTGCGGATACATCGTCAGCATGTTGCCCATCAGCAGGCCGCCATTGCTGCCGCCTTCGGCACCCAGGTGCTTGGCCGAAGTCACGCCGCGCTTGACCAGATCCTCGGCGACAGCGGCAAAATCTTCATACGCACGCGGACGATTCGCCTTCAGTGCGGCTTGGTGCCACTGCGGGCCGTATTCGCCACCGCCGCGGATGTTCGCAACCACGTACACGCCGCCACGATCCAGCCACGCGCGGCCGATGCTGCCGCTGTAGTGCGGTTGCAGCGAGACTTCGAAGCCACCGTAGCCGTAAAGCAGGGTGCGGTTGGAGCCATCCAGCTTCATGTCCTTCGGCGCGATCTCGAAGTAAGGCACGCGGGTGCCGTCCTTCGAGCTGACGAAATGCTGGCTGACCACAAACTTCGAGGCGTCAAAGAACGTCGGGTCCTGCTTGATCGTTTCAGCCGGCACGCTGCCCAGCACGCCGCGCTGCAGGGATGAAGGTGTAAGGAAACCGGTGACGCCGAGCCAGTATTCGTCGCTGTGGTCCGGGTCAGTGTCGACCACGCTGATCGTGCTCATCGCCGGTGCGCCCGGCATCGCCTCGCGCTTCCAGTCGCCGGCACTTTGCGGTGTCAACACTTCCACGCGGCTCTTGACGTCGTCCAGCACGTCGAGGATCAGGTGATGCTGGGTCCAGTCGTACGAGGCCAGCGAGGTGTGTGCATCCGGCTTGAACAGCACGGTGAAATGTGACTTGCCGGCCATGAAGTCATTGAACTTGGTCGCCAGCAATGCACCGGACGGATAGGTGGTTCCGCCGATCGTCCACGGCGAACGTGTCTGCACCAGCAACCATTCGCGATGGGCGTCGGCACTGGCATCGGTCGGCACGTTGACGCGGATCAGCTTGTCGCCGATGCGTTGGTACATATCGCTGTGGAAGAAGTCCTTGGCGACGGAAACGAAGTCGCGCTCGTAGCCCGGCGTGCGGTCATGCGAGGCGCTGACGGCGAGGTCGGTCGACTTGCCGGCATACACCGTGGCGGCTGCAGTCAGTGGCGTGCCGCGCTTCCATTCCTTGACGATGCGCGGATAGCTCGATTCGGTCATCGTGCCAGGGCCGAAGTCGGTGCCGACGTAGATCGTGTTGTCATCGATCCAGCTGGCATCGGTCTTCGCCACCGGCAGCTCGAAGCCGCCCTTGACGAAGGATTTGCTGGGAATATCGAATTCGCGCACGGTCACCGCATCACCGCCATCGGGCGACAGCGAAATCAGGCAGCGATCGTAGTTCGGCTTCAGGCATTGCACGCCCTTGAACACCCAGCGCTTGTTCTCGGCCTTGTTCAACGCGTCGATGTCCAGCACGACGTCCCACTGCGGCTCGGCCTTGCGGTACTCGGCCAGCGTGGTACGCCGCCAGATACCGCGCGGATGCGCCTTGTCGCGCCAGAAGTTGTAGAGGTAGTCGCCCATGCGGCCGACTTCGGGAATGCGTGCGTCCGAGTCGAGCACTTCGAGGATGCTGTCGCGGGTCTTGACGAACTCGGCGTTGTCGACGAACTGCTTCGTCGTTACCGCGTTTTCCTGTTTCACCCAGTCCATCGAACGGGTGCCGCGGATGTCTTCCAGCCACAGGTACGGGTCGTCGGTCACCTGGGTGTCCGTGGGTGTCTTGGCGGGTTTGTCGTTCTGGGCATTGGCGTTATTCATGCCCGTCAGTGTGACGCCGAGTGCCAGCATCAGCCAGACCGATTTCATCGTGTGCCCCTCGTGTGCGAATGGACGTGTATGGATACGGCGGATATGGCCCGCGGCCGATCGAGCGTAACTGCCCGATCATACGGGCGCCCGTGACTAAAGTCAGGGTAAGCCGAGCCGTCGGCACAAACGAAAAGTCCCGCCGAAGCGGGACTTTCGCTATCACGGAACGCGTGGCTTACAGCAATGGAATCAGCAGCAGTGCCACGATGTTGATGATCTTGATCAGCGGGTTCACCGCCGGGCCCGCGGTGTCCTTGTACGGATCGCCGACGGTGTCACCGGTGACCGCGGCCTTGTGCGCCTCGGAACCCTTGCCGCCGTGATGGCCATCCTCGATGTACTTCTTCGCGTTGTCCCACGCGCCACCGCCGGTGGTCATCGAGATCGCCACGAACAGGCCGGTGACGATGGTGCCGATCAGCACGCCGCCGAGCGCCTGTGCGCCAGCCTCGGCACCACCCAACCACTTGAAGCCAAACACGACGACGACCGGCACCAGTACCGGTAGCAGCGACGGCACCAGCATTTCCTTGATCGCCGACTTGGTCAGCATGTCGACCGCACGCGAGTAATCCGGCTTGCCGGTGCCATCCATGATGCCGGGGATCTCGCGGAACTGGCGGCGCACTTCCACCACCACCGCACCAGCGGCGCGACCCACCGCCTCCATCGCCATCGCGCCGAACAGGTACGGGATCAGGCCACCGATCAACAGACCGATAATTACGTAGTGGTTCGACAGGTCGAAGCTGATGGTCGGCACGTTGAAGTGCTGGCTGAGGTTGTGCGTGTAGTCGGCAAACAGCACCAGCGCGGCGAGGCCGGCCGAACCGATCGCATAACCCTTGGTCACCGCCTTGGTGGTGTTGCCGACCGCATCGAGCGGATCGGTTACGCCACGCACTTCCGGCGGCAGGTCGGCCATCTCGGCGATGCCACCGGCGTTGTCGGTGATCGGGCCGTAGGCATCCAGTGCCACGATCATGCCGGTCATGCTGAGCATCGCCGTGGCGGCGATCGCAATGCCATACAGGCCGCACAAGGCGTACGCGCTCCAGATCGCCGCACACACGGCGAGCACCGGCAGCGCGGTGGATTTCATCGATACGCCAAGCCCGGCGATGATGTTGGTGCCGTGGCCGGTGGTCGATGCCTGGGCGATGTGCTGCACCGGTCCGTATTCGGTCGCGGTGTAATACTCGGTGATCACCACCATCGCGCCGGTCAGCACCAGGCCGATCAGCGTGCAGCCGTATAGATGGCTGAAGCTGAAACTGGAATCGGCCATCAGCGCCGAAGTGATCGGCCAGAACGCAACCGCGGCGAGAATGGCCGATACGGCGACGCCGGCGTAAAGCGCGTTCATGATCTTCGGGCCACGCACCTTGACGAAGAACGTGCCGATGATCGAGGCAATGATCGAGGCGCCGCCGAGCAGCAGCGGATACAGCACGCCGTTGGCACCCACCTGTTCAGCCATCACGCCGCCAAGCAGCATGGTGGCGATCAGCGTCACCGCATACGTCTCGAACAGGTCGGCGGCCATGCCGGCACAGTCGCCGACGTTGTCGCCGACATTGTCCGCGATGACGGCAGGGTTGCGCGGGTCGTCTTCGGGAATGCCGGCCTCGACCTTGCCGACCAGGTCGGCGCCGACGTCCGCGCCCTTCGTGAAGATGCCCCCGCCCAGCCGGGCGAAGATCGAGATCAGCGAGGAGCCGAAGGCCAGCCCGATCAGCGCATGCAAGGCGTGCATGGTCTCATAGCCCAGATACCGCAGTATCAGGTAATAGCCGGTGACCCCGAGCAGGGCCAGGCCGACCACCAGCATGCCGGTGATCGCACCGCCGCGGAACGCCACTTTGAGTGCCGCTGCCAACCCGTTGCGCGCCGCCTCGGCGGTACGCACATTCGCCTGCACCGACACGTTCATGCCGATATAACCGGTGGCCCCTGAGAGCAGCGCGCCGATGGCAAAGCCAATTGCAGTGGCCCAGTCCAGTGCCAGGCCAACAATCAGAAACAAAACAACGCCCACCGCGCCGATGGTGGTGTACTGACGATTGAGGTAAGCGCGCGCGCCTTCCTGGATCGCCGCGGCAATCTCCTGCATCCGTTGATTGCCCGGTGACTGCGCCATGATCCAGCGCACCGAAAATGCACCATAAAGAATCGCTACTACCGCACACGCCAGCACGATCCACACGCCATACTGCTGCAGCATCGGAGCCTCCCCATGAGTTGTCAGTAGCCGTCCGGAACGGGCGGTCTCATGGAGTATAGGCAGACCTTGTGACACAGGCTGTTGTGCGGCGCAGCGCATCGATGCGGCACCCTCCACAAAAGAAAAAGGCCATGCACGGATGCATGGCCTCGGGTCATTCGCGTCGATGCAGATTCAAAGCAACGCGTTCAATGCAGCGCCATGTCCAGGATGATGCCGGTGGCAATGCCGACCAGCAGGTAGTCGTTGTCTGCGCGCACCCAGTGATAGCCGCGCGGTGGGGGACGCAGGCGGTAATGGCCGTAGTCGCGTACCACATAAGTCGGGCCGTCATAACGGTGGCCGCGCTCCCAGTGACGATGCCGGTCATAGCGCGGCGCATCGCGGTAACCGTAACGGCGGTGGTCGTCGCGTCGATCGCCCTGCTGGCGATGGTCGTCGTGGCGCACATCATGGCGGGAATTCCCTTGGCCATGACCTTGCCCGCGCTGGTCGTGATCGCGTTGATCCTGGGCCAGCGCCAGGCTGCAGGTGCTGAGCAGGGTGGCAGCCATGAGCAGGCGGCTGATGAGTTTCATCACGATCTCCTCCACGAAAGGTCGTGGCTACAACGGCGCAGCCATCGACTCGGGTTGAGGGAATCGTAAAAAAATGCGACTGAACGCAAAGTTGCTGGCTCACAACAGCTTCAGGCTGGACTCGGCGGGCCTCGCGGTATCGCAAAGACTTGCGAATCAGCGCGGAAACGCGGGCAGCTTCTTGGTCACTGCGGTGTTCTTCAATTGCACGTAGCGTGGCAGGCCGTTCTTGCCGTAGGGCAGCGGTGCCTCGCCACGGATCAACGGTGCGAGGTAACGGCGCGCGGCAGCGGTAATGCCGAAGCCGTCGCGGCTGATGAAGTTCTTCGGCATTTTCTTTTCGCGATTGGCGATCTTCGCCAGCGGCGCCGCCTCGACCTTCCAGCGATAAGGCGCGTCGCTGCTGCGCACGATCACCGGCATCACCGCGTTCATGCCGGCCAGCGCGTATTCGACCGCGGCCTTGCCGACGGCGAAGGCCTGCTCGGCGTCGACCTTTGACGCAGCATGCCGCGCGGAGCGCTGCAGATAATCGGGCAGCGCCCAGTGGTATTTGTAGCCGAGCTTCTCCTTCACCAGGGCGGCCAGTACCGGCGCGACGCCACCGAGTTGCGCGTGACCGAACGCGTCGCGCGTGCCGGCCTCGGCGAGGAACTGCCCGGCCGCATTGCGCACGCCTTCGGAGGCGACCACGGTGCACCAGCCCACGCGCTCGACCGTCGCCCTCACCTTGGCCAGGAACGCCGCTTCGTCGAACGTGTTCTCGGGGAACAGGATGAGGTGCGGCGCCGCGTCCGCGCCTTCGCCGGCGAGCCCGGCGGCGGCAGCGATCCAGCCGGCGTGGCGGCCCATCACTTCAAGGATGAACACCTTGGTCGAGGTCTCGGCCATCGAGGCGACATCAAGGCTCGCTTCCAGCGTGGAGATCGCGGTGTACTTCGCCACCGAGCCGAAACCGGGGCAGCAGTCGGTGACGGCCAGGTCATTGTCCACCGTCTTGGGCACGCCGATGCAGCGGATGTCGTAGCCCATCGCCTTGCCGAGCTGCGAGATCTTCAGCGCGGTATCGGCCGAATCGTTGCCGCCGTTGTAGAGGAACCAGCGGATGTCGTGGGTGCGGAACACGTCGATCAGGCGCGCGTATTCGGCGCGGTTGTCCTCCAGCGATTTCAGCTTGTAGCGGCAGCTGCCGAAGGCGCCACCGGGGGTGTGGCGCAGCGCGGTGATGGCCGCGGCCGACTCCTTCGAGGTGTCGATCAACTCCTCGCGCAGCGCACCGAGGATGCCATTGCGCGCCGCGTACACCTTTACTCCCTTGGTGCGGGCAGCCTCGATCACGCCGGCGGCGGTGGCGTTGATCACCGCCGTGACGCCGCCGGACTGGGCGTACAGCAGGTTGCCGGTAACGGCTGGCTGGCGGCGGTTCGGGCTCATGGGCATCCTCAATCGGGCAGTGGCAAACGGATCGGCGATCAGCAGCAAAGCATTTCGCAACAATCACTTGGCCTAAGTTCGTCAATGCCGCCGTTTGACGGCATCGGGTGCAGCGGCTAATTTGGAGGTTAATTCTGGGAATCTGGCGGGCTGCCACAGTGTGCGGCAGCCCGCCAAACTTGTGGAGCATTATGCGACTCGTCCTACTTGGTGCGCCCGGCTCGGGCAAAGGTACGCAGGCAACCCGGCTGAAGGTGGAGCTGGGCGTGCCGCATATCTCGACCGGCGACATGCTGCGTGCCGCGGTCGCGGCGGGCACCGCGATGGGACGCAAGGCCAAGGCGGTGATGGATGCCGGCCAGCTGGTGTCCGATGACATCCTGCTCGGCATGCTGGAAGAGCGTCTGGCCCAGGCCGATGCCAGGGCGGGTTTCATCCTCGACGGTTATCCGCGCAATCTGGCCCAGGCCGATGCGCTCGATCACCTGCTGATCAAGCTGAACCAGCCGCTGGATGCCGTGGTGAAGCTCGATGTGCCGAACGAGGCGATCATTGCCCGTTGCGAGATCCGCTTCAAGGCCGAAGGTCGTGCCGACGACAATCCGGATACCGTGCGCAAGCGCCTGGCGATCTACGCCGAGCAGACGGCACCAGTGGCGGAGTTTTATGCCCGGCGCGGCAAACTGCAGGTAGTCGATGGTGTCGGTGAACTGGCTGAGGTCACCGCGCGGGTCAAGCGCGCACTTCAGCAAGAATCAGCGGCGGCGAACGGCTGAGCACATCGCGCTCCGATCGGAGCGGGTTGCAAGGAATTTCTCCCAGCATGCGTATGCATATCCTCGGCATCTGCGGCACCTTCATGGGTGGTGTCGCTGCACTGGCGCGCGAACTGGGCCACACGGTCGAGGGTTCCGACGCCAACGTCTATCCGCCGATGAGCACCCAGCTCGAAGCGCTCGGCATCGAGCTGATGCGCGGCTATGCGGCCGAGCATCTGCAGCCAGCACCTGACTTGGTCGTGGTCGGCAATGCGATGACGCGCGGCAACCCCGCCGTCGAATACATGCTCGATACGCAGTTGCGCTACATCTCCGGCCCACAGTGGCTGGGCGAGACGCTGCTGGCCGGGCGTGAGGTGCTTGCGGTGGCTGGCACCCACGGCAAGACCACCACCACCAGCCTGCTGGCACACCTGCTCGAACAGGCCGGACTTGCACCGGGTTTCCTGGTCGGCGGCGTGCCGGCCAATTTCGGCGTGTCGGCGCGGCTGGGGCAGGGCAAGCCATTTGTCATTGAAGCGGACGAATACGACACCGCGTTCTTCGACAAGCGCTCGAAGTTCGTGCATTACCGGCCGCGCATCGCGATCCTCAACAATCTCGAATACGACCACGCGGACATCTTTCCGGATGTCGCGGCGATCCAGCGCCAGTTCCATCACCTGGTGCGCACCGTGCCGGGCAATGGCCGCTTGATCGTCAACGCTCACGACAAGCATCTGGCTGAAGTGCTGACAATGGGTTGCTGGACGCCGGTGGAAACCTTCGGTATCGGCTGCGGCGACTGGCAGGCGACCCTGGTCGAAGCGGATGGCTCGGCGTTCACCGTGCATCGCAGCGGCGAGTTGATCGGCGACGTGCACTGGTCGCTGCTCGGCAACCACAGCGTGATGAACGCGCTGGCTGCGCTGGCTGCTGCCACCGCGGCGGGCGCCGATCCGCGCGCGTTGCTGCCGGCATTCGCCACGTTCGAGAGCGTCAAGCGACGGATGGAGCTGGTCGGTGAAGTGAACGGTGTACGCGTCTACGACGACTTCGCCCACCACCCTACTGCGATCGCCACCACACTGGCCGGGCTGCGCGCCAAGGTTGGCGCCGCGCGCATCGTGGTGGCGCTGGAGCCACGCTCCAATTCGATGCGCCAGGGCGCGCATGCCGAGGCGCTGGCACCGTCGCTGGCCGATGCCGATGCCGTGGTATTCCTGCATCGTCCCGAGCTGCCTTGGGATGCACGTCATGTCACGGCGGCACTCGGCGGTCGCGGCAGCACCGTCCCCAACGTGGATGCGCTGCTCGAAGCACTGCGCGCCCAGGTAAAGTCCGGCGACCAGGTGATCTTCATGTCCAACGGCGGCTTCGAGGCAGCGCCGCGGCGGTTTGTCGAGCGCCTGCGGCACGATTGAGTCTGCGCTCGGCGTGATGGTTACCGCTGACCGGAGGCCGTGGCACTCGTTACACTTGCCGCATGGCTGCCCAATCGCCACTCATCGAGTTGCCCTTGTTCCCGCTGTCCTCCGTGCTGTTTCCCGGGGGCCAGTTGCAGCTGCGCATCTTCGAGCCACGCTATCTCGACCTGGTGCGCGAGTGCACGCGTCATGGCACCGGTTTCGGCGTGTGCCTGATCCTCGAGGGGCACGAGGCAGGTGCGCCGGCGGTGCCGGCGGCGATCGGCACGATGGCGCGGATCAGCGATTTCCATAGCGGCGAGGACGGCCTGCTTGGCATCACTGCCGAGGGTGGTTCGCGCTTCCGGGTCGCGCGTAGCCGGGTGCGCTCCGATGGCCTGGTGCGTGGCGATGCGGAAGTCTGGCCAGCCGAGCCGGAGTTGGCGGTGCCAGTGGAATTCGCCCTGCTGCAGAGCATCCTTGAACGATTGATCGAGACGATGGCGCCGCACTGGCGGCATGCTCCACGCAGTTCATATGACGACGCCAGTTGGCTGGGCTTTCGTCTCACCGAACTGCTGCCACTGGACAAGGCCGAGCAGCAGCACATGCTCGAGTTGACTGATCCGCTGCTGCGGCTGGCCGAGCTGCGTGACATCCTGCCGCGCTTCCAGAAGCCGTGAACGCGCAGCAGGTAAACTGACCAGCCGCACACCTGCACTTTCCGATGGAGTCGATACGCATGGGCACCCTGGCCGGCAAGACCTTGTTAATCACCGGCGCCTCGCGCGGCATCGGCCTGGCGATTGCACTGCGCGCTGCGCGCGATGGTGCCAACATCGTCATCGCAGCCAAGAGTGGTGTGCCGAATCCGAAGCTGCCCGGTACCATCCATACCGCTGCCAGCGCCGTCGAGGCAGCCGGCGGCAACGCGCTGGCGCTGCAGGTGGATATCCGCGAAGAGGATCAGGTACGTGCTGCGGCGGCGCAGGCGGCCGAGCGCTTTGGTGGCATCGACATCGTGGTCAACAATGCCAGCGCGATCTGGCTGGCCGGCACTGCCGATACGCCAATGAAGCGTTACGACCTGATGCACCAGGTCAATACCCGCGGCACCTTCCTGGTCACCCAGAGCTGTCTGCCGTACCTGAAACAGGCGGCCAACCCACATGTATTGATGCTTTCGCCGCCGCCGAACCTCGACCCGAAATGGTTCGCGCCGCACACGGCTTACACCATCGCCAAGTACGGTATGAGCCTGTGCGTGCTCGGCATGAGTGCGGAGTTCGCGCCGCTCGGCATCGCGGTCAACGCGTTGTGGCCGCGCACGGTGATAGCCACGGCGGCGATCGGCATGATCGATGGCGTCAAGCCCGAGCATTGCCGCAAGCCGGAAATCGTCGCCGACGCTGCGCACGCCATCCTGACCCGTCCGTCGCGCAGTTATACCGGCCAATTTTTCATTGACGAAGAAATCTTGCGAATGTCAGGCGTAAATAATTTCGACTGCTATGCAGTATCTCCCGGTATGCCGTTATTGCCGGATTTATTCCTCGACTGAGGCCAATGTGACAGCAGACCGTACTGGTTTCTCGGTGTCTTGGAAGCGTTTCTAAGCCATTCGGGCTATTCCTTAAAAGGTCATTCCGCTGCATTAATTCGGGCGTATAGTCCCCCACCAAGTTGCGCTATTGGAAATAGCGTCGGCGCACCTCACGTGCGCCATGCCATGCCATGGATGGATCTGAAAGCGTCCATGCTGACAACCCATCAACTTAGGGTTGGGACGGGAGGAGATGATGGACGAGACTGCGAGGGGCGGCCGTTGCGTAGTCTGGTTTGGTCGACCCATAACTTCTGAGCAACATACCCTGGCCAACTCTGGTTGGTCAGTCCGGATAGCCAATATCAGCATGTGCGAAGGCGTTGGCGTCCGCGCGGGAGAAACCGTGGTGGCGATGGCCGATTTGCGCCATGGCGATGACCATGTGCTGCAGGCCATGGAGCATCAGATCGCTCAATATCCGCAGCTGCCGTGGATTGCGCTGGTTTCGTCAGAGACGCCGACACAAGAGCCCCTGATAAAACGTGTTTTGCTCAACTGCGTCGACTTGTTCACAGCGCCGATCGATATGCAGCGGCTGCTGCAGACACTAGCGCGCTTCAGCGACGACAGGTCGCCATGCCTCACGATACCCGAGCCGGATATGCTCGGCATGATCGGGCAGAGTCGGGCGGTGCAGGCGATGCGCGCAAGCATTCGCAAATTCGCACCAGTGGATCTGCCCGTGCTGATCACGGGCGAAACGGGTACGGGAAAGGAAGTTGCCGCGAGCGCGTTGCATGGGTTGTCGGCACGCGCGGCGTGCCCGTTCGTGCCGATCAATTGCGGCGCATTGCCGTCTAACCTGGTCCAGTCGGAGCTGTTCGGTCACGAACGAGGCGCGTTTACCGGCGCCAATGCGCGGCGGATCGGTCACATTGAAAGCGCCTCCGGCGGTACGGTGTTCCTGGACGAGATCGGTGACTTGCCACTGGAAGCGCAAACCAGCCTGCTGCGTTTCCTGCAGGAGGGCAGCATCGAGCGGGTTGGCAGCAGCCACTCGATCCATGCTGACGTACGTGTCCTGGCAGCCACCCATGTCGATCTGGAGATGGCGGTAGCTGCAGGCCGTTTCCGCGAGGATCTCTATTATCGGCTCAATGTGCTGCGCCTTCGCACGCCTGCATTGCGCGAGCGCGCGGATGACGTCGAGCTGCTTGCGCAACATTTTCTTGATGCCTTCCGCGAGCAGCACAGTAGCTGCGCCCGACTGTTCAGTAGTGCCGCCAAGCAGGCCATGCGCACATTTGAGTGGCCTGGCAACGTACGCGAGTTGCTCAATCGCGTGCAGCGCGCCGCGGTGGTGGCCGAGGGCGCACTGATCAACGTGGCTGACCTGGACCTGCAGGATGTATCGCTGTCGTGCCCACCACGTTCCAGCCTGGGGCTGACCCGGGTGACAGCGGAGCGCGATGCCGTCGAGACCTGCCTGCGTGAGAGTCGTTACAACATCAGCGAATGCGCACGGCGGCTGAAGGTGTCGCGGGTCACTATCTATCGGTTGTGCAAGAAGCATCAGCTGGCACTCGAAGAAATGCGCTGAAGCGGTGTTGGCCGCCGTGCCGATCAGAACATGTAGGGAATCTTGAAGTTCAGTGTGTAATTCGGTGCGTCTGGCGTCATGCCGAAGCCCAGCATCGTTACCAGGGTCGTGTGCGGCGTGAGTGCATAGGTCACACCCATGTTGAAGGTGGCGGCATTGGCTTCACTGCCGACTACTCCGGTCCACGGCTGGGTGGCGGTACGTATCGAAGCCCTCTCACTGATCTTGTCGCTGAAGGACAGGCTCAGGCTGGCGCGCTCGTTGAAGGCGAATGCCACGCCGGCACCGAAGTAGTAGGAATCGCCCAGTTCCACGCTGCCAGGCGTCGCGACCTGCGGGTCGGTGTTGATATCGGAGAAGCTGCGCGAGAACGAATGGATGTAACCCAGGTTGGCGAAAACAATTGCCGGGTCGATGGTCTTTACTGCGGTGACACCAAGGTTCACTTGCCATAGACCGTTACCCGTCGGCTGCCTGACGGGGACGGAAAACTTGCCATCGGTCGAGTCGTCGTTGCCATCGCTGCTGCCTGGCGTTTCCCACTTGATGCCATAGGGTGCAAGCCCGGTGGGTGCAACGACACCCAGAGTCAGCACGGTGTCGGGCCGCGTCGTACCCTCGGTGAACAACTTGTAGTTCGCGCTGAAGTTGATGTCGCCGATGCCGTGGCCGCTGGTGGTCTCTTCCTGCGTGGCCGAAGCCGAACCACCGGCGCCGCCCTGGAAATAGGACGTCTGACGGCCAAGATAGGGTACGTCGAGGCTAAGCGTCAGGCGCGGACTGACACCGTAACGGGTGGTGAAGTCGTAGGTCAGTGTGCTGGACTTGACGTCTTGCAGTGCGATGTTGCCGAGGAAGATGGCATTCAGCGCGAGGAAGCCGTTGAGTGTGAGCTGATTGCGGTCGTACCAGGAATAGGTCAGGCCGTTTTCGATCGTCAGCTTGCGGGTGAAAACGGAGGCATTCTGCTGCAGCGCATCCTGCATGCTGCGCGACGATGGACTCTGCTGGGCCTGACTGGCTGAAGCCTGACTGCCCGCACTGCCGTTCTCGGCGGCCGCAGAACCTGAGGGTTCTGCATTGGCCTCTGCAGGTTGGGCAGCAAGACTGGCTGGCGCTGCCTGCGCGGGGATGGGGGCGCCGCTGGCCTTGCCAGCGAGTCTGGCCTGCAATGCCTGCACCTGCATGTCCAGCTCACGCAGGCGACGGACTTCCTGCGCATAACTCGCCTTGAGTGTCTGCAATTCGCGGGTCACGTTCTGTACGTCAGCCTGATCCTGGCTGCTGGTGGCCGGTTGATCTGCGGACTGAGCAGCGGCATAGACCGGTAGACCAGCCGAAAGGCTGCATGCCACCGCAGTGGCCAGAAGTTTTCTTTGCATGATCGTTTCCCCTGTTACTTAGGATGCAATGGGCGGTTGCGATCCTCAGTGGTTGCCGATGCCACGGTTAAGGTTGATGGCCTGCGCGACGTTCTGTGCGAGGTTTTGTGCGAGCTGTGTATTTGAGGTCAGCGCCTGGCGGACGAGATCGACATCCAGGAAATTGCTGACGACTTGGTTGTCAGCGGTCAGCTGAATGCTCTGGCCGAGGCTGCCGTTCTGGATCCACTGACGTACGCTGCCTTCGCCAGCGACGTTCAGAAGCACCTGGGCAACGCCATTGTTGTAACTGGCTGTGGCGCTGGCGCCGTTGTCGGTGGTTGTCTGACTGCTGTTGTTGCTACCCGCGCCGGACGCTGGCGCGTTGCCGTAGCTCGTGCTGAGGTTGGCCAGGTTGCTGGCCACGTTGCCATCGCCGGCAATCTGCACGCTTTGCACCACGCCGCCGACATTCGCCAGGCCGAGGCCGCTCACATTGCGGGTGGGCCCGTAGGCGAGCGTGTTTGCAGCCGTTGTACTCGCAGCAGGCATCGGTGCATCGGCCGCAGTGATGCTTACGCTCGGGATGAAACTGATCTTCAACTGGTTGCCGGTGAAATTCATGCTGAGCGTAAGCGTGCTTTGCAGTACCTGGCCAGTACTGCTTTGCCAGGTCGAGATCATGCTCACTCCAAACCAGGCCACGGCGTTGTTGCCCAACGTGTAGCGACCGCGCATGGTGCCGAGTTCCTGGTCAGAAACTTCCTGCACGCGATGATCGTGCTGGCTGCCCATGTCAGTGGCCAGGGCTGGCGCGCCGTAATGGATCAGCGCCATGCCAATAGCTGTCAGAAGATAGGTCTTGCCTTTCATGGCTATCACTCTCAGAAAAGATCGGCATTGGTAAAACCGAAATCGAGCAGCTCGGCATTGGTGATGGGTCCTTGCCGGGCGAACAGCGCACGTGCGCTGGGTTTGGTCACGGGTTGCAGCAGCACGGTGTTGCGATCGAAATCGCTTCCGATCACGACGAACACGACGTGTGATGGCCAACTCTTGATGAAGTCGGCGAGCGGCAAGCTGCGGTTGCCGAGAATGGGATCCGCCAGTTCGACGGTGTCGTTGTGTACCAGCTTCAGCACGACGAAATGCGTGAAACCGTTGACGTTCATCAGCACCAGACCGGGTATGCGCAAGGTGCGCAGACGGGCCTCGTCGACCCGATAGCCGCGGCCACGCATGCCGAGCAGCTCGACGTAGTGCTTGATATCGAGCAGCGAGAAACCGCGTTGCCTGACGATCGCGGGATCGGATACGCCCATCATGCCCTGGATCACCGTGGTCTCATCCACGTCCAGGCGATAGCCGAAACGCAGGATGGTGGCCAACGCTGCTGCGCCGCAGCTGTAGTCAGTGTGTTGGCGCACCATGTTGCGGTAGCGCGCGGCTTGCATGCTCTCGACATGGGTGGTGTAAGGCGCTCCGTTGGGTAACACGTTATCGAAGCGAACCTCGCCCGCGCGAGCGCCATGGGTGCAGGCAAGGCTCAGCAGAACGGTGGTCAGCACGATGCGTCGCATGACGGGAGATCCTGATTTGGGGGAAGTCCCCCGGCCCGCAGGGGTTCGGGCCGGGGGGTTCCGTTGGAGCCCCGGCTACAGGGTGCCGGGGGTACCGCCCTCGTTACACCGCCGGGTGGCGGTTTTGTCAGTGGACTTACTTGGTGGCGGCTGCCACCGCCAACGTATTGGCCTGCATGTTGCCGGTGCCGGCGGCCACGTTTACACCGATGTTGCCGGTGGCGTTTTCAAACGCGTTGCCCGACAGGCTGGCGTTGTTCGACGTGGATGTGTCGCAGTACGGCCCGTTGAGTGTGGCGTTGCCCTGCGACTGCTGGTTCGTCGATGCCGTGGCGGTGGAGTAGACGTTGTCGTCGGTGGTGGACGCTGCCAGTCCGTTCAGCTGTTGGTTGTCGTCGCCTGATGCAACGTTGACACCGATATTGCCGGAGGCGCCATCAAACGCATTGCCGCTGACACTGGCGTCATTGCCGGTGCCGAAGTTGGCGGTTTTGTTGAAAGCGACCGCTTGGTCGGCGAACGCTTCGGCATCTGCCATTTCGCCGGCAGACGAGCTGCCGCCACTCTGGCCGTCGCACTCACCCTGGCCCTGGCAATTAGCGGTGGTGCCTGAACCCGAGCCGGATCCCGAAACCGATGTCGCAAGTGCGGCGGCATTGGCCTGGGAGTTGTCGTCGCCAGCCGCGACGTTGGCACCAACATTGCCGCTGCTGCCCTTGCCGACATTGCCGCTGATGCTGCTGTTATTGCTGGTGCCTGCAGCATTGATCACCCAGTTGCCTAGAGTCGACTGCGAGCTGTTCTGGAGCGCGATGGCTGCCGAGTTGATCGACATGGCACCGCTGACGGTCGGATCGCCGCTGATCTTCACGTCCGACGACAGTGAGATGTGTTTCTTGATCGTCACGCTGTTGCCGCCGTTTGAGTTGCCGTCATCGTGTGCATACGCCACCGAGGCGCCGAACAGAGCGGTAACTGCCAAAGCCATCAAGGTCCGTTTCATATTCGTGTTCATGATGTGTCCTCGTCTGTGTCAACAATCGTCTGTGTTCAACGCGAAGGAGGCGTTGCCGACAGCAACAGTGCGTTGCTGGTGGCATTGCCCGACCCCGCGATCTGGTTGAGTTGCAGCATTCCCTGGAATCCGAGCATGGCGGACGCCTCGACAGTCACGCTGCGCGTGCCGCCTGTTTGCGCCGTCTGTGTGCGCGGGTTCCCGGGGGACTGCCCCCCTGCCGACGCAGAGACGACTGACAGATAGCCGTCTGTCGTCTCGCGTATGCCCTGTGGTGCCTGCGTTGCTGCGACGGCGTTGAGTTCGGCATTGCCGTTGCCGCTGGCCTGATTGATGGATGCGATGCCCTGCCCATTCGCGTATGCCTGGCCGCCGATGATGGCGCTGGCATTCAGAGGGGCGTTGGCGTTGTTGTCACGTTGAAGCTGCTGGGCCTGGATCGCGGTCTGCGCGATCTGGCCGCTGGCGAGCACGCGCAGGTTGGCTTGCAGATTGAGATCGCCGGCCGCCATGTTCGTGGCGCTGACGCCATTGACGCCCTGGAGGGCCTGGCCGCTGATATTGCTGTTGTCGAGATAAGTCAGCATGGCCGTATAGCTGTCCGTATTGCCGGCATGCACCATGGCGCTGGCCAACAGCATCAGCGCAACAGCAACGATCAGAATGCAGGTTCTTGTCATGGCGCTGCCTCAGTGCCCGCTGCCTGCAGCTGCCATTGGCAGCTGAGACAGTGCGCCAGTCACCTGTCCAGTGATACCGCTCGTGACGTTGCCGATGGCGCCCATCGAGCCACCCGCCACGTTGCCGCCGGTGAGCGGGCCACCAACATGGCTGCCCACACTGCTGGCAACGGCATTGTTGACCGCGTTCCCTACGGCCGTGGCGTTGCCAGATTGCGGGGTGGCGCCAAGACCGGCGACATCGGCGTCGGACAGTTCGCTGTTGCCGATACCGAGCGCGCTGTCGATCTCCTGGTTCGGCATCGGGCTGATGAGCAGTGCCATCCCGGGTGACACCGGCTGTCGATAGGCTATCCGCGTCGCCACATTGCGGGTCAACACGATTTCACCGGGATTGGCCTTCACCGCGATGCGGGCGCCGTCAGCGATCGCCGCGGCAGGTGCGAACACGATGGCGATCGCTACGACGATTACCGCGCAATTGAGTTGATTGCCGGCGAGGCAATGGTGCTGGCTGTCCATGAACTTCTCCCCCCTATCCGCCCTGAATCTTTGCGAATGAGGTGAGAGCAAACGCCGTGCCAGATGGCGCAAACGCTTATGGCACAAAGGTTGGCAAGGAAATGCTCGAACTGAGGTGTGAGCCTGCCTGTAGCACGATGTTACAAGTCGGCACCCATCACGAACCCTTGACATGGGCGGCAAGTATTGCGGCTGCGCCGTTTCGCCGGGGGTGTAACACGATTGATACAACGCGTGAGGTGATGGGCAGCTTCGTCTATGGCGACCATGACTGTGCTGCGCGATTTCGCTGGGCTAGGATGCGCAACACTCTCGTCCCACTTTTGACGGTACCGCCCACACGGTGATGCCCGGAGTACCCTTATGCATTCGCAGGACTCGTCCCCACAGGCCCTGATCGATCTCGGCAAGCGCTATTGGCTGCCGGTGTACAAACCGCGCGAGGTGGTGCTCGACCACGGCAAGGGCGCGCGGGTATGGGATACCGAAGGGCGTGACTACGTGGATTTCGGTGCGGGCATCGCGGTGAACGCACTCGGTCATCAGGATCCGGATCTGCTCGCGGCACTCACCACGCAGGCGCACAAGCTCTGGCACAGCAGCAACGTGTTCTATACCGAGCCGCCGTTGCGGCTGGCCGAGGAACTGGTGCATGCATCGCATTTCGCCGAGCGGGTATTCCTGTGCAACTCCGGCGCCGAGGCGAACGAGGCGGCGATCAAGCTGGTGCGCCGTTGGGCGGCCTCGAAAGGTCGCGCGCCGGAACAACGCACGATCATCACGTTCAGGGGTTCGTTCCACGGCCGCACGCTGGCCACGGTGACCGCCACCGCGCAGCCGAAATATCAGGAAGGTTACGAGCCGTTGCCGGCCGGCTTCCGCTATCTCGACTTCAACGATGTGGCGGCACTGGAGCAGGCGTTTGCCGCGGGTGACATCGCCGCCGTGATGCTGGAGCCGGTGCAGGGCGAGGGTGGTGTGCTGCCCGCTGCACCAGGTTTCCTCAAGCGGGTCCGTGAGCTGTGCGATCAACACGACGCGCTGCTGGTGCTGGACGAGATCCAGTGCGGCATGGGCCGTACCGGCACGTTGTTCGCGCATGCGTACGACGACGTCACGCCGGACATCGTAACGCTGGCCAAGGCACTCGGTTGCGGCTTCCCGATCGGCGCAATGCTGGCCGGATCGAAGGTGGCTGAGGTGATGCAGTACGGCTCGCATGGCACCACCT
>Ga0302234_10001099_pt1 | contig 19445 bp, 16 predicted proteins | sample II_Palsa_N3_2_FD_193576 | JGI IMG/M metagenome (GOLD analysis project Ga0302234, IMG submission 193576) | Peat permafrost microbial communities from Stordalen Mire near Abisko, Sweden - II_Palsa_N3_2 | ecosystem: Environmental > Terrestrial > Soil > Palsa > Peat permafrost | place: Sweden... | reverse complement strand
GATATTCCTCCTGCCCCGTCGCGGCGGTGGATTTCCTGGGTTTGCTCAACGTTTTAGCGAATTTTGCGCTACTTAGCCCGGTTTCGGGTTACGAATCGACGTCTTTAGCGTGGTTTCGGGTCGCACATTACGAGTCATGCGCGCCGAGGTTACCGGCCAGGATGAATACCTTTGGGAGGCTGCCGAGGTCGCCCGGCCGGCCTGTGTCGGTCCGGATCTCGAACCTAGTAGACTAGAGACTTGGCCTCTTCGACCCAATCTCCGTCCAAGAACCTCACGCACATCGATGTCCGCGGGGCTCGTCAGCACAATCTTCAGAACGTTTCGGTCTCGATTCCGCGCAACACGCTGACGGTCGTGACCGGCCTTTCCGGCTCCGGCAAAAGTTCGCTGGCGTTCGACACGATCTACGCTGAGGGGCAGCGGCGCTACGTCGAAACGTTGTCTGCCTACGCGCGCCAGTTTCTCGACCAGATGGAGCGGCCCGATGTTGACTCCATCGATGGGCTGTCGCCCGCCATCTCGATCGAGCAGAAGACCACGTCTCGCTCGCCTCGGTCGACGGTCGGCACTATTACTGAGATCTACGACTATCTTCGCCTGCTCTATGCGTCGGTCGGCCAACCGCATTGCCCGAACTGCCATCGGCCCATCTCGCGGCAGTCCGCCGAGCAGATCGTCGCGCAGATCGTCGAGCGCAGCCGCGCCGACTCGCCCGGGGAACGCGTCACTGTGATGGCCCCGATCGTGCGCGGCCGCAAGGGCGAGTTTCGCGAGGAGATTGAGGCGCTCGACAAGAAGGGTTATCGCATTCGCATTGACGGCGAGATTACCGAAGTGGAAGAGGGAATGCGCCTCGAGAAGCGCAAGAACCATACCCTCGAAGCCATCGTCGATCGCATCATTCTGAAGCCGTATCCAACTGAGCCAGTCGCCGACGGAACGACGCCGCCCGCCGGGTACGACACGCGCCGTCTATCTGCCGCGGTCGCGAGCGCCCTACAACTTGCCAACGGGCTTGTGCTGATCGGCCTGCAGGCACCCAACGGCAAAACCACTGAGACGCTCTTCAGCTCCTCGATGGCGTGCCCGGAGTGCGGCATCAACGTGGCCAAGCTTGAGCCGCGCAGCTTCAGCTTCAACTCCACCTATGGAGCCTGTCCCGAATGCCACGGGCTTGGGTCGATCTATGATTTCGATCCAGCAAAGACGATTTCCGACTGGTCGAAGCCGCTGCTCGACGGAGCCATGGGCCCGGGATCGTCGTCACAATATTTGTTGCGGCTGATCAAGCTGGCCGCGGAAAAATACAAGATCAATCTGAAGCAGCCATTCTCGGCGCTGACCAAGGACCAGCAGCAGTTGCTGCTCTACGGTCCTCCGCGCAACGAAGTAGGCCGCACTGGATTCCACGGCATCCTCAACTGGCTTCGCGACACGCTCGAGGATACCAAGTCTGAAGGCTATCGCGAGTACATGATGCAATTCATGTCGGCGACCGAATGCCCGCGCTGTCACGGTCGCAGGCTACGGCCCGAGTCGCTCGCGGTGACGCTGCCGTTGGCGGACGCGGCGATGCATCCGCCCAGCGCGCGCGATGAGACCGAGCCGATCGAAGCGCCGGATGCGAAACGCGATGCGTCCATCGCCGACTTCACAGCTCTCTCGCTGGAACGTGCGCTCCTGGCTGCGCGATCCATGGCCTTCAGTGGGCGCGAGCGCCTGATTGCGGACCGGCTGCAGCGCGAGATCATCGAGCGGCTGGAATTCCTGAACGCCGTGGGGCTGGGCTACATCTCGCTTGACCGCAGCGCGGCAACACTCTCCGGCGGCGAAGGCCAGCGCATTCGCCTGGCCACGCAAATCGGAAGCAAGTTACGCGGCGTACTCTATGTGCTCGACGAGCCGTCGATCGGATTGCATCAGCGAGACAACCAGCGTCTGATCGCGGCGCTTGAAGATCTGCGCGACCTGGGGAACACGGTGCTGGTCGTCGAGCATGACGAGGACACGATTCGCAAGGCCGACTACGTGCTCGACCTGGGTCCGGGCGCGGGCAGGAACGGCGGCCACATCATGGCCTCGGGCACGCCCGCCGAGATCATGGCGAATCCGAATTCGGTGACTGGTCAGTATCTTGCCGGACATATCGACGTCGTTACGCGACCCACGCCTGACAAGGCGCCGCGCGTGCTCGACGGCCGCTGGCTATCGGTGCAGGACGCGACTTCGCACAATCTGCAAAATGTTACGGCGCACTTTCCGCTCGGGGTGATGACCGTTGTTTCCGGCGTGAGCGGGTCGGGCAAGAGCACGCTGGTCAACGACATTCTGTATCGCTCACTCGCCAAGGAGCTCTATGGTTCGCGCGAGGAGCCGGGCGCGCACAAGGCGATTCACGGCGCTGAGCAGCTCGACAAAGTGATCCAGATCGACCAGTCGCCGATTGGCCGTACGCCACGCTCGAACCCGGCGACGTACACGGGCGTGTTCACTGCGATCCGCGATCTGTTTGCGATGCTGCCGGAGTCTCGCGAGCGCGGCTACAAGCCCGGGCGCTTCAGCTTCAACGTGCAGGGCGGGCGATGCGAAGCCTGCCAGGGCGAAGGCCAGCGGCGCATCGAGATGAACTTTCTGCCCGACGTGTACGTGCTGTGCGAGATCTGCAACGGCCGGCGTTACAACCAGGAGACGCTCACCGTAAAGTACAACGGCTACTCCATCGCCGACCTGCTGGAGCTTGCGATTGAAGATGCGCTGCCGGTGTTGAAGGACATTCCTGCGGTGAACCAGAAGCTGCAGACGCTGGTGGATGTGGGGCTCGGCTATATCCATCTTGGCCAATCCGCGACGACGCTCTCGGGTGGCGAAGCGCAGCGCATGAAGCTGGCGCGCGAGCTATCAAAACGACAGACGGGGCGTACGCTTTATCTACTCGACGAACCGACGACCGGGCTGCATTTTGACGACGTGCGCAAGCTGCTGGAAGTGCTGCATCGCCTGACGGATCTTGGCAACACGGTGATCATCATCGAGCACAATCTCGACATCATTCGCAACGCCGACTACGTGATCGACATGGGGCCGGAGGGCGGCGAGGGCGGCGGGCGCATCGTCGCGCAAGGGCCGCCGGAGTTGGTCGCGCACACGCTGGGATCGCATACGGGACACTTCCTGGAGCGGTATTATGCCAACGCGGGAACGTTGAATTCGAACGGCCATCTGCCGCCCGTCGTGCTCCCCGATCTGGAGAAGAAAGCACCCAAGCCGAAGTTCGTCGCGCCGGAGAAAAAGACGGGCGTTCCGACCGCGTCCAAGAAAAAGCCGGAGCCGACGGAGCGCAAACCTGCGACAAAGAAGGCCGCGAAAACCACGGTCGCCAAGACGCCCGTACGGAAGGCGAAGTAATCTGAACTCTGTCCTATGAGCAATCTTCCCGTACCAGAAGCCGCCGTCGAGCCCAAAGCACTCGACATCCAGCACGACACCGATCCGGCGCAGGACCACGGGCCGGCTCGGCGGATTCCGCATATTGGCCACGCGATGCTGTTCTTCTCGATGGCCTACCTGATGGTCGTGCTGTGTTTATGGTCGGTCTTCACGCTGGCGCACATTCGCCTGGAGTCGGCGCTGCAGCATCCGGGGCTCGGACTCGCGTCGCAGGCGTTGGCGTACGTGCTCACGCTGGCGATTTCGGCATGGCTGTTTCCGCATCTCTGGGACGTTTCGTTTCTGCAGGGCATTCACTGGAATTTTCTGGCAGCGAAGCGGTATTGGTATTGGATCGTGGGCGGCGGCGTGTTGCTGAGTTTGGCGGCGCAGGCATGCCTGCAGCTGCTTCCGGCTCCCAAGACGACTGCGTTCGACAGCATCCTCACGACGTCGCATGCTGCGTGGCTGCTGATGGCGTTTGCCGTGCTGCTGGCGCCGTTGACGGAGGAGATTGCGTTTCGCGGGTTCCTTCTTCCGGCTCTCGCGACGGCCTACGACTGGCTGGCACTGGAGCGCTCGCCCGCCGGCCTGGATCGCTGGCAGCGGAGCTCGCTTCATTCCACCTCTGCGCTGATCTTCTCGGCAATTTTTTCGAGCATCCCCTTTGTGCTGCTGCATGCCGATCAGCTGGCGCACGCATGGGGAGTGCTTGGCGTGCTTTACGGTGTGAGCCTCATGCTCAGCTTCGTGCGAATCCGGACGCACTCGCTGGCGTGCTCGACGCTGATGCATGCCACGTACAACTTGGCGATTTTTGTGGGCATCTTATTTGCGACGGGTGGGTTTCGGCATCTGGAGAGGCTAACCCATTGACGCCGTTCGTGGAACCTGAAAATCCCTTAGGGGAAGGATGGTGCGCGTATGGCGAGAGTTCATGTTTGCCCTAATTGCAGCTGCACCGATACGTTCCGCGTCCATCGCAAGCCAAAGGAATACTTTCTGCTAGGGTATCGGGCCTATTTATGTGCCGATTGCAACAGCCGGTACCTGGTGTTCGAGCTCGGGAAGATGCTGCAGTGGCGGTCGGTGCCGTAGGAAGTGGATGGGATGCGGTGACCGTGCGGGCAAGTTCCACTAAACTATAAGAGACATGATTCCTACGCTCGAATGGACGCCCGCCGGCGTCAACTTCCTTGATCAAACCAAGCTTCCCCTCGAAGAGACTTACGTTCTCGCTACCGACTACCAACAGGTAGCTACCGTCATCCGCGACATGATCGTGCGCGGAGCTCCCGCTATTGGAGTCTCCGGCGCCATGGGTGTGGCGATTGGCGTTGAACGCAGTAAGGCGTCGACGTTGCCTGAGCTTCGGGCTGAGGTTGAGGTTATCTGCGCGACGCTGGCGGAGACTCGGCCTACTGCCGTCAACCTGTTTTGGGGTATTGGCCAGGTGCGGGATCTGTTCAACGCGCTCGCCGCAAAGAACACGGCGATCCCCGAGATCAAGATCGCCGTGGTCGAACTCGCCAAGCGGCTTTATGACGAAGACATTGCGCAGTGCAAGGCGCTCGGTGCGCATGGGGCGGACTTGTTGCCGATGGAAGGCACCGTGCTGACACACTGCAACGCGGGGGCGCTGGCTACGTGCGGATATGGCACGGCGCTGGGCGTCATTCGCGCAGCCGTGGAGCGCGGACACCAGATCGACGTGCTCGCGGACGAGACTCGGCCTTACTTGCAGGGTGCGCGACTTACCGCGTGGGAGCTGATGAAGGACTCGATTCCCACGACCGTTTTGTGCGACAACATGGCGGGCCACCTGATGAGCAAGGGGCGCATCCAGGCAGTCATCGTTGGGGCGGACCGCATCGCGGCGAATGGCGATACGGCCAACAAGATTGGGACGTATAGCGTTTCGATTCTTGCGAAGGAGCACGGGATTCCCTTCTACGTCGCTGCGCCCTTCAACACCATCGATCTGGCGACGGCGACGGGCGCGGGCATTCCGATTGAGCAACGCAATCCGCGCGAGGTCACACACTCCAACGGCAAGCAGATGACGCCCGACGGCGTTGGCATTGAGAACCCGGCATTTGACGTCACGCCTGCGAAGTACATCACTGCGATCATCACTGAGCGCGGCGTGCTGCGCGCGCCCTACAACGAGTCCATTCGCGCCATGGCCCTGGAGTCGGAGCGAGCCCTCGCGGCCGTTTAGCGCGACGTCGTTGCACTGAGCTACCCGCGTGGCCGCACCAGGTTTGGAGACGAATCATGTGCAGACGTTTCGTCCTTGTGCTGGCTGTCGCGACGCTGGGTTCCGCAAGCGGCGCGCAGTCTGTGCCGACTTCTCCGCAGCCGCCGGCCACGTCTCCTGCAGCGCACGCAAGCCCGCCATCCACGGTGCTCAGCGTGGTTGTCGAGGACCAGGCTGGCCTCCCTGTTCGCGGACTGAAGGCGCAAAATTTTCGAGTCACCGAGGGTGGCGCACCCCAAACCACCGGTCGCTTCGAAGAGTTTTCCTCTCACGATGGCCCGCTGAAGGCGCCGCCCCTCCCTTCCCTGCCGCCCGGCACGTTCACCAACTACACGCCACTGCCTCCCGGCGAAACGCTCAACATTCTTCTCATCGATGCGCTCAACACTCCCTTGAAGGGTGAGGGCTTTATCCGCTCACAGCTGCTGCAATATGTTCGCCACGCCAACCCCAACACGCGCCTCGCGATTTTCGGCCTGGCGAACCATCTCATCCTGCTGCAGGGCTTTACGTCAGATCCTTTGACACTGCGCGACGTGGTCGAGCGCAAACTGATCCCTCGAATGCCTGCCAGTGTGGACCCATCGCTTTCGTCAGCTTCCTCGACGACGATCAAGGGAAGTGTCTCGGCCATCAACGTCGCGGCGAATCTCCGCACCTTTGAGGGAGCTCTCGATGGGTTGGAAACTGACTTCCGCGTCCCCCTCACCCTCGATGCCTTCAACACGCTGGCCCATTACCTCGCAGCGTTTCCCGGCCGCAAAAACCTAATTTGGTTTTCCGCATCGTTCCCCTTCAACATTGTTCCTGACCCTTCGTTGCAGCATCCATTTCGTGTTGAGGATGCCGAGGAAGCCGAGCTCCGCGAAACGGTTGCGTTGCTCTCCAAGGCACAAGTTGCCGTCTATCCCGTCGACGCGCGAAGCTTGATCACCCAGTCGGCAGGTAAGTCAACGGCCGCCGGCCAGGTGCATGCATACGAACTCGGCAAGATGCCACAATCGCCGGCAGCGGAGCACTCCATGATGGACGCAATCGCCGCAAGCACGGGTGGCCGCGCCTTCTACGACGCGGCCAGCGTGGCCGATGCGGTCCATAGCGCCGTAGAAGCCGGCAGCAACTACTACAGCCTGACCTATACCGCGGATGGCGCTGAGAAAGAGGCTTCGTATCGCCCGGTCCACGTCGATATGACGGGCGTCGATGCTGGACAACACTTCCAGCTCTCGTATCGGCGGGGTGAATTGAACGATGCGTCGACGAACCCGCCCTCGCAAGACAGGGGGGCAGCGTACGCGCACGCGGCGATGAGGCGCGGCGGCCCGGCGCCGGAGGATTTGCTGTTCCGCGTCCGGGTTCTGCCCGCGTCGGCGACAACTGATACGGTCCTCGCCCCTGACAATCAACTGGATCCCGACGTCCCCGAGAAAGGCCCCTTTCGCCGCTACGATGTGGATTTCCTCTCGCTGCCCAGCCAAGTGATCTTTACCCAGCAGCTCGACGGCCACCGCGTCGCGAAGGTGGACTTCCTCGCGGACGTCTACGACATCGAGGGCAACCTGCTCGACGCTGCCGGCCAGACCCTCACGATTCAGCCCAGCACCAACGACGAGGCAAGGCTCGCGCGCAGCTTCATCCATTGCCACCTGGAGGTCAGCGTGCCCGATCGCGCCGAGACTTTCCTGCGCATCGCCATGCGGGACGCCACCAGCAACCGGGTCGGCGTGGTGGAGATACCGACCTCAATCGTAAGTTTCCTGCCTCCAGCCACCTACGCACGGGCGGCGCCGGCCACCCCTAAGCCGGCTGGACGGTGAACCCCTACGCGGGTCTAGAATGTACCCCAGCGCGACGTTCTCCCCGTCCATGACACCGGCCATTTTCAACCCGCGTACGCGTTCCCTGGTACGTGGGAATGTTCTGGTGTTTACCAGTGTGGCCGTGGCGACTTTGCTGTCGAAGTTCCCCCACATCCGCGCGACGCCGTGGCTGGTGCTGCCATTTTTCGGCTGCCTGGCGGGGATGGCTGACACGCTGCGGTGCATCCAGAAACGCTGGAATCTTTACCACGGCGGCGTCATGTTCTGCCTTTACATGGACCTGATGGCGATCATGCTGGTGCTGTTCTTCCTGGTGTATCCGTACGTGGTGTGGCTGGGCGAGGCGTAGACGACTGGCGTGCAGCAACCCTTTTGGCGCATCCACCCTGTAAACTGACACTTGGCAATGTCAGATAAAACGTTCTACGTCACCACACCGATTTACTACGTCAACGCGCGCCCGCACATCGGCCACGCGTACACCACCATCGTCGCGGACGTGCTCGCGCGGCGGCATCGCTTGCTGGGCGACGATACCTTTTTCCTTACAGGCACCGATGAGCACGGCCAGAAGATCGAGCGCTCTGCCGCGGCCGCGGGTATCCCGCCGCAGCAGTTTGCCGACCAGGTTTCGAAGTCGTTTGAGGATCTCTGGAAGCGCATGGGGATCACCAACAACGATTACATTCGCACGACCAGCGAGAAGCATAAGCGCGGCGTGCAGAAGCTTTTCTCGACGCTGTATGAGCGCGGGTTTATTTATCTGGCGAGCTATACCGGTAGCTATTGCGTGTCGGATGAAGCGTTTGTCGATGCGCCGGTGGGGACGCCGTGTCCCGATTGCGGGCGACTGCTGGAAGAGGTCACGGAAGAGAATTTTTTCTTCAAGCTGTCGGAGTTTCAGTTGCCCCTTATCGAGTTGATTGAGTCGGGCAAGCTTTCGATTACGCCGGAGTCGCGGAGAAACGAAGTGCTGAGCTTCGTGCGCGGCGGGCTGAAAGACCTCAGCATTTCGCGCTCGAGTTTTACGTGGGGAATTCCCGTGCCGAAGCCTGCGGCCAACCTCGCTGCGCAGAAGCACGTGATCTACGTGTGGCTCGACGCGCTGGCGAATTACATGACGGCGCTTGGGTATGGGTCGGAGGACGAGGCGCTGTACGAGAAATTCTGGCCGGCGGATTTGCATCTTGTGGGCAAGGAGATCATTCGCTTCCACTGCGTCTACTGGCCGGCGTTTCTGCTGGCCGCTGATCTGTCCTTGCCGAAGGCCGTTACGGCGCATGGATGGCTGCTGTTTGATGACTCGAAGATGTCGAAGTCCAAGGGGAATATTGTTCGGACGGAGACGATTCTTGATGCGTTCGGGGATGAGGTTTACGGCAAGCAGTTTCCTGAGAGCTCCAAGGGTGAGCGGGATTTGTTTGCTTCTGATGTGCTGCGGTATTTTCTGCTGCGCGAGATTCCGTTTGGGCAGGATGGTAGCTTTAGCTTCGATGCGCTGATTACGCGATACAACGCGGATTTGGCGAATGGTTATGGGAACCTTGTTAGTCGCACGCTTAACATGATTCAACAGTATTTTGGGTCTTCTTTACCAACTGGATCGGTCCATCTCAATACGTCGGAGCCACCGGAAAAATACGAACTGAACGCGGAAGCAATGCGGTTATCTGATGATTTCAGTCTTTATCTTGGTCGCAGCAGTAAGGAATCGACATTTTCGTTACAAGACCTTTTAGATGGGAATGAGTTCGGCTTCTACTTAGAAGAAGTGACGAAGATAATCGCTCAGATCGACGCATTCATCACAAAGACGGCCCCTTGGAAATTATCGAAGTCTTCAAATCCAGATGATCGGACCGACCTAGGGACCGTGCTTTTCGTTAGCGCCACATACATACAACTTGTCACCGCTCTTCTCTATCCCGTCCTCCCGTACGCCACCGCCCAAGTCTGGGCGCAACTTGGGCTGGGTGACATTGAGGCTGCCGCACGCAACGGCGAGCTGAACAATTTGAAATGGGGCGGGCTTAAGCCTGGCACCAAACTTGGGCCGCTTGGGCCTATCTTCCCGCGCGCTGACAAAGGACTCGCACAAATTATGAGTGACATGGAAAACCCCACCCCCGTCGACACCAATCCCACCGACCCCGCGGCCGCGCCGCCGACGACCGCGCCTGACGCTGCGCCGCGCACCACTACGCTTGATCCCGTGACCGTGCTCCCCGTCGGCGGCAGTTCCGCGCTCACTACCGGGCCCAGCGACATCGTCTCTCACACGCAGGCCCATGCGAGCGGGATCTTTGCGCAGCAGCCGCCGGCCCCCCTCGCAACGGAGAACGGTGAGCAGGCGGCGCCGCAAATTACCATCGACGACTTCGCCAAGGTTGAGTTGCGGGTTGCGCAGATCGTCGTTGCCGAGCGCATTCCCAAGGCTGACAAGCTGCTGCGGCTCGAAGTGGATCTCGGGCCCATTGGCAAACGCCAGATCCTCTCAGGCATCGCCGAGTGGTATGCGCCCGAAGAGCTCATTGGCCGCCGCATCATCGTCATCACCAACCTTGCGCCCCGCAAGATGCGCGGGCTGGAGTCGCACGGCATGCTGCTCGCCGCGAGTGAGGACGGCGGCAAACCCTTCCTCGCCACAGTCCCCGAAGGCGTCCCGGTCGGCACGCGCCTCAAGTAGCCGCGCCGCCCTTGCCATCGCTTTTCACTACCCACTAGCCACTACTCACTGCCCTTATGCTGATCGACTCGCACTGCCATCTCGACGACTACGAGGATCTTCCGGCGATCCTTGCGCACGCGCGTGAGGCCGGCGTTGGGAAGCTGCTGGCTATCGGCATTGGCGAGGGACCGGACACCATGCATCGGGCGCTCGACCTCGCGCGTGCGCATCCGGAGATTTGGGCCACCGCTGGCATCCATCCGCAGGAAGCGCATCGGGCTACGGCTGAAAATCTCGCCAAGCTGGAGGCGCTGGTCGCTGATCCGCGCTGCCTGGCTGTCGGGGAGATCGGGCTCGACTACTATCACCTCGACAATCCCGACATCCCCGCCCAGCAAGCAGCGTTCGTCGCGCAGATGAAGATTGCTGCTGCGGCGGGCAAGCCGATCACCATCCACTGCCGGACGTCGGAGCTGGCCATCCCCGCGGCGAAGGCTAAGTACGGGCCGGCGGACGCCTGGGAAGATCTGCTCCGCCTAATCGCCGAGCACTGGACGCCGACCGGGCTGCCCGGCATCATGCATTGCTTCTCGGGGAATGAGGGGCAGGCCGCCCGCTCGCTGGCTGCCGGCTTCTATCTTTCCTTCGCAGGAAATGTCACCTACCCGAAGTCGACGACTATCCAGGCTGTTGCTGCGAACGCGCCCGCCGACCGCATCCTGGTCGAAACCGACGCACCCTTTCTTGCGCCGATCCCCCTGCGCGGGCAGACCAATGAGCCCGCCTTCGTCGCCCACACGGCGCGCTTTGTGGCCGAGCTTCGCGGCATCACGACGGACCAGCTCGCGGAGATAACCACATCGAATTTTGGCACGCTGTTCCCAACGTCACTGTCGGTTTCGTCGCACTTCTGACACAATGAAGAGCAATCACCCACTACGCGGCATCTAAATCAGTAAGAGGACCCCAACCATGGCAGCGGATAACAGTTTCGATATCGTGAGCAAGGTCGATATCCAGGAAGTAAAAAACGCGATCGACCAGGCGAGCAAGGAGGTCCATGCGCGCTTCGACCTCAAGAACTCCAAGTCCAGCATCGTGCTTGAGGGCGACGACACTGTGCAGCTGGCCTCGCAGGACGAGTACACGCTCAAGGCCGTGATCGAAATTCTTGGACAGAAGTTCGTCAAGCGCAGCGTCTCGCTCAAGAACCTGGAGTACGAAAAAATCGAGCCCGCCTCAAATTCCTCGGTTCGCCAGAAGATCAAGCTGAAGCAGGGCATCTCGTCGGAGCCAGCCAAGAAGATCGTCGCGCTCATCAAGGACTCCAAGCTGAAGGCGCAAGCCAGCATCCAGGGCGACACGGTCCGCGTGACCAGCAAGGACCGCGATACGCTGCAGCAGATCATTGCGCTGCTGCGTGGCAAGGATATCGGCGTCGACCTCCAGTTCACGAACTTCCGCTCGAACTAACATTGATTCTGCGCAATCCGGGCCTTTCCATAATTTCCGTCACAACCTGACCAGATGTTCACCTGCTACTCTGGAATCAATATGAGCACGATCTCCATCGCGACGGCTGCCGAAGTATTCGACCTCCTGAAGGATGATCTTGCTGCGATTGAGGTGGAATTTTCCCGGCAGGCTGGCTCTCCGGTCGCCGTCGTCACGGACATCGCCAACTATCTGATTGCAGGGGGTGGCAAGCGCATTCGACCGCTGCTACTGCTGCTCTCCGCGAAATCCCTGCATTGCGAAAGCGACGCTCGCATCCGCCTGGGCGCGGTCGTGGAGATGCTTCACACGGCCACGCTGGTGCACGACGACATCATCGACGAGGCCGACACCCGCCGTGGCCGGCCTTCCTCGAACACCACGTGGGGGAATGCCAAATGCGTCCTCGCGGGCGACTGGCTGTACATGCAGGCCTTCCAGACCGCGCTCGCCGAACGCAACTTCCGCATCCTCGATCTACTGATTTCGCTTACCCAGGAGATGGTCGAAGGCGAATTGCTGCAGATGGAAAAACTCGGCCACCTGATCAACGAGGAAGAGTATTTCGACCTGATTTATCGCAAGACCGCGTGCCTCTTCAAAGTCTCGATGCAGCTTGGCGCGGTGGTTGCGAACCCCACCATCCGCGACGGCGAGCGGCCTTTCGAGGACACGCTTGGCGAGTACGGCCGCAACCTCGGCCTCGCCTTCCAGATTGTGGATGATGTGCTTGACCTCACGGCCAACGACGAGATTCTCGGCAAGCCGGCCGCCTCAGACCTGCGCGAAGGCAAAGCCACCCTCGCCGTGATTCATGCGCTAGAGCGCGGCACGGGAGCTGACCGCGAGGCCATCCGCACAGTGCTGGCCGACCGTAGCTTTGCGCGCGTCGCCCACGCCGACATTCTCGAAATCCTGCACCGCCACGGCTCGCTGTCCTACGCGATGGACACGGCCTGCGCATATGCCGAAGCTGCACGGCAATCCATCGCCGACCTGCCCGAGAGCGACTACAAGCGTGCCCTGCTGTGGGTTCCCGGCTTCGTTACCAGCCGCGATCGCTAGCCGCGTACCCTCTAGAGACGGCCGTCGTCGTACTCATCCTCACCCTCATCCGCATCTTCTTCGTCGGCAACCGCGACCGGGAGATCCTCCACACGCGGGCTGCCGTTCGCCTGCGGATCCAGCAGCACCTGGATGCGGCTTTCGGCGGTGGCCAGCTGCGCCTTGCACGCATCGGAAAGCTTTACCCCGCGCTCAAACAGGGTGACATTTTCTTCCAGGGTCAGGTCGCCCTTCTCCAGCTGATCGACGACCTTCTCCAACTCCGACATCTGATCCTCAAAGCTCGCCATTACGCCGTCTCCTCCTTCAAGCCAAGCACCTCGGTCGTCAACGCGTACTTGCCGAACGGCGCACTCACCTGGACACCCTGCACCGACCCGCGAACGCTTTCCAGCATCTCGCGCGCAATGGCGACACCCTCGGCCAGCGCCGCATCTTTGTCGGGCGCCGCGGCCATGCGTGCAAGGATCTCATCCGGCATGGAGACGCGCAGATCGTTCTTCATGAACTCCGCGTTGCGCACGCTGGTCAGCGGCCAGATGCCGGCGATCACCGGGATCCGAAATCCCTCGATGCGCCGCAGAAAATCCTCCAGCAGCTTCAGGTCGAAGACCGGCTGCGTGATGCAGAACTCCGCGCCCGCCTCGACCTTGTACGCGAACCGCCGCACCTCGTGCTCGATATCGTTGACGCCGGGATTCGCCGCCGCGGAGATCGTAAAGCCGGTTGACCCGCCGATGGGATTGCGCCCGATATCGAGGCCCTGGTTCAGCCCGTGCACAATGTTCACGAGGCCAATCGCGTCTACATCGAAGACCGCCGTCGCGTCCGGATAGTTCCCCATCTTGGGCGGATCGCCGGTAAGGCAAAGAATATTTTTCAGACCAATGGAAGCCGCGCCCAGCAGGTCGCTCTGAATGCTCAGCACATTCCGATCGCGGCAAGTGTAGTGCAGAATCGTCTCGATGCCGACCTTCTGCTGGATCTGGACGCAGAGGCTTTGCGCGCTCATCCGCGCACTAGCACGCGGCGAGTCGGGCACGTTGATTGCATCCACACCATAGCGTGCCAGCAGCGCTGCACCGGCCAGCTCCTTCTCGCAGTCGAAGCCCTTGGGCGGAACAATCTCCACCATCGTGAGGAACTTGCCCTCGGCAATGCACTTGCCGATGTGCGAGCGCTCGCGCAACGGGGGCGGCTCAACGGATGCACCGGTGGTCACGGTTGCGACTGCCGGGTTCACGTTGGCAACCGCCGTCTCGCCTGCATCCTGCGCCTCCATGGCACGCAAGGCGCTGCGCATGGCACGAATGTGCGCGGGCGTGGTGCCGCAACAGCCACCCACCCAATTGGCTCCGGCGCGCACAAACTTGCGCGCAAAGCTGCCCATGTATTCGGGCGACGTGAGGTAGATATTGCGCCCCTCCACGTTGCGCGGCATGCCGGCATTGGGCATTGCGACGATGGGCAGCTTGGTGACGGCGCGCATGCGCTCCACCGCACTGAGCACGGCGGCCGGACCGGTACTGCAATTGCAGCCAACCGCGTCGGCGCCGACGGCTACCATGCGTTGCGCGGCAACTTCGGGGCTCGTGCCGTCGAGGCAATTCGATTCCTCGTCCACCGTAAACAGCACCACCACCTTCAACTGCGGGGCGACCTCGCGGGCGGCCAAGACGGCCTGCTCGGCCTCATCCACTGACATCATGGTCTCGAGCATCAGCAGGTCCACGCCGCCTTCCGCGAGCGCGGCAATCTGTTCGGCGAAGGCAGCGCGCGCCTCCTCCAGGCTGGTTTTGCCCAGCGGTTCCAGCCGCAGGCCCAGCGGTCCCATCGCTCCGGCCACAAACGCGCGGCTTCCCTGCTTCTCGGCGATGGCATCTACGCACTGCCGGGCAATAGCGGCGCCGGCGCGGTTGAATTCGTCCACCTTGTCGCGCAGGCCGAAGCGTTCCAGCCGGAAACTGTTGGCTCCAAAGGTGTTGGTCTCGATGATCTCCGCGCCTGCCTGCAGGTACTGCTGGTGCACGGAGCGCACCGTCTCCGCCTGGGTGACGTTCAGCTCGTCGTAGCACCGGTTGATGAACACACCGCAGCTGTAGAGCATCGTGCCCATGGCGCCGTCGCAAAGGACGGTCCCACCCTCAAAAAGTCTGTCCACCGCAGATGCCATTGATCTCCTCTACCGCCTGGCCGATTGGAACGTCTAATCCTCAATCGTATAACGCGGGGGACTTCTCCGCCCGGCCTGGGAACAGGCCGAATGGCGGACAGATTCGGCAGTTTGCCCTGTTATACTTGGCTTAGAAATTGCAGACCCCGCGTACTCGGCGGCTGAAGTTTGGAGCGGTTCACGTTGAAGATAAGAAGTTTCTCTGCCTTGATTGCGTCGGGCATTCTGCTGGCCACGGCCACGCTTGCACTGTCCGGTTGCGGTGTCGTAGTGCTTTACAAGACTCCCGAATACACCTATTCCGGACGCCCTGTCCCGCCCAGCAAGATGCTCGAACGTGTTCTCGTGGCTTTTTCTGCGACCGGGACTTCCGGCGGGCTCGAGATGCTGGATGGGCTTCGTAACCTGCGCGGAAATGTCCAGAACACCACCAAGGTCTTCCCGATCTCGGGCTACTCTGAGGCGTATCCCATCAGCATTATCAACTTGCCCGAGCAGACCACCGGCTACGTGCTCTCCTACAACGACGGCAACCTAACCGCTATCAATTACAGCAAGGAAACCGCATCGGGCACGGTCACGAACTTCGGACCTTCGCCTGCCTCGGCCGCCGCATCACCCCTCGGCCTGGCCTTTGCGGGAGCCGCGGAGCAGGCCGGCCAGCTCGTGTTTTTTACGGGCGGAGTCGACTATTACCTGAATCTTCCCGGGGTCAACAAGGTCGTCATCAATCCGGGCTACAGCGTGGTGTTGGCGATGGTGCAGAATTCGAACACGCTGTATCGCATCGTGAAACTGCCGGCAACCGCCAATCCCGTCTTTCCTCCTGGCTACGTCGACTGTGAACCTCTGGTGCTGCCGGCCTATTGTGTCGTTCCCGTCGCCGGCACGTACGATCGCCCGGTGAACGTGAACTTCTCCATCGACGGCAACACGGCGTACGTTCTCAACTCGGGTCCCGAAAACGGCGGCAAGAACGCGAGCGTCGCGATCCTCGATACGTCGGCGCTCAATATCGACTCTGTGCCCACGGTGAATCCGCTCAGCCCTGGCGCGCCCTCCCCCCTGTCCACGCTACCCGTCGCCAATCCTGTCTTAATACCTGGCGGCGTCACCGCTTCCGTGTCTGACGGAACCTATCTCTACCTGGCGGGTCAGCAGCTGCAAGCCAGCGGCCCCTACAAGGGACTCTTCGCCGGCAACCTGACAACCATGAACCTTAACACCTACGCTGTCAGCGCCCCCGTCTCCATCGCCGACGGCACGCATACCAAGCTGCTTTTTGCGGACAGCAATACCATGTGGATTGCCTCCTCGAACTGCGCCAATGGCGTGCGAGCTGCGACCGCAGCCGCGGAACTGGCCTCGCAGGGCTTTACCGACCAGGCCGGCAACTACAACTGCCTGACCATGACGATGACCGGCACCTCTACGCCACCGGCTACGATTATCCCCGCGGTTGTCCAATCCAATGTCTCGAGCGTAGCCCCGGTTACGGTCCCAAACCCGAACACCAACCAGAACCTGTACTACTACGGCAGCGCCACCGGCTTGTGCTGGGTGCAGAACTACTACAAGGTGTACACCGGGTATGGCGGCCAGGTTCACGCGTTCTATACCGGCCCCAATCCGTCGCCGATTGTTGAAACCCAGCAGATCGACGCGAATGGCGGAACTCCCGGCTTTGAGCTCAATAACACCAACTTCACGGTGCAAGGTACCGTCTTTGACGTAGCCTACATGGACGCCGAGACCAACTCCGCAGACTAATCCCATGGCCACACCGCAGGCCTCATCCTCCGCCGCCGCAGGTTCACTTGAGAACCTCGGCGGCGTCGACGTTCTGGCCATCGCGGCACATCGCGATGACGTGGAGCAGACCTGCGGCGGCACCCTGCTCGTCCAGCAATCGCTGGGTTGGCGTACCGGCATCCTGGACCTGACTCGCGGCGAGGCGGGCACCCGTGGCACCGCAGCCGAGCGCGCTGCCGAGGCTGAAGACGCAGCCCGGATCCTCCGCGTGTCGCACCGCGAAGCCCTCGATCTGCCCGACGGCAACGTGCAGAATACCTTGGAAAATCGCCTCAAGATCGCCGCGGTCCTTCGCCGTCTGCGTCCCCGCGTCGTGATCCTTCCCTACTGGGAGGGCCGCCACCCCGACCACTACACCGCCTCCACGCTTGGCTATGAAGCCTGCTTCGCGGCTGGCTTGTCGAGGCTTGATCTGCCGGCAGAACACGGCGCACCGCACCGCCCCTACAAAATTCTGTACGCGTCGCTTTACGCCGACGTTCGCCCCACCTTCGTCGTCGACATTACCCCGCACATCGAGACGCGCCTGCAATCGCTGCTGGCCTATCGCTCGCAGTACGGAACCCAGCCCACCGGCGCTGGCCTGTTTGTGCCGGAAGAAGACATCCGCGAGCGCACCTTCGCTACCGCCCGCCACTACGGCCTGCTGGCCGGCGTTCGTTACGCCGAGCCCTTCGTGCAACGCGAAGTCGCCTGCGTGAATGACCTGATGACGCTGCCGGTGCAGAGCATCTAGCTGCGAGCCAGGTCCACGAGCGCGCCCAGCCTCTCCTCTACAAACGCCGCCAGCTCCGCCGTGCAATACTCCGGCGCAACGAACTCAAATCGTGGCTTGCGTTCAATCGTTCGCAGCGACACCCCGCCCCACCCTTCCGCAAACACTGCGCCCGCCGGCACGACCAGCGCGTCCACGCGATCCAGATACCGCAGCGCCGACGCCTTAAAGTCCTCAACCGCCGGGTCCAGTACGCTCAGCGACACGTCCGGCCGCAGAAACCGCAGCACGCTGTTCGACTCCACAATCACATTCTCCGACGCCGCCAGCAGCGCGCGCAGCCGCGGCATGGCCTCACTCAACTGACCCTGCCGCGTCCGCACCCAGAACGACCTTGCCGCGCCCGCCGCCAGGTAGCGCGACGAATCCGTCCCACTCGCCCGCTCGCGCTCTTCGCTGATCGCAATCGTGTGGTCAGCTGTCTCGCAATCGCACGGCTCCCCATTCGCCGAGCACACCCCATGCCCAAACTGCGTGATCTTGATCGCCGTCCACCGCCTCGCGGGCAGCGCAGCAATCAGCCCAGCCACCACGCTGGTCTTGCCGATGTTCCGCGTATGCCCGCCAACCACGACGATCGCCATACCGCGTCCTCCTAATCCCTAATCCCTGTTCTCTAACTCCCTGTTATTTCAGACGCCGCACCCGCGCGATCGTCTTCAGATAATCCTTCAGCGGCTCGGCTGGCACGCCCATAAACATCTGTCCAGGCCCCTCCAAATGCTTACCCGGAAACACCCCCGCGGCGCCGCCCAGGATCACGCCCGGCCCAATGTGCACATGATCGCCCAGCCCCACCTGCCCGGCCAGCACTGCGCCATCCTCCACCACGCACGACCCCGAGATCCCCACCTGCGCGGCCATCACGACATTCTTACCGATCCTGCAGTTGTGCCCGATGTGGACCTGGTTATCGATCTTAGTTCCGCGCCCGATACGCGTCTCGCCCAGCGCCCCTCGATCAATCGTGGTGTTCGCGCCAATCTCCACATCGTCCTCAATCACCAAACGCCCCTGCTGCGGAAATCTGACATAACTGCCGTCCTCGCCCCGCACATAGCCGAATCCCATCGCGCCCAGAACAGCGCCAGCTTGCACCGTCACGTAGTTTCCCATCACCACGCTTCCATAAATCGTGACGTTGCTCGCTATCGAGCAGCACTCCCCAACATCGGCGCCCTCTTCAATGACACAGCCGGCACCGATCGAAGTCCCATGACCGACCGTGGCGCCATCCGCTATCACCGCAGTCGCATGGATGGTTCCATCCGGATAGCCATCCTTGTAATGTCCAATTACGGCAAAGGCATGCTTTGGATCCTTGACTCGAACCAACCGCGAGTCGCTGCTCGGCGGAGTGTCCAGCGGGCACAAAATCAAACCCGCGCCACTGGCTTTCGCCTTCTGCAAGGCTTCCTCGTTTGCGGCAAAAACGATCGAGTCCAAACCAGCATCTTCATAGTTCGAAAGACGCGCGAAGGTTCGCTCGTCACTGGAGTTCTCCAGTTTGAGCAGGTCCTCGATGGCGCGTAACGAAATCTCCGCAGTCTTCATCCGTACAGCCGCTCCTCGCCCTCGGGCCGAGTCTTCCAGCGCCGATGCACCCACAGCCACTGCTCGGGATACCGCCGCACCTGCGCCTCGATCGTTGCCGTAAACAGCGCCGTGTTGGCCAGAATGTCGCTCGCCATGTCACCGCTGCGGATCAGCTCCAACTCCTCGCCAAAGCGCAGCACATACTTCTTCTCCGCCGCCTCCCACACCAGGAAGCCCGGCAGCACGGCCGCGCCCGAATGCAACGCCACCCGCGCGAGGCCCGAAGCGGTGCAGGCTTCGACTCCGAAGTACGGCACAAACACTCCCTGCGGCGGCGTCATGTTCGTGTCCATCAGGATCCCCACCGTCTCGCCACGATGCATCGAGCTCAGCAGCCCGCGCGCAAAGTCGTC
>Ga0302234_10001092_pt1 | contig 19489 bp, 14 predicted proteins | sample II_Palsa_N3_2_FD_193576 | JGI IMG/M metagenome (GOLD analysis project Ga0302234, IMG submission 193576) | Peat permafrost microbial communities from Stordalen Mire near Abisko, Sweden - II_Palsa_N3_2 | ecosystem: Environmental > Terrestrial > Soil > Palsa > Peat permafrost | place: Sweden... | reverse complement strand
TTGAGCAGTCCGAGGCTTTTAGGGCGGGGCGCACCGGGCGATAACTGGCTCATATCGGCACGCCCTGGCGTCAGCAGCGTCGTCGCTGAACGCTGGAAATTGCCTGCTGGTTCGGCCTTTTCGTCCTTGTCGCGGGTAAGGAGGTAGATACTTTCCTGCGAGTGGGCGTTGTAGGCCAACGCTTTCGCCTGTGACAGAGCAAACACCGAGTCGAACGCGTCTTCCTTGGCGATCCGGATATTCGACAGAAAATTCGTTCCGCATACGCCAAATGCAATAGCGCATAGCGCCAGGGCTACCGTACCGGCGGCGATCCATGGGTTGATGACGCGCCGGAAGGTGGCGAGCAGATACCGCTGCGTGTAGAGGAGCAGAAGCACGAGGGCGATGGAGGCCGCGCAGAACGCCATCAGCCATATCCGCGCGGCGGCCCGGCCGCCGGAGTAAGCGTTGTCCAGATGAGCGAAATTGACTGCCGCCAGATCGTCCACGGCTGGAATGATGTGCTCCCGGATAACGTCATCGGCCGCGCGTATGTCGTAGATATTGCCGCCGTCAGCCAGTGCCGAACCTTCGAGCGTCTGATAAAGGGAGAGGCTGTCGAGGGCGCGCAGGATCGGCTGACGTTCCGCGTCACCATAGGCAATGTTCTGCGACGCGGCGACGAGGTAATCGTTCGCTAACTCGATTGCCGCTCGGTAATCGCTAATGCTTTTGCCGTTTGTGCCTTCTGCGCTGACAAACGCCCTGAGGAAATCGGTATGCGCATCGCTTAGCGTACCTCGGATATTCTCGGCCGCGACGATACCGGACTGCAGCGTGCGCAACGTCGAAGGCACGCGCGCAAACGTATTCACCTGCGCTCTAAATGCGTTCACATGGAGCGCCTGGGTTGTAGACATTTTTATCTCCCGAATCGTTGGCAGCCTGATTTACTCCGGCTATAGACGGTTTGCCATGTGGTAGCACACAGCCGTGGCAAAAATGCCAAAACATCAAGCGTCACAATTTTGAAAAATATCCACCGGCATTTCCGTGTGCGAGTATGGATCAACTAGATGTTAATCTGAAGATCATGATTCACGGGGGGCTCCATGAGTAGCCACGTACTCAGTTGGGCAGCGGTGCCGCACAATGGCGACGGCGTCGTCTTCCAGGTTCGCATTGCCCATGGACTTCAACGTTTCTACCTGTCGCGCCGTGTGCTCGAGAGTGCGTTCAATCTCGAGCCACGGGCTTCAGACGCGAGACAACTCCAGCTTTTCTATCAATTCCTGAATCGCATTCTGATTCGAGCCACTGCGAAACGTTTGATCGCCGGGTCGGACACGCTTCCACTTCAGGCCACTGATTTCTCCCCACTGCGTGTTCAGGACCAGTTTGAGCATCGACTCGAAAACCTCGAGTGCGACGCCTGAAAGCTCGGAGCTGTACGCCGATGTGAAGTACGCCCACAACATCGGCGGGGACTATCGGCGCACCGAGTTCGGGCAGTTGGGCTACCGGTTCAGCTGGTGAGCTTAGGACGCGATTTGTCGGCCTCCAGCCGGCGCGTGATGAGGCGGACCAGGTAGGTGGCAAACTCCGGATCCTGGTAGTACATCCGCATGGCGTCGGTCGCCGAAACCATCAGCAATTCGCAGTCGCTCTTGCAGACGGCCGTGCAAGTGCGGCGATGGTCCGGGGAAAACAGCCCAATTTCTCCCAGTATGGTGCCGGCGCCCACTTCGACTCCGATCTCCTGAAGACCGATCGTCCCACGCACAATATAGTAGAGCGCATCGCTCGGCGCGTTCTTGTGGAACAGGACGTCGCCTCGTCTGACGTGGCTGGGGGACAAGTGCGAGAGCAACCGCTTGATGGTGAGCTGAGCGTCGAGCGCATGATGAAGCTGCGCATCGCCAACCTTCTCCAGCCGTGCGGCCGCGATGCTGGCCTGGCCGCGGCTGCCGACCTTCAACGCCTTGTACACCGTGTACAGGTGCACTTTCACGGTTCCTTCTGCAATGTTGAGTTGCCGCGCGATCGACTTGTTCGATTCCCCGCGTGCCGCGAGCGCCAGCACTTCGATCTGGCGCGGCGTCAGCACAGCGCCGTTGGCGGCGGACGCCGCGGTGGCGCGTGACGATGCCAGTGCAGCGGTAGGCGAAACGATGTTGTTTGCGAACGCGAGCAACGCAGGCGGCAGGTACGTGGCGCCGCCCAGCACGATCCGCAGAGCGCCCAGTAGCGCACCGGCGGACTCCGATTTGCTCACACATCCTGTCACACCGGCCGCAATGAAAGTGTCGATCGTCTTCTGACCAATCTCGTTCAGCAGCGCGAGGGCAGGCAAAAGCGGAATGTTGCAACGCAACGCGTCTAGCGCTTCAAGCGCTTCGCTTGCGTGCTCGCCATCCAGTACCAGCAGATCGGCGCTCAACCCGCTGTCGACAGCGCTCGTCCGGTAGTCCACACATGTCACTTCAGTGCGTGGCGCGAGTTCGGCGAGCAGACGCGCAACGCCCTCGCGAAACAGACCGGCGGGCGCAACGAAAATGATATGCATAGGCCTCAATTTTTTTGAAACGGTTAACCTTACCCGCGCCTGCGCATGAAGGGTCTCGTACCTGTATTCGTATGAACTAAGACGGAACCTGCAGTGCCCATTGGCGCATCGCTGTCGTTATACAACACACTTAACGAATTCGCATTCGTCCATAATCCGGCTGCAACCAGTCCAACCCATGCGGTTCGCGGCCCGCGAAGGCAAACGCTGGGCGAGCGCAGATTTCCAGCGCAATGCCACCAATGCATGTAAAGTAAATGTAGGTATTTTATTGTCTGCGGGAGGGGAGAGGTGGGCGAGACCAGCGCATTCATTCCGACGGGGCTTTCTCGCTACGTACCGCGACACCTGTTGACGGCGGGAACGTGCGAGATCCCGAGTGCGCGTGAGTTCCAGGGTGTCGCGATGATGGTGGACATCGCGGGCTTTACCGAGCTCACCGAAACATTTGCGCGCGAAGGGGTCGCGGGCGCGGAACGCTTGTCGGCGATCCTTGACCGGTACTTTGGAAGAATGACCGGCATCTCGATCGCACACGGTGGCGACGTTCTGGATTTCGTCGGCGACGCGATCCGGGTGATATGGGAATACGACACGACACCGGATGAGACGGTGCGGCTCGCCGTGCAGTGTGGCCTGCAGATGCAACGTGCGTTGCCCGAAATCATCGCGGAAACCGGTGTGCAAATGCGTCAACGGGTATCGCTCGCAGAGGGCACACTCACGCATCTGACTGTCGGCGGCGTTGGTGGCAAGTGGTATAGCCTCACCGCAGGCGGTCCAGTGGCCGAGGCGGCCGCCGCCAATCATAAGGGCAGTGCAGACGAGGTCGTGGTATGTGAATCGTTGTGGGACAAGGTGCGGGAGCATTTTGTCGCCCGAGCGCTGCCTTGCGGCGCGGCTTCAATCACGGAAGAAAGCGGCGCCGCCGTGTTGGCGCCTTTACCGCCGCCGCTGGAGCAGCTCGGTCCATCATCCGGCACGCTGGAAAAGTTTTTTGGGCACCACTTTCTTGAACGCGTACGCGTGGGTGGCGGGCGTTGGTTCGGAGAGTTCAGGAATATCACCACGCTATTCATCGGGCCGTCCATCGTCGATTACTCCGGCGACAATGCATTGGGCCTTCTGCAAGCTGCGGTAGCGAGCACGCAAAAAATACACGAACGTTTTGGCGGCGCCCTCACCGAGCTTTCTGCGGATGACAAAGGGCTCACGCTACTTTCGGTATTCGGTTTGCCGGGGATGGCGCACGAAGATGACGCAGTTCGCGCGGTGGCCGCCGGCCGGGCGCTTGCCGGCGCAATGCGCGAGCGCGGCATTCCACTCAGCATGGGCATCACTTCGGGACTGGCTCTTTACGCCGACCGCGGCGGCAACGAGCGCCGCCATGCGGGACTGACGGGAGGGGTGGTGAACCGCGCCGCGCGGCTCATGACCGCCGCGCATGGCCGCGTACTGTGCGACAAGCCAACACGCGATGGCGCTGCGCGCGAGTTTCAATTCGAGGCGTGTGACCCTGTCTCGGCCAAGGGCTTCGCTGAAGTTGTCGCCGTCTGGCAGCCGCGGGCAGGCGCGGCGAGTGAGGGACATTCGTTCGCGGGCGTATCGGTCGGCCGCGAGATGGAAGCACAACAATTGTCGCTTGCGCTCGATGGGGTCATTGCAGGGCACGGCGACGCTATCGCTTTGTGCGGTGAGGCGGGCCTTGGCAAGACAAGACTCATTGCAGATATGGCCGCCAATGCGCGCGAGCGGGGGGCTTCAGTCATCTGGAGCGCTGGCTTTGCGCTGGAATCGATGTCGGTTTTTTATGTCTGGCGACACATCCTCGCTCAACTGCTTTGCGGCACAGGCAAGTTCGACCCGGCACTGGCGAGCCGTGCTGCTGCCAATCTTGTTGCGGATGACGAAAGCCTTACGTCATGGTTGCCACTCCTTAACGACGTCATGCCGTTCCAGCTCGCCGATACGGAGCTCACGCAGGAGATGGTCGGTCACGCGCGAGCCGAGGGCTTGCGAATGCTCGTTACAGCGCTTGTTTCGCGCTCATCGCGCGACGCGCCCATATTGCTGATCGCCGATGATCTGCACTGGTTCGACAGCGCATCCGCGGCGATGCTTCTGGAGCTCGCGATCGCGCGACCGCCGGGCCTTATGCTGCTGGCCGCCACACGGCCGCTCGACGACTCCTCCGCTGTCGAGGCGCATCAGGTTGTTCGCGAGTCGCGCTGCATTTATTTACCCGGTCTTACGCGAGCGGCCCTGGGCGTATTGATCGCGGACCGTCTAGGTGCGGCGGAGGCGACGCACGAGCTGGTCGATTTCGTAGTGGGGCGCACAGAGGGAAATCCGCTGTATGCCGAAGAGGTGGTTGCGGCGCTTCACGTTTCCGGTTATCTCGAGATGACCGACCGTGTTGCGGCGTTTTCCGCCGAGGCTGAGAGCGAAGCCAATGCCATGTTGCCTGAGGGATTGCGCGGCGTGATCGTCAGCCGGCTCGATACGCTCGGCGCTGCCGAACAACTCATGTTGAAGATCGCTGCCGTGATCGGGCAGGAGTTTTCACTAAAAATGCTACGTGATCTGTTTCCTGGCGAGCAAGGCACGGCCGATCTCATCGCCCTGGCACGGGTGCTTGAGCGTGAAGACGTCGTGTACCCGGTAGGTGACGAGAGCGACTGCTACCGCTTCAAGCACGTCCTGGTGCAAGACGCTGTCTACGAACTGTTGCCGTACTCGCTGCGCCGGGAGTTGCATCGCGATATAGCGGACTGGGTCGAACGCAACGAATCGCATGACCTCGAACCGCACTTCGCGGCATTGGCATCCCACTGGGAACGCGCGCGGAACATTCCTGCTGCCGTGACGTACCTCGAAAGGTCTGCAGAGCTTTCGTTGAAACACTATGCGAACCGTGACGCCATCAGGCAGGCGGAGCGGGCAATCAGGCTTGCTAACGAACACAAGCTGCCGCCGGATCGGGAGGGCGAGATGCGCTGCGAGGCGATGCTCGGAGAAGCCCATATCGAGTTGTTTCAATACGGCGCGGCCAGGGATCACTTCAATCGCGCACTCGTGTGCGCCGGCCGGGCAGTGCCGCGTTTCGCCGGTACGATGGTCGCAGACCTTGCCTGGCAATTAGTCCAGCAATTGAGCGCGCGTGCGGGCCTGGTGCGTGGCCGCAGCGCCGATCCGTTGCTGCCGCGGATCTCGCACATTCACGAGAAACTCAGCGAAATCGCGTACTTCAACAGCGGAAAGCTGTCGCTGTTGCATGCGACGCTGACGTCGCTCAATCTTGCCGAACGCTCCGGCAGCGTGCGCGAGGCCGTGAAAGGTTTCGCGGCCATGGCGATTGGCTTCGCCGGCGCGGAGCTGCGTTGGCTATCGCAGGTCTACAACCGGCGTTCACTGGCGTTGGCCGAGGAGCAGGGCGGTATCGACGATATCGCCTACGCTAACGTGGTGAGTGGCGTCTACTGGGCGGCCGCGGGCAGTTGGGAACGCGCTGTGGAATGTTTGACTTACTCGGCATCGCTCTATGCGCGTCTCGGCTCAATCGAGCGCTGGCAACAATCGATTGCGGGTTTGTGCGCCGTTGCTCTGGCGCGAGGGCAATTGGCCAATGCCAAGGAATGGCTGGACAAATTGCGTCCTGCACGCCATGACATGCCGGCGCAAATAGCGGCTTACCTGCATGGCTTCGATACCTCGCTCGCGCTGGCGCAAGGAGGTCCGTTGCAGGAACTGGTGATCCGCCTCGACAAGGTGATTGGCGCACGCGAACTGGCGCAGTTCGACCGGATATTCTGCCAGGGCTTGATCGCGGCGTCCTATTGGCGGCTAGGCGACCGCGCGCGCGCGGTCGAGTCGGCTCAAGCGGGTCTCGACAACCTGTCTGCAGGCGTGCCCGTCGCCTGGTATGTGACGGACGGAATTGCGGGCATTGCGCAAACCCTGATCGATGCTTCGGAGTGCGGATTGGCGACTCGGCGCGACGCGCAACGCGCGTGTCATATCCTTGCGCAATATGCGCGCGCAACGAAGGTGGCCGCGCCGCGTGCCGCTTTGCTTGCGGGCAGGTTAGCGGCAACCCGGCATGACAGACGTTTCGCTCTCGCATGCTGGCGCAGGGGGCTCGCCGCTGCACGCACGCTCGGCGCCGGCTATGACGAGGCGGTGCTGCTGTATGAACTTGGCAATCACAGTCCGCACGATAGCTCCGAACGAACCGAGTTTCTGGAGCAGGCGCGCGCTCAACACGAACGCATTGGCACACCGCCATTGCAGACGTGAGAAGACCCTCGAAGCTCCAAATCGAAAGATCGCTACCCCTCAGTGGTCACTCTCGCCCTTGATGATGGGCGGATATCCGCTAATTGCACGCGAAGCTTGCATGCCGCCCATGATGGCCCCCTCCACGCAACCGGCATTGATGCCTGTCTTGAGCCAATCGCCTGCAAGATACAGATTGCTAAAGCCGGATGCATCGCTCGTTATGCGGTACTGCGTACTGCCGACTGTCGAGAGCACATAACGATCTGAGGGATTCACATTCGCGCGCCAATACTGCGAGTCGAAACGCGCCTCGCCGCTGCTGTCACTGGGATCGATCAATATCTGCCAGTTGAATGAACCTCTGGTCGCCACGGCGGGCCACAGGTTAAAGACCTCGTGCTGCAGTTGACCAAGCGCACCCAGTTTTACTTCTTCCGTGCAACGCGAGGCGTAGTTGGCATCGGTGCGGGGTGGCGAATCAGGCGTAGGCAGCGGACTGCAAAAGTAAGAGACGTTCTGTGGCACGTGACCAGTCGGCCACACTTCACGCGCCAGCAATTGATTCATCGGCGTCGTGGTGTTGAAGGGCTTGCTGAACGCGCTCAACTCGGGCTCCTCTCCGTTTGAGCCGAACACATTCCAGCCGAGGTCCCGGATGCTCTTGCTAAGCCATATCTGATAGGCCTGCGTCGCCACCGTATTCACGTTGTCGCTGGCCGCCTTGAGGGGAGCGCTCTTCTCTAGCAGCTTTGGGCAGACATGCGGCAGGGAGCCGATCGACAGTCCGTAGACAATCTTGTCGAAATCCACTCCGCGCTTTAGCCGCTTGACCGGTAATGGTTTGCCAAATTCTGCGCTATAAATTTGCGCCCAGTCGCTCCAGTGGGATTCCAGGTCCACATCTTTGGCTTGCAGTGTGCGTGCCTGTGCAGGGTCGATCTGATCGTAGTTCGGACAGCTCGGCCAACACTCCAGATCGGCGATGTTGACCAGCGGGTTGTATTCGGTGACGCCCTCTGCAAGAGCCACCTGTTGGGTCATGACGATTTCACCTACGCCATCGGCGTCCGGGATCAGTTCGTCCACGTTATGGAAGAACTGGAAGTCCACGCCACGCTGTTTCAACACTTGATACAGCGGCGTAAAGACTGTGTCGCCCATACCGGCCTGCATTTTCCAGATGAAGCCGCCGTGATAACCAATGGCCAACCGCAAGATGCCGCGCAGCATTGTGCCCGCCTCGATGTTCGGGCGAGCGGTGTCGCCATCCATAAAAGCGAACACCAGGTCATAGAGTCCACGGACCGGCGCGGAATCAATCGTGTACGCTTCGTTGGCGCCGTGTTTGCGCAACCACTCACGAAATTCGATGTTGTTGAGGACATCGAAGCCGTGATGCAAGACGCCGTCGACATGCATGCCGATCAGGCTCGTGACGGCCAGATCGATGGAAATGAAGAGATGCCGCACCTTGTCGTCAATGCCCAGATGATGGGAGACGTGCTGGGGTAGAGAAGCCTGAACCGACTGCAACTCGGCTAGTACAAACTGGTGATGCTGCTTTTCCTGGAAGTGGAACACTTCGGGCAGGCGCTTCACGAATCCGATGACGCTTGCCAGAATAGCTTCTGCTTCCTCGATAACCCGTCCGGATTCTTTGGCGGCATGTAACAGATGATGGCCGAGATCGTCTAGCCACTGCCCAATCCATGCCGTTACGGTCTCCAATATTGCTGAAAATGTGATTTCCTCGTTGTGCGCCCCCGGGACACCCGGTTTGATCGGTATCTCGATCGGCCAGAACCTATAGCTGTCGTCGATATACTCGGTGAGCACAATGTAGTTCTGTGGCTTAAAGGCGTCTTGCCACTTCGCAAGCGGAGCAGTAGCAGGTCGATTGAGGGCGTCGTAGACCTTTTGCATCACGGTAAAGCCATTGTCATAAAAGCCGAACCACATATGCAGTCCGTGCTCTTCGATGCGCTGTCCCAACTTGGCGTTGCGGCCACTGGCACATTTGCCGCCCAGGCGCCACCCCATCTGGTAAACGGTTATGTCGTAACGGTCTTGCCAGCCGGGCTGCTCGGTAAGATAAAAGGCGGCAGCCATCGCGCCCGGGCCGCCGCCGAGAACGGCGATTTTCTGTGGGCTCGTTTCAGCGGCCTGGACCAATTCTTCACCGGCTGCGATGGTGAAGTCCATATTGATGTGGAAAGGTAGGAGTACAGGCTGTTCTCCGAGTTGGAGACCCAGAGTCTCGTCTAGCCGGAAAGTATCGAACTTGTGCAACGTGCACGTATAGGTATAGCCGAGCAATCTGGCACTGTGCACTTTGTCGACTGTGGCGGGCGCAACGACAATGGCCTGGTACACGGCCTTAAGGCCACTGGCGTCCGGGAACTGCTTGAGAAATATTTGATCGACGCGCGTTCGCAAAAACAGTGTTGCCAGGTCTTTTATCCCCGCCTCGTCGAGCGCAAACAGATCCTTCTCCGAGCGCAGAATGTCTAAACCCTCACGTATCACATCGATAAATCCAAGCAAGGGTCGATGCGCGTTCTGCGTATCGGTTGCGGTGACCTCGATCAGAGGGTGGATGCCTAGCTGTGTCTGAGGACTGTAGGGTTGCCAGCCCTCGGAGGAAAACTTGAATTCGCGCGGATCCTCTCCTGGTTCCGGCATGCTGAATTGACAGAAGCTCTTTGGATAGCCAAAGACTTCTCGGCCTATGGAAATGGCCATTGGCACGTCGACCCAAGTGTAAGCCGGGTAAAGAAAGACGCGCTGCAATTTTGTGGCGCCGTCCGTCTCCTCGATTTGCCCAACCGATATCCATGTGATGATGTCGGTTTCTTTACCCCAGCCCTTGCTTTCATCCGCGGGAAAGCCCGATTGGGCGTGCTCCACGCGTGTGAATGTCAACATGATGTACGGAGACAGCACCTGAAAAGTCATCTGACCGGCAGCCACCCGATTGAGCGTCCCGTCGGCGGTTGCCTGCAGTTTTTCCAGGTCCCCTTTGATAAAAAAGCCGTACATGTCGGATGCGTTGAGGTGCATGGGCGTGTGCTGCACCGGTGAGCCACCGGTGTAGATGTACGCGGGCCGTTCCGTCATTTCTCCCTCCTCTGGGGCTATCGACGACGAGTCCATTGTCAGCGCATTGTAGGCCTGGAATTTAGCTCTTACATACTCTTTGAGTTCTTTGTTGAAGGACGGCTGCACACGTTTAGACATACTCCGGTTTTTTGTCGGTGGCGGCAACCGAACGGCGCGACCGCCGGTCCTTTGCCTAGAGCACCTCAAACACGCTATAGACGGGGCCTTCCTTGAAGCGGTGCCCCGTGCCCACTGCGATCACCCGGTTCAGAAATTCATATTTGCCGGCGGGGGCTTCGAAGATCGGGTTGATGCGAAAGTAGTAGCTGGCCGGATCGACCTGTTCGCCTTTTTCCAGGCGCTGGATCACGTCGGCCGCGCCGTGGCGAATGCCGCGGTAGGCTATCGTGATGTTGACGCCGTCGTCGGTCTGCAGGATCAGGCGCACATCGAGCGTGGTGCTGCCGTCGCTGCGCACGCTTTGCCAGTCGCTGCCGCCGTCGAGCACCTTGCCGCTTAGGCGCTCACCCGCGAAGGTGCCGGACGGCACGATGCCGATGCGGCGAAACGTTCCCGGCGTGTCGCCGACGATGACGATCGGCTTGACATCGAGTCGCATCACGAACAAAGGCCGCGTCTGAATGCTCTGGAGCGGGGTAGGCAGGTCTTCGAAAGCGGGAATGGACATCGTCTTCACCTTGTCGGTTGATGGCATGGGGTGTGTCATGCCGGAGTCATGCGTACGTTAGAGGATGCTTAGGGGCTACTTGAGTGGCGAGAAGTCGGTTGGACGCATGATGCGCGACTCCATGCTGACGAGGATGTCAAGCGTTTTCACCTTGCGACCGAACTCCTGCCAGCGGCTGTCGGCCGCCATGCGGTCGCGCCGCGCTATTCGATCATCGAGGCCTGTATAGGCCCAGATGTGCACGATCTGGCTGATATCGCCTATCTCGGTGGTGAAGAAGCCGATCAACTCGCCGAGAAATTCCCTCTGCAGGGGAAGGCCTTCGCTCTTGTATAGCGCGAGCCATTCGGCGGCACGCAGCGGCTTGAACGTATAAGTGCGGATTTCGTAAAGCATGGCTTCTCTCCGTATGGGTCGGACGGCATCGAATTCGCGTGCTGGTTGCGGTTGATCGGGCACATCTAGGCAGCGGTTCTTCCACCATTGACGCGGAGCACCTCGCCGGTCATGAAGCTTGCGCGAGGAGATGCGACGAACAGAATGGCATCGGCCATTTCTTCCGGCGTCCCGGCACGCTTGAGCGGTACACCGGCGAGAAAGGCAGTCTTGCGTTCCGCGTTAACCGTGAGCCGGTCGAGCATCGCTGTATCGACAGGACCTGGCGCGACCGCATTGACGCGTACGCCGAACGTTGCAGCTTCAAGCGCTGCCGATTTCGTCAGACCTTCCACGGCGTGCTTGCTGGCCACATATAACGATGCACCTGCTGCGCCGCGCGCGCCCATCGTCGACGAGATGTTGACGATGCTACCGCTACCTTGCGGCGCCATGACACGTAGTTCGTGTTTCATGGCGAGCAATGTGCCGAGTACATTGGTTTCGAACACGGCGGCGTAGCGTTCGGGGGTTTGCTCGAGCACCGGAGCCGATTCGCCTTCGGTGCCCGCCGAGTTGACCGCAATGTCTAGCCGGCCGAATCGCGCGACGGTGGCGTCGACCAGCTTGCGCAAGTCGTCTTCGAAGCGCACGTCCGACTGCACGAACTCGGCCTCGGCTCCGAGGGAGCGTAACTCCTCGGCGAGTTGCCGGCCTTCTTCCGCGCGGCGCCCCGAAACGACGATACGGGCCTTGTCACGAGCAAAGGCGATTGCAGTAGCACGACCGATGCCAGTCAGTGCGCCGGTGATGAGTACGACAGGTTGGTTGTCCATGACTATCCCTTGGGTATGCTGATTAAAGTTGAGAACCGCCGTCGACGCAAAGCGTCTCGCCGGTAATCCAGCGGGCCGCATCCGAGGCGAGAAAAACGACCGTCCCGCCGACATCCTCGGCTTGCGCGATACGCTTGAACATCTGCTTTTCGGGAGCCGTTTGCGTTAGACGGCCACAATTTCTTGTTGTCAGGTCTGATATCCTGGTTGCCACCCCGCCCAGCGCGATCGCATTGACCCGCACACCGCGGGCACCGAGCGCGGTCGCGAAATACTTCACCAGCGTGTCGGCGGCGCCTTTGCTTGCCGCATAGGCCGATGCCGATGCCGATACGGTGCCCACCCGGGCATGGGCCGTCTGCGAGGAGACCAGCACGACGCTACTGCCTTTGCACATCGCCGGCATCAGTTGCTGCACCAGAAAGTAGGGCGCGCGCGCGTTCAACGCGAACAGTTCGTCGAAATCGGCGACGGTGGTGTCTTCAATGCTTGCGTCCTTCGTCATACCCGCGCTGCACACCAGTACATCCAGACGAGCGCCGATCACGACGCGCGCTCGATTTGCCAGCCGGTGTGGCCCATCCGGCGCGCGCAGGTCCGCCGCAATTTTCTCGGCGTGGCCACCGGCTGCGCGAATCTGCGCAACCACTTCGTTTGCCGCCGTGTCTTCACGGCAATAGTGAACCAGAACCTGGGCGCCTGCTTTCGCGAGGGCCAGCGCGCTAGCGCGGCCCGTGCCGCGAGAGGCGCCCGTAACGAGCGCGGTTTTTCCGCTAAGAGGGTTCATGATCAGATTCAAGGTGCTTCGGTTCCTCGGCGATATAGCTGGCAGGTATGGAGTGCGAGTGCCGGTCCGCATTGCCAAAGCGGCTGCAATTGCGCTCCTTCTGATGTGTAATCTAGTGGTGGCGCGTGGAAAGATAAAAGACTTTGTAGGTTGACGGGCATGCCTGAAAGGCATGCCGCGCAAATTGCGGCCCGTGGTGCTTCACCATCGGCGAGGACGTGGCCGGGCAATACCTTCGAGGCGCGTTCACACCGCAGAGGCTTTGCATATGCGCAAAGATTGGTTGGTCTGGCGTCTAGCCGGCTTTACTGTTGACGAGGCAACGCGAACGGGTCATCCCATCTTCAGGATCAGGAGTCTTCAATGAGTGCAGCCGTCTCGGCCGACATCGCCTCGATTCAGGTCGCGCCTCTCTCAGCGCATACCGGCGCGGAAATTCACGGCGTGGACCTCACCCGGCCGCTATCCGCCCAACAGGTCGCGGAGATTCGCGCGGCGTTGCTGAGGTGGCGGGTCGTGTTTTTCCGCGAGCAGTTTCTGACGCACGAGCAGCACGTCGCCTTTTCCGCGCAGTTCGGCGAGCTCACGGTAGGGCATCCGGTCTTCGGACACGTGGACGGTCATCCGCAAATCTATTCGATCTCCAAGTTTCGCAAGGCCACCCGCTTCGAGGGGGAGCCGCTGCTGAGACCATGGACGGGATGGCACACCGATGTGACCGCGGCGATCAATCCGCCGTATGCGTCGATTTTGCGTGGCGTCACCATCCCGCCGTTCGGCGGCGACACCCAGTGGACCAATCTCGTCACCGCTTATCTGAAGCTATCGGAACCGTTGCGGGCGTTTGTCGATGGTTTGCGCGGCGTGCACCGGTTTGCGCCGCCGGCAGGCGCGAAGGGCACCGATTCATTCGTGCAGGCCGTATCGCAGCACACGCTTGTGACCGAGCATCCACTGGTACGTGTGCATCCGGAAACGGGGGAACGTGCGCTCTATGTGAGCCCTGGTTTCCTGAAGTACATCGTTGGCGTGACGCCGCGAGAAAATCAGGCGTTGCTCGAACTGCTGTGGGAACACGTGACGCGCCCCGAATTCACGGTTCGTTTCAAATGGGAGCCGGGCAGCATTGCCTTCTGGGACAATCGCGCCACCGCGCATCTGGCGCCTACGGATATCTACGATCTCGACTTTGACCGCCAGCTATATCGCACCACGCTGGTCGGCGATATTCCGGTTGGACCCGACGGCAGGCAATCGATCGCGTTGGAAGGATCGCCGGTCGGAGCCGCGGCTGCTGTGGCGTTGAACTGAAGAACGGAGGGACTAAAAAGACCGAGGGCGTTCGCCTCACGCGGTCAACGCCTTCACACGCGGAATGACCTGCTCGGCGAAGCCACGCATATCCGTTTCGAACGGTTGAAATTGCAGCATGAACAGTTCGATGCCGGCTCGATGAAACGCAGCGATGCGTTGCGCGACCGTCTCATAGCTACCGACAAGCCCGGCCGCCGTGCCGCCGTTCGAACCCACTCGTGGCGTTTTCGCGAAGGTCTTGATCATGACCACGTTTGGATCGATGTTCGCTTTCTGTTGCTCGCGTAACGGCGCATCTTTCGCCGCCAGTTCGAACAGATGCGCAAGATGCTCTTGTGCCTCAGCGTCCGTTTCGCGCGCAATGACGAATGCCGACAGGCCAAAACGTAACGGCTCGGGCAGCAATGCCGGACGCGGCCGCGCGGCGACATCGGCGATCAGCTTCTGCACATCCTCCAGCGGCTGGCCGTTGATGAACCAGACGTCGCCTTTGTCGGCCACCAGCTCGCGCGCCGGATCCGATTCGCCGCCCACATAAATGCGCGGGCGGTTGCGGAACGGATCGGTCGGCCGCAGAAGATAGTCGTCGACATGAAAGTGTTCGCCATTGAAGGTAGTCCGTTCACCGCGCAGCAGCGAATCGACAACGGTAATCCACTCGCGGCCATACGCATAACGTGCGTCGTGCTCGGCAAAGCCAATGCCGGCACGCTCCAGTTCGGGGCGATTCCACGCATTGACGAGATTGATCGCGAAGCGGCCGCCGCTAATATGCTCGATCTGCTGCGCCATCTTCGCGAGCACGACCGGATGATAGAGATAGGGCTTGATGGCAGCGATGATCTCGATACGCTCGGTGAGCGCCGCAAGCGCAGCGGAAGCGGTCCACGCTTCGAGCTGATCCAGCTCTTCCCGGTGCGGATTGATCGTGTGCTGGGCGACCAGCACGGAGTCGTAGCCGAGACGCTCGGCTTCCAGCACCAGGGCTTTGTTGCGCGCCCAGGACGCGTCGTACGGTTCATCGGGGTCTTGCAGCGCAGCGCGGCTGCCATGAACGAGTGCCCAGACACCGAAGCGGGCAGGTGATGTCGGCATGGCGCTAGAACCTCCACAAGTGTGTGTGCCGGGGAAACGTCAATGATGCCTGACGCATTGCGCCGCCAAGTGACCGCGCGTTCCAATTTGTGATGATATCGATTGCTGAAATACGTATTTGGCGTGTCGGCGATTCTTTATATAGTCGAAAGCTTGGTCTACTTCTGAATATCCCCGATGCGCTTCGCTCTTTCCGCTTTGGCCGGTCTGTCTGGACTGCGCCGGTTTTCCGTTTGCGCACTGGTGCTGTTCGGCGTGCTGTGCACGAACGCCGCGCAAGCCAACGAAACGGTTTCGATCAGCTATCAGCGCTCATCGACGCTATTTATCTTGTTGAAGCGCACCGGCGCGCTGGAAAAGAAGCTCAATGCAATGGGCTATGACGTCAGCTGGCATGAGTTTTCAACGGGGCTGCTGCAGTCGCTGAACGCGGGGAGCGTCGATCTGCATGCGGATGTCGCCGATGCATTCGCTCTGTTCACGCAGGCCGCCAATGCGCCGCTGACGTATTACGCCGAGGAAACCTCTGCGCCGAGTGCGCAGGCCATCATCGTCCCGCCCGATTCGCCGATCCATTCGATCGCGGACCTGAAGGGCAAGCGCGTGGCGGTATCGAAGGGCTCCGGCTGCAATTTTCTTCTGATTGCCGCGCTTGCCAAGGCGGGGCTGACGATCAAGGATATTCAGGTGCGTTACCTCGAAGCGCCGGATGCACTCGCTGCGTTTCGCGGCGGCAACATCGACGCCTGGGCGATCTGGGATCCGTTCCTTGCCGCACAGCAGCGCGACGCACACGTCCGCGTGATCGCCGACGGCAGCGGCGGTATTGCCCAATATAACCGCTTTTACACGGCGACTACGGCGTTTGCGGACAAGCATCCGGACGTGCTTCGTGCCGTATTCGATGAGCTGAATGAAACGGGCAAATGGGTCAAGGCTCATCCGCAAGAGGCTGCACAGATCCTTGGGCCGTTGTGGGGCGATATTCCGACGCCGACCGTCGAACTGGCGAACAGCCGCCGCAGCTACGACATCGAGCCGGTGAAGCGCGATCAGCTTGGCGAACAACAGCGGATCGCGGACACGTATTTTGCGGCGGGGTTGATCCCGAATACGTTGAAGGCGACCGATATCCGGATCTGGACGCCGCCCCCGGCTAAATAATAGTTTGATGCCATGCCGGCGCAGCGGCCGACGTGACATCGCGTGACATCAAGCCAAAGCGGCTCAGCGAACCGCAGCCCGTGCCTGCGCCGCCTCTTGGGTATAGCGGTTCTGAGGCCTCGGCAGCCCCAGATTCTCACGCAACGTGCGGCCTTCATACTCGGTGCGGAAAAGCCCGCGGCGTTGCAACTCCGGCACCACCAGCTCCGCAAATTCGCCAAGCCCGCCCGGTAGCCACGGCGACATGATATTGAAGCCGTCGGCGCCTTCTTCCTCGAACCATTGCTGCAATTGATCCGCGATGCTCTGCGGTGTGCCCACCACCTGTTGATGACCACGCGCACCGGCGATGCGCAGATACAGGTCACGTATGGTCAGATTCTCGCGGTGTGCGAGATCGAACAGCAACCGCTGACGGCTCTTGCCGCCGTTGGTCTCTGGAAGCTCGGGCAGCGGGCCATCCACCGGGTACTGCGACAGGTCGACACCGCCGGACATATTCGACAGCAGCGATAGACCCACCGTAGGATGGATCAGGTCCTGCAACGCGTCGAATTTCGCGCGCGCTTCTTCTTGCGTACGGCCGATCACCGGAAAGATGCCTGGCATGATCTTCAGATGATCGGGCTGCCGTCCGTATTTCGCCAGACGCCCTTTGACGTCGCGATAGAACACCTGCGCTTCTTCCAGCGTCTGATGCGCGACGAAGATAACCTCGGCGGTTTGCGCCGCCAGCTCCTTGCCGGCTTCCGAGGCGCCCGCCTGAACGACTACCGGCCAGCCCTGGGGGGAGCGTGCGACGTTAAGCGGCCCGCGCACCTTGAAGTGCTTGCCCTTGTGATTGAGTACGTGCAGCTTGTCCGGATCGAAGTAGACGCCGCTAGCCTTGTCGCGCAGAAACGCGTCGTCTTCCCAGCTATCCCAGAGGCCTGCCACGACATCGTAGAACTCGCGGGCGCGTTCATAGCGCACCGCGTGATCGGGATGTTGTTCGAAGCTGAAGTTGTGCGCTTCGGATTCGGTACTCGAGGTGACGAGGTTCCAGCCCGAGCGGCCACCGCTCAAATGATCGAGCGAAGCGAACTTGCGTGCCAGGTTATACGGTTCGTTGAATGTGGTCGAGACCGTTGCTATTAGCCCGATATTTTTAGTCACCACGGAAAGCGCCGAGAGTAGCGTCAACGGTTCGAAGTGGTCGGCCCGTGCGGTGCGTGAGAGCGAAGCCAGATTCGTGTCGCGCACGCTGACGCTGTCGGCAAAGAAGATAGTGTCGAATTTGGCGCGTTCGGCGATTTGCGCGACTTGTGCATAGTGGGCGAAATCGAGTCCACCGCTTGCATGCGCATCCGGATGACGCCATGCAGCGATGTGATGGCCGGTCTCCATGAGGAAGGCGCCTAGCCGGATTTGCCGCTTGTTTTCGCTCATTCTGTGCTCCGTGAGATTAAGGCATGGTTGTTTTACGTGTGCGGTTTCACCAGGCGAGCCGCCAGTCGGTGATTGGCGAATCGGCGGGGGAGGGCGACACGTGCTGACCACCTGCGGGTGCGTCGCCGCCATCGCCGTGAGCCGTGGCGCCGTCTTCGACGAAATCGGCTAGCACCTCGTCGCGCAGACAGATAAAGCGGGGATCGCTGCGCTGACGTGGCCGCGGCAGTGCGACGTCGACAATCCGTTTGACCCGCCCAGGGCGCGGCGCCATCGTGACGACGCGATCGCCGAGGTAGACCGCTTCGTCGACATCGTGCGTCACGAGGATCATGGTGATGCGCTCGCGTTCCCATATCCGTTGCAGTTCGTTCTGCAGACGAGCGCGGGTCAGCGCATCGAGAGCGCCGAATGGCTCATCGAGCAGCAGCACGCGCGGCCGGTTGACGAGGCCACGCGCAATTGCCACGCGTTGCGCCATGCCGCCTGACAGTTGATGCGGATAGGCATTCTCGAAGCCATTCAGGCCTACCAGCGCAATGTGTTCGGCAACCGCCTCACGTTTTTCCTTCGCAGACAACGGCGCATTGCGTAACGCGGCGAGGATGTTCTGCGAAGCCGTCAACCACGGAAACAGGCGGTGGTCCTGAAAGACAATGCCACGCTCGAGCGACGTGTCCTGCACCCGCTCTCCGGCGACCCGGATCTCGCCGCTGTAATCGCTGTCGAGTCCAGCGATCAGCCGCAGCAAGGTCGATTTGCCGCAACCGCTCGAGCCGAGCACGCTGACGAATTCACCGGGTCGCACCCGCAGGGTAATGTCGTCGAGAACCGCCAGCGGCACGCCACCCTGTGCGTAGTGCTTGCTGACGTGAAGAATGTCGAGTGATTCGGAAAGGGCGGTGCTCATGATCGGCAATCCTCTCTATGACGTGGCTCGCGCCTGATTCGAAGCAGGGTGGCGGCGCGCCAGCACGGCTCGCTCGACGGCACGCGCGAGTGCGTTGAGCACCCACCCGGTGATGCCGACCACAATGATCCCGAACAGCACCAGATCCATGCGGAACTGCTCGCTGCCGTCGACCAGCGTATTGCCGATGCCGCTGCCTGCAACCAGCAGATATTCGGCGCCGAGCGTGGCGAGCCAGGAATAGATCAACGCCAGATAGATGCCGGTGAAAATCGATGGCAGTGCAGCGGGCAAGATCACGTAGCCGATCATTTGCAGCCGTGTATAGCGGAACGCGCGAGCGACTTCGATGTAGGCGCGCGGCACGGCGTGGATGCCATCGCAGGTATGCGCGGTGACAGGCAGCAGCGCGGCCAGAGATAGAAAGACGATTTTCGCGGCATCGCCGAGCCCGAACCAGACCGAGATCAGCGGAATCCACGCGAACAGCGAGATCTGTTTGAAGGTATCGAAACTCGGTCCGACTACCCGGGTCGCAACGCGCGAGAGGCCGAGCACGCTGCCGAGCAGCAGGCCGCCCACGGTGCCGATCACGAAGCCGCTTGCCTCGCGTGCGAGTGACGCGGACAGCGCGCGCACCAGCGCACCGCTGACGATCTGTTGCCATGCGGTCCGCGCCACGTCGGCAGGGCTGACCAGCAAGCCGCTCTTCACCAGATGAGCCTCTGAAATAGCCCACCACAGCGCAAGTGCGACGATGGGCAGCACCGCGCCGCGCAAATCGATGCGGCGCTTTCGTGACGCCAACAGAGGCTTACTGGCCGCTGCTTTGCGCACAACCGGCAATTCGCATCCGCACGGCGGCGGCCCTTCCTGTTTGCGCAGGCCTGCACGACGTGCGAGTGAATCGATGATTCGGCTCATGGCTGACTCCGGGACATGTCGGCGGCTCACTCGCGAAAGGCGG
>Ga0302234_10001088_pt1 | contig 19529 bp, 15 predicted proteins | sample II_Palsa_N3_2_FD_193576 | JGI IMG/M metagenome (GOLD analysis project Ga0302234, IMG submission 193576) | Peat permafrost microbial communities from Stordalen Mire near Abisko, Sweden - II_Palsa_N3_2 | ecosystem: Environmental > Terrestrial > Soil > Palsa > Peat permafrost | place: Sweden... | reverse complement strand
TCCATCTGGTCGCCCGCGATGGGTTTGAAGCTGAGCTGGTTGATGTAGAAATCGCGAGCGGCGTCGGGGTCTTCCATGGCGAGGGAGACGGCGATCAGTTTGTCGCCGACGCGATCGGCGCCGAGGTGCTTGCCGAAGTCGTTGCTGTGGAGCGAGCCCGGCATGTACTGGGTGTACTCGATGTTCTGCGGGCCAAAGGGCTGCTGGGGGCCGGGCATGGTGAAGAGGAGGTTGCCCGCGCCTGCCTTGCGGACCTCCTTGGGGGTGAGGCCGCGGCTGATGTAGTCGTCGTGGATGGCGTTGAGGTCGACGCCCTCGAAGCAGAGGTGCAGGAAGCCGGTGGCGGTGTCTTTGGCGCTGACGGGGTAGAGCTCGATGAACTGGCGGTCGTTGATCTTGATGAAGGACTCGTAGGAGACGCCGTCCTTTTTGAGATCGAAGGCCTGGTCGAAGCCGAGCTTCTGGTAGAAGGCGGTGGAGGCGGCGAGATCGTGGACGCGGATGGCCACGTGGGCGATGCCGTTGAAGGGCGGGGCGGGGGTGTCGGACTGGGCCGAAGAGGCTGAGAGACCGGTAAAAGCAGAGAGGGTGAGGACGAGCAGCGCGCGGACAAGCTTGATCATTCGTAACTCCGTAACGATTGTCTACGGTATCCCTCTGGCCCGTCAAAAGTGTGCGGGCTTTGCACGAGAGAGGATGCGGGCTGAGTTTCGTATTTTTTCTGGGTTTAAATGAGAAGGCCCGGCTTTCGCCGGACCTCTCGATGGTTCCTTTATTTCTATTCAGCTATGCCTTGAGGAAGCGTCTGCGAACCATGCCGCCGAGACCGAGGATACCGGTGCCGAGCAGGGTGAGTGTGCCGGGCTCCGGAACAGGAGACTGGCTGATGGAGACGCCGTCGAGCAGGGTCATCGGAGGCTCGCCGTTTGGGGTGCCGTTGGCGAGGAAGGAAAGGACTTCGCTGGTGCTGCTGGCGGTGAAGGTGACGCTGGCTTCCTGCCAGCCGGTGAAGCCGTGGCTTACGTTGTCGAGGGTGGTGAGCGGGTCGCTATCGTTGCCGAAGCTGACGGTAAGGCCTTCGGTGGTGGCACCGGTGAAGCCATCCTGCTGAGCGCCGGCGTAGTAGAAGGTGATGGTCTCCTGGTCGCCGACGGTGAGGCCGGTGACGTTCTGGGAGACAGCGCCCACTTCAAAAGCGCCGTCGAGGGCGAGGAAGTTGCCGCCGTTGGGGCTGGCGGTAAAGCCATTGTTGGAGCCGTTGCCGGGGGTCCAGAGGGCTACGGAGCCGGCCGATCCGTTTACGCCGGTCGTGGCATTGGAGGTGTTGAAGACGAAGTTGTAGCCATTGGTGGTCCAGCCGGTGACGTTGGTGTTGGCGTTGTCGCCAATCTCGCCGTAGCCATTGGTGGTGGTGCTGAAGGAGCCGTTGACGATGATCGGATCCGCGTGGGCGGAGAGAGTGAAGGCTGCCACAGCCACGGAAGCAATAACTGCTGCCCGACCACGGAGGATGGAACCGAAGAGACCAGAGATCATTGATACGTCCTTTGGCTGATGGAAATCAGGGTAAAAAAATCGAAGTGGTTGGCACACAACAGATTCGGTTCGAGCGGGGGCCGAGTAGCAGGGCCGACAAACCAGTTATGCAGGTGCGCTACGTCATTAGCAATCGCCTGGCCAAACGCGCGATAAGCCTTCAAGAGGCTGAAAAGGCGGGATATTGGAAGTTTGTAGAGAAAGGAGGGAGTTCAGGGTGAAGAAGGTGAAAAGTAATTCAGGGTAAAGAGCGAAAGGAGGGAAAAGGTTTTCCCATTAGGCAGGAAAGATAGCTGAATCAGGCATATATGCGCCGGAGCAAGGGTAAAAAGTCGTGAATTGTGGCTGCTATGAGGGAGAGCTGAGGTTGTTCGGGGCTGTAGCGGCGGAAGCGGGTTCCCCGCAGCCGGGAGGTGCGGCGGATGGGAACGGGGGTGGGGTTTTGCGCCAGAAGAGGAAAGGCTCGATGAGCTGGTCAAAGAGGGCGGGGGAGACGGGCTGGTCGATGCCGTAAAGGGTTGGCTGTTTGTGTTTGGGCAGGTAGAAGGTGCCAAAGAGCCGGTCGAGGAAGGGCAGGGTGGAGGAGAAGTTTTTGTTGATGTAGGTGGGGCCGTCATTGGTGTGGTGCCAGTGATGGAAAGCGGGCGTGGCGATGAGCCACTCGAACGGGCCGAAGCGCCAGCGGACGTTGGCGTGGATGAAGAATCCCCAGATGGTTCCTGCGAGGATCAGGAGAGCGGGAATGAGGCCAGAGGCTCCGCTGCTTACCGGCGAGGCGAGTCCGAGGATGTAGAGGGGGACGATGCCGCAGAATCGGGTGAACACCATGTCGATGGGATGAGCGCGGGTGTTGACGAGGAAGTCGAGGTGGTCGGGGCTGTGGTGGATGGCGTGGAATCGCCAGAGCAGAGGAAGCTCATGGCTCCAGCGATGGCCCCAGTAGAAGCCCAGCTCGCCTACGACGACAGTGGCGGTGATGCGCAGCCAGAGCGGGAGGGCGGCAACGGCGGAGGTGAAGTGTCCGGGAATGAGCCGGTGAACCAGCCAGGCGAGAAGCGCTACGGGAAGGCTGAGAAGAATGCTGGTGGCGACGCTGTTGAGGAAGTAATAGCCGATGTCTGTGAAAATGGCTTTGCGGAAGATTTTTTTGGGGTGCAGGGCGAAGAGGCGCTCCAGCGGGGCGAAGATGACGGCAAGGAGGACGAGCCAGGCGCACAGACGAAGGATCTGGATGATGTACGACTGCCATCGCGGGTCCAGAAAGCTGAGTGCATCGAGGACCTGATCCCTGATTGTGTCGATTGTGTCCATGCCCTGTCCGATCGCCGTGAAGGTTTACGGTCCGTTGCCAGTGCGTAATATACACGACGGGTATGGTTTGCCGTATGGCGTGATTGGGGGACAGGGGGAGTGTCGTAGAGGCGCGATTCAGGGGATAAAAGAGCCGGAAACAATGGTTTCCGGCTCTTTTAGGGTGCGATCAGGCTGCTTCGGATTCGGCTTTGAGCTTCTCCGCGGTGTTGACGCAGAGCGCGGGTTAGGCGGCTTCGGCTTCGGCCTTGAGCTTCTCCGCCGTGTAATGCGCGATGAGGGCGTCGATGGTGGGCTGGATCTGGCCTTCCATCACCATGGCGAGCTGGTGGTTGGTGAGGCCGATGCGGTGGTCGGTGAGGCGGTTCTGCGGGAAGTTGTAGGTGCGGATCTTCTCGCTGCGGTCGCCGGAGCCGATCTGCTGCTTGCGGTCTTTGGCCTGAAGCTGGTGGATACGCTCGGCCTCGACCTCATACAGGCGAGAACGCAGAACGCGGAGAGCCTTTTCGCGATTCTTGATCTGCGATTTTTCGTCCTGGCAGCTGACGACGGTGTTGGTCGGAAGATGCGTGATCCGCACCGCCGAGTAGGTGGTGTTGACCGACTGGCCGCCGGGGCCGGAGGAGCAAAAGGTGTCGATGCGGAGGTCTTTGGCTTCGATCTTGATGTCGACCTCTTCGGCTTCGGGAAGGACGGCTACCGTGATGGCGGAGGTGTGGACGCGGCCCTGGGTCTCGGTCGCGGGAACGCGCTGGACGCGGTGAACGCCGGACTCGTATTTGAGCTGCGAGTAGACGTTGTCGCCTTCGATGATGGCGGTGACATCTTTGAGGCCGTGGCCGATGCCGGACTCAGTCTGCGAGAGGACTTCGACCTTCCACTTGTGCTGCTCGGCGAAGCGGAGGTACATGCGGAAGACCTCGGCGACAAAGAGCGCGGCCTCGTCGCCGCCGGTGCCGGCGCGGAGTTCGAGGACGACGTTCTTCTCGTCGTTGGGATCTTTGGGGAGGAGCAGGACTTTGAGCTGCTCTTCGATGGGCGCAAGGCGGGGCTCAAGAGTGGCGAGCTCTTCGGTGGCCATGGCGCGGATGTCGGGATCGGTCTCAGCCAGCATGGCTTTGGCTTCGCCGATGCCGTCTTTGATCTTGCGGTACTCGCGGAACTTTTCGACGGTGGGCTCCATATCGCGGTGCTGCTTGGCGATGGACTGGAACTTCTTCTGGTCGTTCACCAGGGTGGGGTCAGACATCTGTCTGCCGAGGTCTTCGTAACGGGCTTCGAGTTGGTCGAGGCGGTCGAACATGGCTACTCCATTGATAGAACAGGGGTTTGAGGTGGGTGTACGGCGGAAAGGCGCAGCTAGGCAAAGTCGTGACGGTCAGGAGACTCGGTCACGCGGGGAGTAAACACCAGGTTTGCGGCTGCGTTCATACCTGTTTAGATGTTACTCCTGACGCAGGCGATGCGGAATGCATCTTTTAGGACAGCGGTGAGTTTTGCGTTGTTCGTGATCGCGGAGAGAGCGATGGCTTTGTTTGGGGCGGTGGCGGGGCTGGCGGAGGAGCTGGCGGGTGAGGCGGGTCGGCTGAAGAAGCGGGCGGCGATTGTCTCGGCGATTTCGGCCGTTCATGCCGCTGCGCCGGAGAGTGAGGATGCCGGGCGGTTTGCGCTGTACCTGGCGGGAACGCCGTTTGCGGAGGCGGATGCGCGGAAGCTGAATGCGGGTGGGGCGTTGCTGTCGAAGGCGCTGCTGGCGGTGAGTGGGGCGAGCGATGCAGCGCTGACCGCGGCCTATCGGCGGCATGGGGATATGGGGGCGGCGGCGTTCGATCTGCTGTCGGCATCTTCCGTGGGGGACAGAACAGCGGCGCTGACGCTGGCTGAGGTGGCAGAGGCGTTTGCCGCGATGGCGGTAGCGAAGACGACGGCGATTCGTGCGGCGCTGGTGGAGGGGCTGCTGCGCAGGGCGACGCGGCTTGAGGCGAAGTATCTGCTGAAGCTGATGCTGGACGATATGCGGATCGGGGTGAAGCAGAGCCTGGTGGAGGAGGCGATCGCGGTCGCGGCTGGCGCGCAGGTAGAGGCGGTGCGGCGAGCGGTGATGCTGGAGGCGGACCTTGCAGGGGCGGTCGCGAGGGCGTTTGCGGGAACGCTGGACGAGGCGCGGATGCGGTTGTTTCATCCGCTGGGGTTCATGCTGGCTTCGCCTGTAGAGACGCCCGAGGAGGCGGTGGAACGATTTACCCAGAAGCCTGCGAAGGTGGAGAAGCCGAAGAAGTCCGCTGGCGCGAAGAGGTCCGGCCGAGCGAAGACGACTGAGGACGGCCTGCGTCGGGCGATGGAGTTTGATTCGGAGCGCGAGACCGGGATGGCCGTTGCCGTTGCAGCGGAAGAGGAAAAGGCGGCGGAGGCTTCTGTTCGGCGAAGCGACGATGTGGATGGGGATGCGGAGGAGTTTGCGGACACGCCTGTGACGGACGTGATCGGTAGGCAGGATGTGTCGGGAGCGGAAGACGGAGTTGCAGAGCTGCGCGGAGTGGAGGCGTTTCTCGAAGACAAATACGACGGGATGCGCGCACAGGTGCACTGCGGCGATGTGGGGCAGCCGGGTCGCGTGGCGATCTACTCGCGCAACCGGGAGGACGTGACGGAGAGCTTTCCTGAGCTGGAGGAGGCGTTTGCGAAGGTTCATCCGGACCGCGATGGAGCGCTGATCTTCGACGGCGAGATTCTTGGGTGGGACCTCACGGCAGGACGCGCTCTGCCGTTTGCGGTGCTGGGGCAGAGGATCGGGCGCAGGCGCGTCTCGAACGAGTGGAGGCGGCAGGTGCCGGTGGTGTTTATGGCCTTCGACCTGATGTATTCAGGCGATGAGCTGCTGCTGGAGCTGCCGCTGCGTGAGCGGCGCAACCGGTTGGAGGCGGTGGTGGAGCGGCTGGTCGAACGGGTGGTGTCGCCGGTGGTGGTGGACGAGCGGGCGCACGATGCGCAGATAGTTCTGTTTGCCAGCGACGACAGCGCAGGCGACGCGGCTGAGAGGCCGGTGGAGCGGTTGATGATCTCGCCGTCGCGCCTGGTGGAGTCGGCCGAAGATATCGACCGCGCCTATGCCGATGCGAGGGCGCGGGCCAACGAGGGTGTGATGCTGAAGGCGGCGGGGTCGGTGTATCAGCCGGGGCGGCGTGGGCTGGCGTGGGTGAAGCTGAAACGCGAGCTGGCGACGCTCGATGTGGTGGTGACGGGCGCGGAGTTCGGCCATGGCAAACGCGCTGGAATTCTGAGCGATTACACCTTTGCCGTGCGTGGTGCGGGTGGTGAGCTGCTGAATGTCGGCAAGGCTTACTCCGGCCTCACGGACGCGGAGATTGCCGAGATGAGCGCGTGGATGATGGCGCATACGCTCGAGGATCAGGGGTTCTTCCGCACGGTCGAGCCGCTGATGGTGCTGGAGGTGGCGTTCAACAACATCATGCGCAGCGGACGTCATGCGAGCGGGTTCGCGCTGCGGTTTCCGCGCATCCTGAAGATCAGGACGGATAAGCCGGTGAGCGAGATTGATACCGTGGGGCGAGTGGAAGAGGTGTATCAGTCGCAGGTGGATAAGCCGGTGGCGTGATTGCTTCGGGATATCCCGGTCGGCGTGTACAGCCGGTCTCGCCGCTGCGCATTGGCAGAAGACCCGAGCGCGGATACACTCGCAGGAGCTTCGCGTACCAATCTGTCGGGGGCTTTTGCTCTACTCCCCGAATATTCCTGGAGTCTCTGCCTATGCGGCCCTTCCGAATTCTTCTCGTTTTTCTTGCCATTCTGGCCCCCACTACGATGCCTCTTCTGCACGGCCAGACCGTCTCGCCGGAGGCTCAGGCGATTCGCGCCGTGATGGACAAGCAGGTTGTCGACTGGAATCGCGGTGACCTCGAAGCATTTGCAAGCGGCTATAAAAACTCTCCCGATATTCTCTTCATCGGCTCCAGGATGAACCGGGGCTACGCGCAGATGCTGGATAGTTATCGTACGGCCTACTCTTCACGAGAGAAGATGGGCACGCTCACCTACACCGGCCTCGAGGTGCAGCCGCTCGATGAACGCTTCGCAACGGTGACGGGGCGGTTCCATCTGGAGCGCACGGCGGCGGGTGGCGGCAATGCGGATGGGTTCTATCTGCTGGTGATGGAGAAGACGCCGGAGGGATGGAAGATCGTTCGCGACGACACGACAGTCCTGCCGAAGACAGCCGCCAGGTAGCTGCGTTTGGCGCGTCAGCCGGCCCGTTTGGCGCGGATGATGTCCTCGCAGTTGAAGCACTGGCGCAGACCGTCGGCAGCCTTGCCCGACATGTAACGAATGCGCTTCACGGTCGGAATCGCCTGCAGGCGCGTGCATTTTTCGGTAGTGTGGAAGACGTCGCTGCCTTCGCACCAGGTGGGCGGAATCTCAGGGGTGAGATCAGGCTGCTCGGGAAAGAGAGGCATCGACTGCATTTAAGTACGATAACGGGCTGCGCGGAAAAGCGTTCCACAGGCGGGAGAGCCTGAAGCGTTCGGCCGTCGGCTGCATCAGAAACCTACAAGGAGTTTTCATGGAATACAGGCAGCTTGGCAGATCGGGTTTCAAGGTACCGGAGCTTTGTTTTGGTGCAGGGACGTTTGGCGCGGCGAACGAGTTCTTCAAGGCGTGGAGCGAAACGACGCAGGAGGAGGCCAACCGCCTCGTCAACATCTGCATGGAGGCGGGGCTGAACTTCTTCGACACCGCCGATATTTATTCGGACGGCAGCAGCGAGACTGCGCTGGGCAAGGCGCTCGCGCAGCACAAGCGTGAGGATGTGCTGATCTCGACCAAGGCGAGCTTCCGCCTGGGCAAGGGGCCGAACGATGTCGGTTCGAGCCGATACCATCTGCTTCAGTCGCTTGAGCGCAGCCTGAAGCGCCTCGGCACGGACTACGTGGATGTCTACCACCTGCATGGATTCGATGGAACGACGCCGGTGGAGGAGACACTGAACACGCTCGACGGCATGGTGCGCGAGGGTAAGGTGCGCTACATTGCGTGCTCGAACTTCTCCGGCTGGCACCTGATGAAGTCGTTGAGTGTGAGCGAGCGCTATGGCTGGGCGAGGTATGTCGGGCACCAGGTGTACTACTCGCTGGTGGGCCGCGATTACGAGTGGGAGCTGATGCCGCTCGCGCAGGAGCAGGGCGTGGGAGCGCTGGTGTGGTCGCCGCTCGGCTGGGGACGATTGACCGGAAAGATTCGTCGCGAGACCGGAATTCCGAAGGACAGCCGTCTGAACTCGAAGCTGGTCGTCGACGCCGGACCGCAGATGCCGGACGAGTATCTCTACAAGGTCGTCGATGCGCTCGACGAGGTGGCGAAGGAGACGGGCAAGACCATTCCGCAGATCGCGCTGAACTGGCTGCTGCGCCGCCCAACGGTCTCAACGCTGATTATCGGTGCGCGCAATGAAGAACAGCTGAAGGCGAACCTCGGAGCTGTTGGCTGGAAGCTGACGCCGGAGCAGGTAGCGAAGCTGGACGAGGCGAGCAGGGTGCCGCTGGCCTATCCGTACTGGCACCAGGTGCAGTTCGGCGAACGCAATCCCTTCCCGGTGCCGCAGAAATAATCGGGCAGCGGATTTCAGTTGATAGAGGGCGAGGCCAAAAGATGGCTTCGCCCTTTAATTTTGTTGAGAGACTGTCCTGCCGGACGGGCCTCCTGCGCGGAGGGCGGGCGTTCACACGCCTTTTTAAGTTGTCGAGGTAAATAGACAGCAAGGGCCCTCCCGTTGGTCGGGATCATGCACGCGCCGAGCATCGCGAGGCCCCATGCAGCTCATCCCTGCGTGACAAGGCATACCCACCACGAAGTGGTCGCCCCACGCGCAGTGGGCCCGTCCGGCAGGACAGTTTACTGAGGAAGCCGGAAGCCGCGATTGGCATCGTAGGAGAACTTCATCAGGCCGTCGCGGTAGTCGATGTTGATCGTCAACTGGCTCAGCGCGGTGTAACCGATAAAGCCCGAGACCTCCATATTCAGATTTTTACTGATCGAAGGAGTCGCAAAGGCGACGACATCATCTACCCGCTGCGAGAGATTAGCGAACTGGAAGGTGATGCTGTCCGCGCTGTAGACATTGTCTACCTTGCCGCTAAGCCCGCGCACCTTCATGTTGTCGTCGCTGTGAACCTTCGTGACCTCGCGTGCGACGTCGGGAGAGATAGTGGTCGAGAAAGCTCCGGTATCAAGAAGGAATAGCTTCTGCCGGGTTTTATTGAGCGACGCCGGCAGAAGCAGGTCGTGCCCGATGCGATAGACAGGGAACCAGTCTTTCATCTCGGGCGCGACATAGCGATCGCGCGGGCCTGTGGGTGGTTTGGGGGCGGAGGGCTTTGCGTCAGCGCTCTCTGCGTTTTCGGTGGCTGCACTCTCGTCCGCATGGCTGCTGGAGGTCTCGAGCGTGGGCTTCGCGGTGGAAACGTCGCCCGGCCGCGGCGGCAGAGGCGCAAGCAGCAGCCTGCGCATGGGGTAGTCCAGCGTGATGAGGAAGTGTGAAAGAACGTCGGTTCCGATCAGGCCATCGCTTTCGATGACGTTGCGCTGGTCGAGGACTTGGACAACGCAGTCCTGAAACTCGAGCGAGCCGATTTTGATGTCGTCGGCATAGGCGGTGTAGGCGGCCTTGCGACCCTCGCTGCCGATCCCGCCGATCTCATTCTGGCTGAACTGTTTCAGGCCCGCGTGCTCCGCAACCGAGCGGCTGATGACGAGACCGCTTGCGCCGGTATCGATCTGCAGGCGCGCCGAGTGGTCGTTGAACTTCACGTCGAGGCCGAAGGCGCGAATGTGGGTCGCGTCGCGCATCATTGGCGCGAAGGGGATGGTGGCAGTTTCTGTACTGGAGACGAGACGGCAGGCTTTATGCGGTTCGCCGGCCTGGTGCTTCATGAACTCCAGATAGAAGTGCAGGCTCTTGGTCGTCTGGGGATCGTCGCCGTTTCCATTGGCGAGATAATTCTCCAGCGCGACGATCCGTTCTTTCAGCGGCAGAGTATCGAGCCAGGCACGTTGAATTCCTGGGTTGTGGGGATCGAGAGCATGGGCGGTGGCGATCTCCTTCGCGGCGGAGGCGTAGTACGAGTCAAGCCGCAGAATGCGCGCAGCAAGCAGTCGCAGCTCCGGATAGCAGGGATCGATCTTCATCGCGGCATTGACAGTGTCTTTGACGAGCCACGGCGTGCCCTCGCGATACTGCACCTCGCCGAGCGCGGTCAACAGAATCGGGGATCCGGGGCTCTGAGCGAGGGCCTTCTGGACGAGGTCATTTGCCTCTTTCACCTTTTGTTGTCTCAGATACACCTGGACCAGACTCGCGGTCAGCGCGGGGTCGCTCGGGTTCTGCTGCAGTTGTTCCTGATATAGCGTGACCGCGCGGTCGTAGTCGCTGTGGAGGAAGGCGTCTTCAGCCGGCGAGGGGACGTGAGCCGCAATGACTTTGCAGCTTACCGCCAGGGCTGAGCTGCCACCGATGCAGATCGGGACAAGGAATGCGGAGGCCACGCATCGGCGCAGGCAGGAAGACAAGAGAGTGAGCGACAACGTCAGGGCCTCTGGAGAATCGTCTGGAATCCGAGTGTGCTGTCAGCATATCGTTGATCCGAGCGATCGAGAAGAGGCGTTTTCGAGGACGGTTGCGCCGTCGTGAGCCTTAGTGGCCGGCGGCGGGGTCGACGTGCTTCGGCGGCGCTGGAATGAAGAACAGCAGCGGCAGCATGCAGGCGCAGAAGATGGCCAGGTACTGGATGATGTCGAGATAGGCCAGCATGCCTGCCTGCCGGTGAAGCAGATTGTAGATGTAGGCCTGCGCGGTGCTGGCGCCGGTGCCGGCGAGCGGGTTGCCGCCGAGATGACCGCCGAAGTACGGCTTCAGCTTTGCCACCTGGCTGACGAAGGCTGCGTTGCCCGAGGTGAGGTTGCGGACCATGTTGCTCTCGTGAGCGGCGGTGCGGCGAGTCAGCATGGTGGCGACGAACGCGGTTCCGCACGAACCGCCGATGTTGCGGGCGAGGTTGGTAAGGCCGGAGACGTCGTTGTTTTCGGTCCGCTTCACCCCGATGTAGGCGATGGTGTTGATGGGGATGAAGAGGAAGGCGAGTCCGGAGGCCTGGAACATGCGCAGGAAGACAAGGCGGCCGTAGCTTACGCCGAGGTCCATCGTGTGCATCATGATGAGCGCAATGGTAAGCATGGAGAAGCCATAGCCCATGAGTTTGCGTGGATCGACCTTGCTGGAGAGGAAGCCGACGACCGGCATCATGGCCATCATCATGAGGCCGGCGGGAGAGAGGACGAGTCCGGCAAGTTCGGCGGTGTAGCCGAGCAGCGTCTGGACGAACTGCGGGATCAGGACGGTGGTGCCGTAGAGCGAGAAGCCAAGAACGAACATCAGGATGAAGCTGATGGCGAAGTTGGGGCGCTTGAAGAGGGTCAGGTTGACGATGGGCCGGTGGCCTATGCGGAGCTGGCGCAGCTCCCACCAGATCATGGAGACGAAGGCGATGATGCAAAGGGCGACGAAGAAGGTGATGAGGTGCGAGGAGAACCAGTCGTCCTCCTGGCCCTTGTCGAGGATGAACTCGAGGGAGCCGAAGGTAAGGCCGAGCAGACCGAAGCCGAGGAAGTCGAGCTTGATGCCTCCCTTCTGCGACTCTTTGACCTGCTTCTCGACCCACGGCGGATCTTCGACGATGCGCGAGGTGAGGAAGAGGGAGATAAGGCAGATGGGGACGTTGAGGAAGAAGATCCAGCGCCAGTCGAAGTTGTCGGTGATGTAGCCGCCGAGGGTAGGGCCGATGGCGGGCGCGCAGACGACGGCGAGGCCGTACATGGCAAAGGCCTGGCCACGTTTTGCGGGAGGGAAGGTGTCGGCGAGGATGGCCTGTTCGGAGGGTGCGAGACCACCGCCGCCGATGCCCTGCAGGATGCGGCAGAAGACGAGGATGGGCAGCGAGGGTGCGAAGCCGCAGAGCGCCGAGCTGATGCCGAACAGCGCGACGCAGATCATGTAGAACTTCTTGCGCCCGATGAAGGTGGTCATGTACGCGCCGGCGGGCAGGATGATGGCGTTGGCGACGAGATAGGCGGTGAGGACCCAGGTGGCTTCGTCCTGGCTGGCGCCGAGACCACCGGCGATATGCGGCAGGGCGACGTTCGCGATGGAGGAGTCGAGCACCTCCATAAACGTGGCCAGCGTCACCGTCATGGCGACGATCCATGGGTTTATGCGAGGCCGCCAGGGTTGCTCCACGGGGAGCGCGCGCGGGAGCTCTGAGCCCGGTAGTTCGATTGTGGAAGCTGCCATGTGGAGTATTCGATTGTAGTGTCCGGGACGGAGATTCAGAGAGTTGACGGGAAAAAGACAGAAGGTTATTAGAATGACTTATCCCAGTTAACGGATGACAGGCAGCGTGAGCATTTTGAGGAGTCCGCATGTACATTCCCCAGTCAAATAAAGAGGATCGCCTCCCCGTACTCCATAAGTTGATGGAAGATCAGCCCTTTGTGTCTCTCGTCACGATGGGGGCGTCCGGCCTGTTCGCCTCGCACATCCCCATGGTGCTGGAGCGCGACGGAACGGCCCTGGGATTGCTGAAAGGCCATCTCTCGCGAGCCAATACGCAGTGGCGGGAGTTTTCGCCCTCGGTTCAGACGCTCGCGATCTTCTCCGGTCCGCACCACTACATCACCCCCAACTGGTACCCGGAAAAAGAGGCGAACGGGAGGGTTGTGCCCACCTGGAACTACGCGGTCGTTCACGCCTACGGGCACCTGAAGGTGATTGAGGATGGCGAATGGCTGATGGCCCACCTCCACACCCTGACCGGTATCCACGAGGCGGGATCGCCTGCGCCCTGGAAGGTAAGCGACGCTCCGGCGGACTATATTGCATCGCTCGCAAAGGGCATCGTCGGGCTGGAGCTGGTCATCGAACGGATCGAAGGCAAGTGGAAGGTCAGCCAGAACCGTTCCGAGCAGGACCGCAGCGGCGTCGCAGAGGGATTGGCGGAGCTGAACACCACGGAGAGTCTGGCGATGAAGGCTCTCGTCGAGAAGAGAGACTGACCTGCAGCGCAGCTCCGCAGAAATCGCGATAGGCTAGCGTTAATGCTTAAGTACGCCCCTGGTCCTCGAAAACTCATTCTTCTGTCCTTGTTGATGTGTGTTGCGACCGCGCTTCCCGCGCAGACCTCGCAACCGGCAGCCGCTCAAACAGAGCCGCCCGCAGCCACCGAACCCACCCACGGAGATCTTCTGCGCGGAGCCTACGGGCCGTACCGAGCCAATAACGATCTTCTTTTCTATCACCTCGATCTCCGCGTCGATCCGGAGAAAAAGTTCATCAGCGGCACGAATACCATCCGCTTCAAGATGCTGCAGGATGGCACGCGCATCCAGCTTGAGCTTTCGCGCACGATGCAGATCGACAAAATCGCGCTGGGTTCAAAGACCCTGAAGTACGAACGCGATGGAGACACCGTCTTCGTGGACTTTCCAAAGACGCTGCGCAAGGGCCGCACCTACGCCATCGACTTTCACTACTCCGGCCAGCCGGTGGAGACGGGCCGCTTCGGCTGCTTCACCTTCAAACAGGACACCGCGGGCCATCCCTGGATCAACACCGCCTGCGAGGAGACCGGCGCGTTCGTCTGGTGGCCCAACAAGGAGCAGTGGCGCGATGAGCCCCAGCAGGGCATGAAGATCAGCGTCGCCGTACCCAACGGCCTGATGGATGTCTCGAACGGAAAGTTCAAAGGAAAGAAGGACCTGGGCGACGGCTACACCCGATGGGACTGGCAGGTTCACTATCCCATCAACAACTACGACGTGGCGCTGAACATCGGCGACTACGTTCACTTCGACGATAAGTTCGAGGACCTTCCGCTCGACTACTACGTGCTGCCGGCGGATCTCGAAAAGGCGAAGGTGCAGTTCGCTCAGGTGCCGGGCATGATGAAGGCTTACTACCACTACTTCGGCGAGTACCCCTTTAAAAAAGATGGCTACAAGCTGATCCAAGTGCCTTACGCGGGCATGGAGCACCAGAGCGCGGTGGCCTATGGCAACCACTTTAAAAATGGCTACCTCGACCGCGACTGGACCGGTGTCGGCATCAGCCCGCGCTTCGACTTCATCATCATCCACGAGAGCGGACACGAGTGGTTCGGCAACAGCATCACCGCCGCCGACAAGTCCGACATGTGGATTCACGAGGGCTGGACGACCTACCTCGAATGCCTCTACGTCGAGTACAACTACGGCCACGACGACGAGGTGAAGTACGTCAACGCGCTGAAGAAGAAGGTGAAGAACGAGCGGCCCATTATCACGCCTCGCGGCACCAACGCCGAGCCGCCGCAGGACCAGTACTTCAAGGGCGCTCTGTTCATCAATACGCTGCGCAGCATCGTGAACGACGACACGCGCTGGTGGGCGATCCTGCACGACTTCTATCAGCACTTCAAATATCAGAACATCATGACCGAAGACGTCGTGCAGTACTTCAACCAGCAGACGGGGATGAACCTCACTCCGGTCTTCGATCAGTACCTGCGCCACACGGCGATTCCGACGCTGGAGCTGAAGTTCGACGAGCCCGGCACGGTCTCCTACCGCTGGCAGGCCGACGAAAAAGCATTCGCCATGCCGGTGCGCGTAGGCTTGAAGGAGCACTGGGAGACGATCCACCCCACAACGGAGTGGCAGACTATGAAGACGCCGCTGACAAAGGACCAGTTCGATGTCGCGACCGATCTTTACTACATCAACGTCAGCAGGCTATAGTCTCGCCTGCGTTAAAAGAGAAGCAGCAGTTCCGGACTTCGGATCGTCCAACAGGAAGCAACTGGAACGATCGAACGAAGGGTAAGGAGAGACGCGGTATGCATCCTGATCTTGAAAAGCTGATCGTACTGCAGGCCCATGATGTGGAGGCCAAACGGCTCCGCGATGAGATGGCCGCGTTGCCGAAGCATATGGCCGCACTCGAAACCAAAGCGAAGGCGACCCAGGGGCAACGCGCCGTCATCGTCGATCTGATCGCCAAAGAAGAGGTGCTGCGCCGCCGTCAGGAGTCCGACGTCAAGGACCAGCAAGCGAAGATCGAGCGCACCCGCAAACACATGGACCTCGCGACGACGACAGTGCAGGTGACCGCATTCGAGCATGAGATCGCCTTCGGGCAGGCCGAGATCAGCCGTCTGGAAGACGCCGAGATCGAGAGCATGGAGCGCAGTGAAGGCTTCGAATCGCAAAAGGTGCTGGCCGACGAAGCCGTGACGGACACGACTGCGACTCTGGAGCGCGAGCGTGTTCGCGCCGCCGAGACCATCGCACAGGACAAGACGCTGCTGGCTGCTGTGGAAGAGAAGCGCGTTGCCGTGCGGGCCGGGATTGGCGAGAGTGCGCTCTCGACCTACGACCGCATCGCAAAGGGAAAGGGAACCGCCGTGGCCGAGGCGCTCAACCAGAAGTGCATGGCCTGCCAGATGATGGTGCGCCCGCAGCGCTGGAACGATCTGCGAGATCGCGGCAACGATGAGACCATGATGACGTGCGAGAGCTGCGGCCGCCTGCTGTACTATGACCCTGCGCGCGACGCTCCGCAGCGCAAGACGGTTCCGGTAGAGAGCATCGCGGCTTCCATCATCCGATCTCTTTGAGACAAATGATGTATGGCCAGGGATTAACGTGAGATCGTGAAAAGAATTTGTATAGACATGGATGAGGTGATGGCGGACGCTCTGGGCGAGCATCTGCTGCGCTACAACCAGCACTTCGGCGAGCAGATTACGCTCGAAGACCTCCACGGAAAATGGCTGTGGGATGTCGTCTCGACCGACCGTCATGCGGTGCTCGACGCCTATCTGCGCTCCGAGGACTTCTTCGACGTGCTGGCCGTCATGCCGGAGTCGCAGCGCGTTCTGCGGCGTCTGCAGATGAACTACGAGGTCTTCATCGCAACCGCCGCGATGGAGGTCCCGACGTCCTTCCAGGCAAAGTACCGCTGGCTCGCGAAACACTTCCCGTTCATCCCCGCCTCGCACATCGTCTACTGCGGCGACAAAAGCATCCTGCGCGCCGACTATCTGATCGACGACAATCCCCGCCAGCTGCGGCGTTTCTCGGGCGAGGGAATCCTCTACAGCTCACCGCACAACGCCGGCGTAACAGGCTACAAACGGGTCAACGACTGGCTCGAGGTCGAACAGCTCTTCCTGGGATAAAGCCCGGTCTTCAGGCGTAGAGAGCAGACTCGAAACGCTGCAGCACGTCGTCCGACCAGGCGTGGCTGGACTTCCGCCAGGTGTCGCCGCGTTCTTCGAGGAAGTTCGGAAAGTCCATCCGGCAGTATCCGCAGCGTGCCTGAAAATCGAACAGCGCCTGAGCCGTGCCGTCGAGATAAAGCGCCGCCTGCAGCCCATCGCGCGACCACTCGATCGAGGCGATGCGCTGTGGCTCCGGCCGTTGCAGTTCGGCGTCGCTTTTGGCGAGCGCGGCGACGTTGTAGATCAGCATCGCGTCCATAATGCTGTGTTCGTGCCTCTCCTGCGAGCGGTCACAGGCATAAAAATATCCGGCAACACCCTCATCTTCGAACACGGCCGTCCACGGCACGGTCGGCGAGTTGACGGAAAGAAAAGCACGGCCTGGGGTGAAAGAAAGCGACTCCATATCTCTCACGATACACTCGAAGATGTGGCTCCTGGCGACTGCGGTCTGTGTAACGTTTCCTCAAAGAGATGCGGACGCCGTTGTGCACGAACAGCCGAACGCGGTATACGAATTCATGACAGGTAAAGGTCGGCAATCTACGGAATGGGAATGAAGCTTCCCCGCATCAGGATGGGTCGACCGCAGCGGCTTGCCGCGCTGCTGCTGCTGTTTTTCCTCGCCGAGTGCCTCTGGGTGGTCAACCGCCAGCAGCTCACCCAGCAGGACTACCGCTACGCCGAGTGCGGCCGCGAGATGTGGGAGCGGCCCTCGCCCCTGGCCGGCTACTTCACCACCTGCGGCAACCTCAACGGCGACGGCACCTTCGCCTACCGGATCGCCGGCCTTCCCCTCACCGTCGAACGCCTGGTGATGCTCGGCGCGGACAAACTCCGCAAACCCGAAAACCGCCTCTACGCCGAGGGCACGCTGAACGGCTCCACCTGGGAGGCGCGCCACCAGCTCGTCAGCGTCAGGTATCTGCTGCATCTGCCGTTTATCTTCTTCGCCATCTGGCTCGGCGGCGGCCTGTGGTGGGTTGCGCGGCGTCTCTTCGGCAACGAAGGCGGCTTCTTCGCGCTCGGCCTCTACTGCTTCTGTCCGGCGATCGTGCGCTCTGCGGTAACGCCGAACAACGACGTCCTCGCGATGTGGGGACTCTACGGCCTGGTCTATGCGGCCATGGGGGTCGCCCACGCAATGCAGGGTCCGCGGCGCAAATGGCGTCCCCGCATCGCACTCCTCACCCTGGCGCTCGGCCTCACGGCTACGGCGCATCTGCTGGCGGCCATCGTCGGCTTCGTGATGTCGGTGGTGTGGATGATGTATCTGGCGCAGCGTCGTCGCAGCTACGTCATGCAGATTCTGATCTTCTCCGCGGTCGGCGCGCTGGCGATCCTCTTTGCGTTCTACGCCTTCCGCCTGGCGCCGTTCAGCTATGTCTTCACCGGCGGCGGCGCGCGAACCTGGTTCGATCTCACCGGCACGCGCCACTTCTTCCTCAGCATGGCGAACGCGCCGATTGTGGTCGCAACACTCGTTGCTCTGCTGCTCTACATCACGGTGCGCCGCTGCCGTTACTTCGGCAACACGGCTCCTCTTGTCATGGTGCTGCTTCTGCTTCCTCTGGTGACGACCCAGACGGTCTCGCAACCCTGGCTCTGGGCTCTGCCGTTTCTGTTCACGTTTCTCGGTGGCGTCTTCGCCGATGTGCTGGAGACGCGCCAGCGAAAGATGTTTCTCGTCCTCACCGGCGCGATCCTTCTGACCCAGGCGATGCTCTGCCTCACCCTGCTGCCGGAGATCGCCCGCTAGCCTGATGTACCCGGTTCGCTACCGCGTCGGCGCTCCGTCCTGCATCGAACTGGCAGGGAATCCTGCATAATAGGTCGGAACCCCCGAAAACAGCTACGCCATGAAGGATGGTCCGTTCCCTGATGATGAAAGTCTCGCTCCGCTCCGCCAGTACTGCATCTGTCCTTACTCTTCTGCTGCTGGCGAGCGGCTGCCATCGCCATCGCAAAACGAAGTCCGCGCCCAACTCCACGCAGTACGCCGACAACCTGCACCAGATGGTGGAGAAGAAGCAGTTGCCCCCCGAGAAGGTCGACACCACCAGGATCCCGAACCTCCGCTGGCCGAACTTCTCCGACTATCAACCTCTCGTCGCCACCTTCTACGACGACCGCAACTACGAGGTCGCCTGGACCCGCGATGGCGTGCCGACTGCCTCCGCCACCGCCTTCATCACCGCCTTCCGGGACGCTGCCGCGAAGGGCCTCATCCCCGAGGACTACGACGCCTCGCGCTGGGCCGACCGCGTGCAGGTGCTCTCTGGCAAATCCGCCGACGCCATCTCGCTCTTCGATGTCGCCATGACGGTCAACGTGATGCGCTACATCTCCGACCTGCACATCGGCCGGGTCAATCCGTCGCACTTCAACTTCGACATCAACGTGCAGGACAAAAAATACGATCTCGCCGAGTTCGTCTCCGACAACGCCGTCGATGCCACCGATGTGCCGAAGCTGATCGCCGGCGTCGAGCCGGACTCCGACGAGTACCGCCAGACCGAGGCCGCTCTCGCGCATTATCTCGACCTCGCGAAGCAGCAGGAGCAGGCCGGAGCCGACGCACTGCCCACAGTGACGAAGCCCGTCTCTGTCGGCGGCGCGTATCCTGCGGCCGAGGCTCTGCTGGCCCGCCTGCAGCTTGAAGGAGATGCCCCAGACGATGCCGCCGCCACGGCCCCACCCGCAGGCCAGGAGACCAGGCCGGTCTTCACCGCCGACCTCTCCAGCGCCGTCAAAAGTTATCAGCACCGCCACGGCATCGCCGAAGACGGCAAACTAACGCCCCAGACGATCAAGTCGTTGAACGTTCCGATGACCGACCGCGTGGCGCAGCTTCAGGACTCGCTGGAGCGCTGGCGCTGGCTGGCCGAGCCTTACCTGCACCCGCGTCTGATGGTGAACCTGCCGGAGTTCGTGCTCCGCGGCTACAACCCAGATCACACCCTCGACTTCACCATGCGCACCATCATCGGCCAGGTAAAGGACAGCCACCAGACGCCGGTCTTCACGCACATGATGCGCTACCTCGTCTTCCGTCCCTACTGGAACGTCCCGGTCAGCATCGCGCGCAAGGAGCTGGTCCCGCACATCGCGGCGAACAAGGGATATCTGGCGAGCAAAAACTTCGAGGTGACCAACACCAAAGGCGTCGTGCAGACCGACTACACCGCGCGCCAGGTCTCGCAGGGCATGGTGATGGTGCGCGAGAAGCCCGGCCCGAAGAACTCCCTCGGCCTCGTCAAGTTCATGTTTCCCAACCAGTACGACATCTATCTCCACTCCACGCCGTCGGTCTACCTCTTCGACCGGCAGCGTCGCGACTTCAGCCACGGCTGCAACCGC
>Ga0302234_10001070_pt1 | contig 19695 bp, 19 predicted proteins | sample II_Palsa_N3_2_FD_193576 | JGI IMG/M metagenome (GOLD analysis project Ga0302234, IMG submission 193576) | Peat permafrost microbial communities from Stordalen Mire near Abisko, Sweden - II_Palsa_N3_2 | ecosystem: Environmental > Terrestrial > Soil > Palsa > Peat permafrost | place: Sweden... | reverse complement strand
CCCCGCCTCGGCGGGGTTTTTCTTTGAGGTCGACGAAAGATCGAGAAAGGGTGATCGTTGCATAGCGGTAAGCCAGCAGAATCAGCCGTCGGGGGCATTGCGAGGCTTACTGCTGCAGCGCGGCTGAAGCGGGCGGGGTGGTGAGCACCGTGTCGTGGGCAATGCCGCCGGTGGGCAGCACTTCAAGCTTTGGCAGCAACGAATCCAGCTTTCCGCTCATGCGCAGCTGCTCGACGCTGGCCATGGCCTGATCGATCTTCTGCTGGTCGCTGTCTTCCATAGGCGGCAATGCGCCAGGGGCCTTGGTCAGTGCGGCTAGTTGCGGCCCTACCAGGGTGGTCAGCGCGAAGTAGGCGTCATCTTGAATGCCGGCCTGCGCCAGCAATTTGCCGGGCAACAGCCATGCAGCAGTGTCCTGCTGTATCGGTTCGCCCTGACTGTGCGGATCAACCAGCAGCCAGGTACCGGCCTGACTCAGCATGTCCTGGCCATCGACAAAGCCGGTGGTGCGGTAGCTTCCGCCCAACGCAGGCAGATGATCACCGTAGAACAGCACCAGGCTCGGTCGTTGGCGTTGGGCCAGCCATGCGACGAGTCGGCCGAGCTCGGCGTCGGCGTGTTGCATGTGATAGATGTAATTCTGCAGTTCCAGCTTGTCTTCGCCGGTGATGCCGTCGGGTACCGGAATGGCGTCGCGTTCTTCGCCGTGGCGCGGCTCGACGTCATACGGGCCGTGTGCCTCAAGGCTGATCGCGAAGATGAATTGCGGAGGACCGGAGTCCTTCATCAGCGCCATGATCTCGTCGGTCATCGCGCTGTCGGCCATGTACTTGCCGTCCATCAGCGCGCTGGCCGGGAACGACGATTGCGACACGAAACGGTCGAAGCCGAGTGCTTTGAACGCGCTTGTGCGATTCCAGAATGCCGGGTCGTTGCCATGCACGGCGACCGTTTCGTAACCATGCGCGTTCAGCGTGCGCACCAGACTCGGCACCGCCTTGTTGCCCATCTGCAGATAGGGATATTGCAGGTTCTCGAAGTAGCGCAGCGACAGACCGGTGAGTACCTCGAACTCGGTACGGATGGTGCCGCCGCCAAATGTCGGCACGTGCAATTTGCCGCTGATCCCGTGCGCGGCAAGCCGACTCAGGTTCGGCGTGAGGTTGGCCTGTTCGTAGCCATGCATGATCGACGGATCAAAGAACGACTCGCTTTGCACCACCACGATGTCCGGCAGTTCGCCATTTGCGGCTGGCGGCTGCATGACCTGGCGCAACGATGCAACGGATTGCCCGATCAACTGGGTTGCCGCGGCGCGGTCCGGTTTCTTCTTGCCGTGCCGATCTTGCAGATGAAACATCATCAGCGAACTGATCAGGCCTGAATGGGTGCTGGTGGAAGAGGCCGACCATGGCTCCAGCCAGAGCACTCTGGCGTTGTAGATTTTCCCCCAGACCGTCATGCCGATCAGCATGCTGAGCAGGATCGTAGCCAGTACGCCGCCGGCCAGCAGGCGCTTGCCGAGGGTATGGCGCGGAAACAGTGCCGGTTCATAGCGCCACATCGCGACAACCAGGGCCACCCCGGCCAGCAGCGCAAGGTAAGGCCATGGGCTCTGCGGCAGATAGCCGAACAGCAGGTGAGCGCCACCTTTGCGCAACTGTCCAACCATGCGGAAATCGGCAGGCAGAAGGGGCGTGCCGAGGTTCGCCACCTTCAGCACATTGACCCCGTAAAACACTCCCTGCAGCAGAAACGCCAGCCCGAACGAGAGCAACAGGCGCCGGCTGAGTGCCAGCAATACTCCCGCCGCCAGCAGGCCGGGCCACGCATTGGCCAGCAGGAAACGCGGCTGATCCAAAAGTCGCCATGGCATCACACCGGCCCCGCCGTCGAGCAGCCCCGTCAGCAACACGAATGCCAGCGCCAGCAGTACCGGCAGCACGATGCGTGCCGCCAGCAGGCGCCAGCGGTGGGGTGGACTTGGGGCATTCAACGACATGGCAGACCTGCGCTTGCTGACATGGTTCTGACCTTCAAATGTAATCGGGATCAGATGAACCAATTGTTGATTGAGAGGGGGCTCTCAGGCGGTACTTGCGGTTGTATCAACGGCTCAGTGCGGCACCGGTGCACCGGGCGTCACGGCAGATGCCATCCCGCCGTCGGCAGTGCGGCACAATGGGCGGATGCATTCTCATGAATCTGCCGCGCTGCGTGCGCTTATTGACGACCGCTACGGCGACCTTGTTGCCCGTTGTCGTGCTGCCGGGGTGCCGTTGCACGACGATGCCGGCGTGGCCGAACGCATCCGGCGCACCTTGCTGGCTAGCGATTTCGCCTTTGACGTGTGGTGCCGGCAGCCGCAGCTGCTGGCGCCGTCCGGGCTGGAACGGCTGCGTTCGGGCAGCGATGCCAGCGCGCGCATCGACGCCCTCAAACTACCGGATGACGAGGCCGCCTGCATGGTGGCCCTGCGCCGTTTTCGCCACGCCGAAGCGTTGCGGTTGGTATTTCGCGACGTCAACGGGCTGGACGAGCTGCCCGAAACGCTGTCGGCGACCAGCGTTCTCTACGAGGCGTTGCTGGACGTCGCGCTGGCTTGGTCCGAGCGTGCCCTGGTTCCACGCTACGGTCACAGCCGCGACCCGGACGGCGCATTGCAGCGGTTGCTGGTGGTCGGCTTCGGCAAGCTCGGTGGCAGCGAGCTGAACTTTTCCTCCGACATCGATCTGGTGCTGGCTTATCCGCAGGGTGGCCACAGCGACGGCGCGCGCCAGCTCGACAACAGCGAGTACTTCATCCGGCTCGGCCGCCAGTTGGTGCGCCTGCTGAACGAACCGACCATGGACGGGATCTGTGCGCGCGTCGATCTGCGCCTGCGCCCGTTCGGCAATGCCGGGCGCCTCGCGCTGTCGTTCGCCGCGATGGAGCAGTACTACCAGAGTGAAGGCCGCGACTGGGAGCGCTACGCCTGGATCAAGGCGCGGCCGGTCGCTGGCGACCGGCATGCCGGCAAGCAACTGCAGGAGCTGCTGCGGCCGTTCGTCTATCGCAAGTATCTCGACTACACCGCGTTCGCCGGCCTGCGCGAAATGAAGTCGTTGATCGATGCGGAAGTGGTGCGCAAGGATCTGGCCGACAACCTCAAGCTCGGTCCCGGCGGCATCCGCGAGATCGAGTTTATTGTGCAGCTGACTCAGCTGATTCGTGGCGGGCGCGAACCCAGCTTGCGCGTGCGCGGCCTGCTGCCGGCGCTCACCGCGTGTGAGGCACGTGGGCACATCGGTGCCGCGCGTGCGCGCATGCTGCGTGAGGCTTATGTGCTTTTGCGCCGGGTGGAAAACCGCGTGCAGATGATGCGCGATGCGCAGACCCACGACATCCCCGACGATGCACTCAGTCGCGAGCGCATTGCACTGAGCCTTGAGTATCCCGACTGGGACACTCTCAACGCGGCGCTGGCCAAGCATCGCGCCATCGTCAGCGAAGAGTTTGCCGCAGTGCTGATGCCGCAAGGCGGCCGCACCGCCAGCGTGCCCGCAGCCGACATGGTGCTGTGGCAGCAGGCTTGCGCCGAATCGCTTGATGCCAGTGTGCTGGAAGCCTCCGGCTTCGTGCCCGGCGCGGAACTGGCGGATGCCTTGCTGAAGCTGCCGCAAGCCGCATCGGTGCGCGCGATGTCGGCGCGTTCTCGCGAGCGGCTGGATCATCTGATGCCGCAGCTGTTCAGCGCCGCACGCGCCAGTGCCGCACCGGTGCCCTGTCTGCTGCGCTTGTGCCGACTGATGCAGGCTGTGGCGCGACGCTCGTCTTATCTGGCGTTGCTGGAAGAGCAGCCGGCCGCGCGCAAACGCCTGGCCCGGGTGTTCGGCGACAGCGCGTTCCTCGCGGAGAGGGTCATCGCACAGCCGCTGTTGCTGGACGACGTGCTCGATCCGCGGATCGATCAACTGCCGTTCAAGCGCGCCGATATCACGGCCGAAATCGCCCGCGTACTGACCACGCTGGAAGAGCGCGAGGCCGAGGCCGAGCTTGAACGGATCAACGAGTTCAAGGCATCCACCGCGTTCAGGCTGGGGCTTGCGTTCAACGATGGGCGTGCCGATGCCGTGGCTACCGCGCGCCGGTTGGGGGCGCTGGCCGAGTCGGTGGTGGGGGCGGTGCTCGCGCTGGCCGAGCGCGAGTTGATCGCCCAGCATGGCCGGTTGCCCGGCGTAGGCTCGGGCTTCGCTGTGCTTGGCTATGGCAGCCTGGGTGGCGGCGAGCTCGGCTTCGCTTCGGACCTGGATCTGGTGTTCGTCTACGATGGCCGCCGTGCGCATGCGATGAGTGACGGTGGCCGCCCGCTGGAGGGTGCGCGCTGGTATCAGCGGCTCGCCCAGCGGGTGATGAACTGGCTTACCGTGCTGACCCGCGCCGGCCGCCTGTACGAAGTCGATGCGCGCTTGCGACCGGATGGTTCCAAGGGCCTGCTGGTCAGCAGCCTCGATTCCTTCGCGGCGTATCAGAAGAGTCGTGCCTGGACGTGGGAGCATCAGGCACTGCTGCGCGCCCGTCCGGTCGCCGGTGACGTCGCGCTCAATGCACAACTGGCCGACGTGCGTTGCGACATCCTGGCGGTGCCACGCGACCATGCTGCGGTATTGGCCGAAGTCAGCAACATGCGCCAACGCTGGCGTGCTGAACGTGATCGCTCCAACGCTGCCCAGCTCGATCTCAAGCAGGGTCATGGTGCGCTGCTCGATATCGAGTTTGCACTGCAGGGGCTGGTGCTGGCGAACGCGGCGCAATGGCCGAGCCTGCTCGACGTTACCGCCAACGCCGGCCTGATTGAGGCCTGCCGTGGCGCGAGCCTGCTCGACGCTCGTCAGGCGGCCATGCTGACCGTAGCGCACGCGAATCTTTTGCAGCGCTCGCTCGCCTGCACGCTCGACCTGCGTTCGCGCATCGCGCCGCGCGATGCGGAGCTGGATCAGCTGTGCGCAGGGGTGCGCGGCGTTACCGATGCGCTGGGCTTTACGTTCGGCTGATCGCGGGCGTTCCTTGTCGGAAACTATCAGCCCAGCAGGGGTCGTGCCTGTTGGGCCTGGATCCGGTGGCGCAATTCGGCGGCGATCGCTGCAGTCTCGCGCAGCGGTGCATGGGGTTCCGGCGATTGGACGTCCAGATCGTGCAGCAGGCCTGCGTCGCGTAATACACGGTGAAACCGGAAGATCTTCTCCGGCAGTGGCGCGCTGACGAAAGTATGCACGGGGCAGCCCACGGCGCACGCTTCGCTCAGCATGTTGACGGAGTCAGCAGTCACGACGAGCCGGTCGGCCCAACCGAGTACGCCAGGATAGGGATTGGGGCCGTCGTTGCGATTGGCCCAGATGAGTCCGGGAACCCCTTTGAGGGTTTCACGCATGACCTCCATCACGACGGGCGGTGTGCGGCGCGAGGCGAGTACCAGCAGGCTGCCGCCCTCACTGTGTTGGCGCTTGAGCAGTCGCTCGGCCAGCTGTTTGGCGACAGCGACGTTCAGCGCAATACCCTTGCGCGGGCCGCCGAGCAGCACGCCGACGCGTGGCTGCGGGAGATCGGCGAGGCTGGGGCAGGACTCGCGGCCGTCCTGCAGCCAGGCGTCGTCGACGTCGTTGAGCGAGCCGATCGGCTGCAGCACATTGGGTCCGCTGAGCTGGTCGTGCCGGGGCGCAATCACCGTGTCCCAATGCGCAGGATCGATGCGCGGATTCAAAATTTGCACGGTGTAGCAGCTGCCGCGCGAAAGTCCGCGCAGCTGACGGGTGAACAACGCTGCGGCGCGACCACAGCCCACTGCCACGCTGGGCCATGGTGGGGCGAACAATGCTTGCTGCGCGGGGGTAAGCGCGAGACGGCCGCCAAGGCTGAGGCGGGGCGCAAACCATGACCAAGGCGCGCGTGGTTCCAGGATCAGATGGCGCACCGGCAGACCCAGCCGTTCGGCCAGCGCCAAGGCCTGACGCTGGTTGCCGGCGGCATTATCGGTGATCGCCCAGCATTCACCATGCAGCCTCAGCATGATGGCGGGCGGCGTGGCATTGTTTCCCTGGTCAGCACAGTACGTTCTCCGGGCCGTCGTCTGTTGGCGTGCGCACACCTATTACACTTGCAGATTCAGGCGCCACTGTTGGCGCGTCAATGCAGCAGAGGATACCCATGAGCGAGTTACTTTCCGAGACCGGCCTCGACTTGTTGTTCCGCACCGCACGCACTTTCAATGCGTGGCTGCCGAAAGAAGTGAGTGACGAACAGCTGCACCGGCTCTACGACCTGGCGAAATTCGGCCCGACCAGCGCGAACGTGTCGCCGATGCGCGTGGTGTTCGTGAAGTCGAAAGAAGCGAAGGCAAAGCTGGAGCCATTCATGTCCGAGGCCAACCGGGCCAAGACGATGGCAGCGCCGGTGACGGCCATCATCGGTACCGACCACGCGTTCTGCGACCACCTTCCGAAGCTGTTTCCGCACGCCGATGCGCGCAGCTGGTTTGACGGCAATCAGCCGTTGATCGACATCACCGCATTTCGCAATGGAAGCCTGCAGGGTGCCTACCTGTTGCTGGCGGCGCGTGCGATCGGGCTCGATTGCGGGCCGATGTCCGGTTTCGACAATGACGGCGTGAATGCGGCGTTCTTTGCCGGCACCGAGGTCAAGTCGAACTTCCTGATCAATATCGGTTATGGCGATGCCAGCCGCGATCTGTTTCCGCGCAGTCCCCGCTTGGCATTCGACGAAGCCTGCAAGATCGCCTGAAGAAATCAGCTTTAAGAGATCAGGCTGAAAAGTCAGCCTGAAATAAGTTCGCCTGAAGCCAGGTCATATCCCCATCACTTTCAAGGAGTCACTCCCATGCGTGCACTGAAGTATTTCGCTCTTGCCAGTCTGCTCAGCGTCGCAGCGTCGGTCCAGGCCGCCCCGGTGACCTACAAGCTCGACCCCAACCACACCAATGTGATCTTCACCTGGAACCATCTGGGCTTCTCCAACCCGAGCGGTTACGCCGCGCTGGGCGAGGGCACCCTGGTGTTTGACGACAAGGATCCGTCGAAATCGTCGCTCGACGTGACGCTGCCGGTCAGTGGTTTCGACACGCATGTCAGCAAGCTCAACGATGAATTCCAGACAGGGGAGTTCTTCGACGCGGGCAAGTTCCCGGTGGCGACCTTCAAGAGCACCAGCGTGCAGTCGATCGGTGGTGGCAATTTCAAGGTGACCGGCGACCTGACCGTGCATGGCGTAACCAAGCCGCTGGTGTTGACCGCGCATCTCAACAAGGTGGGTATCCATCCGATGGCCAAGGTGCAGGCGATCGCTTTCGATGCCACCGCTACGCTGAATCGTTCGGATTTTGGTGTGAAGGCGTATGTGCCGTACGTCAGTGACGAGATCAAGCTGCAGATCACCACGGAAGGCGAAGTCGCCAAGTAAGCGCAACGTCAGTGGCGCAGGAGGGCCGCGCTGGTGACAGCGGGGCCCTTTTCATGCAGCTGTGCAGCGCTTCAGTTTTTCGTCACGCCCTCATCCTTCATCGATTCCAGCTTGGCCAGATCGACGCTGGTGACCGCCTGCTTCAGTTGATCAATGCTGTCGGTATGGCCGCTGGCCTTTACGGTGAAGCGCTGGCCAACGAGCACGCTGAATTCACCGCTGCTGGACTGGGTGTCCCAGGCCTCGTGGATCAGTCGACCGGACTCGGTGTGGGTCTTCTCATAACCGTGATCGGTCTGCTTTTCCTCTTCGGGCGCCATCGCGCTGGCCATCGCCACCAGGCCCTTGGCGCCGCCGCTATCGGTGACCTCCAGCGTGATGTTGTGGCCGCTGCTGTCGCTATATTCAGCGGTCGCATCGGCGACCTGCATACCCATCGCGCCGTTGCGCTGGGCGGAGATGCTGGTGCGCTTGAGGTCACCCAGGCTATCCGGCAGGAAAGCCCTGACCTGATCGAGCGAGATCGCTTCGACATGGTTGCCGCCCCCCGTTACCGCGGCCACCATTTTGCCCGTCGCGACCTGCTGTCCGACACGATCGCCGGACGTCTGTGCGGCAGCCAGCTCCTTGCTGGCCTGATTCATCGCGGCAATTCTGGCGAGCGTGCTACTGCCGTCGACGGTCACGGTGTCGCCGTTGCTGCCGGTGATATGTAGGCCGCCCATCGCAGCGCCGGTGAATGCGGCGGTACCGATCGCGCTGGCGACGATCATGTAAAGGATCCAGCTGAGCACGATCGCGATGATCACGCTGACTGCGGTGTAGCTGCCGGCTTTGTCTGGCGGGCACTTCATGGTTTGCGGCAGGCCCAGGTACAGCAGATAGATGCCGTAGATCGCGCCAGCGATCGCGATCAGCCAGCCCAGCCACGGCAAGATCACGGCGATGGCCGCGACCCAGCCGGCGGTCCATGAGTAGGCGACGGTCTTCAACGACTGCACCTGATCCTTCTGGCCCTCAAAGGTGGGTGCCAGAGCGCTGATGATCAGCGCGACCACATAGACCACCACCAGCGCCACCACGTAGTGCAGCACCATCGCCACGATGCCCATGCCAATCGGCAGGCGCACGGTGATGCCCAATACGCTGGTGCCGATCAGGCTGTTCTTGATGAAGTAGGCAATCGCCGGCAGTGCGGCAACGATCGCGATGTAGCCGGCATACAGGCCGCGGACCGTTGCCGGTTCGGTAGCAATCACCGTCCACTCGGTTCTTGGGGTGGTCAGAATGGCCTTGATGCGTTCGACGATTTTTCCGAAATCCATGGTCGACTCCTGCGCGGGACCAGGCGCAGGGCGCCAAGTCGAGGATTGACATGTCTGTTCGTGAAAACTCCCCAGCCAGCCCGTCGGCTCAATGCCGCGGTGGCTGCTCCTGTGTGCCCCTTTTCGCCCCCGTCTCCCCGGCGGAAGGCTTCAGCCTGCTACCATTTGCGGCCTGATGTCCAGTCTGGAGTTCGCTCATGTCGCGTCCCCTTTCCGCGGCGGTGCCGCTGGTGCCGGCAAATGCCGAAAATCGTTACGAAGTGACGCGCGCCGACCTACCATTGTCCTGCCCCATGCCGGGCATGGAGCTGTGGAATTCGCATCCGAAGGTCTATCTGCCGATCGTCGATGATGGCGGTGAGTCAATCTGCGCCTACTGTGGCGCGCGTTATGTGATGCGCGACTGATTATCTGTCTGGATCGGAGCGGCAATCGGCACGATTTCTGCTTGTGCTTTGATAAATGAAAGCCGCCAGTCCAGAGCTCATGTCCAGCATCGCCGTTCCCGCCAAGCTGCTGACTGTGGTCCAGCTGATCCCTGCATTGCGTTCTGGCGGTGCAGAGCGTTCGGCGCTGGAGATCGCCCGTGCGCTGGTGCAGGCCGGCCATCGTTCCGTGGTGATCTCGGCCGGCGGGCGACTGGTCGAGCAATTGAAGGCCGAGGGCAGCGAGCATGTGACGCTCGACATCGGCAGCAAATCGTTGCGCACGCTGATCCAGCTCGGGGCGTTGCGGCGGGTATTGCGCGAGCTTAAGCCCGACATCGTGCATGCCCGCTCACGGCTGCCGGCATGGCTCGGTTGGTGGGCGCTGAAGGGGATGGCCCGACGGCCACATTTCATCACCACCGTGCACGGGCTCAATTCGCCGGGGCGTTACAGCGCCATTCTGCTGCGCGGCGAGCGGGTGATTGCGGTCTCGCAGACCATGCGTGATTACGTGCTGAGCCATTACCGCTGGCTCGAACCGGGCAAGGTCCGGGTGATTCCACGCGGTATCGATCCAGCCGCCTTCCCGTACGGCCATCGGCCGGACGACGCCTGGCAGAAGGTTTTTTTTGCCGAATACCCGGAGCTGACCGGCGCCCCGTTGCTGACCTTGCCCGCGCGCGGTACGCGCCTGAAAGGTCATCATGACGCGATCGAGCTGCTCGCCGATCTGAAACGCCGCGGCATCGAGGCGCGACTGCTGCTGCTGGGCGTGGTCGAGCCGGGGCGCGAGGCTTATCTGGCCGAGCTGCGCGAGCTGATCAGCCAGCGCGGGGTGACCTCGCAAGTCGTGCTGGCGCCGCCGCGCAACGATATCCATGACATCTATGCGATATCGACGCTGGTGCTGCAGTTGTCCAACCAGCCCGAATCGTTTGGCCGCACGGTGATCGAGGCGCTGTCGTTATGTCGGCCGGTGCTCGGCTACGCACATGGCGGCGTCGGCGAGCTGCTTGCCGAGTTGTACCCGGCCGGCCGCGTGCCGCCGGGTGATCGCGAGCGGCTGGTAGAGCGCGCCGCGGAGTTGCTGCGGGTGGCGCCACCGATTTCGCCGCTGCAGAGTTACCGGTTGGTCGACATGCAGCAGGCCACGCTGGCGCTGTACGAAGAAGTGACCGGCTGAGGTTCCTCCGGGCGGGCGAGATCCAGGCTTTCTCGGGCAGCGCCGCGACTGAATCCTCCCGAAGGCTTTCGCGCACAGGGTGCGCTCCTACACAATGCGCGATTACCTCCGCCCTGGTTCAAGCATGACTTTTTTCGCATGACTTCTTTTGGCACTTCGCTCAAGGCTGCGCTGCGTTCGCCGCTGTTGCCGTTCTGGCTGGTGGTCGCGTTGTTGCCATTGGGGCGCAGTTCGGAGCTGGGCACATTCCTGTGTCTGATTGGCGTCATCCTGCTGTTTGCGCGGGAGCCACAGGCACTGGAGGAACACCCCGGCGCGCGCTTGCTGCTGTGGTTGCTCGGCGCCTATGTCGGCGCAGCACTGGTGTCGGCGTTCGGTTCGATCGCGCCGGGCAAGAGTTGGGGCACGGTGGTCGCACTGCTGCGTTATGCGCCGCTGGGTCTGTATGCGTGTTTTGCGATCCGCCGTGACAGCAAGTTGCAGGCGATGTACGTCGCCGTTGCGCTGGTGCTGGCGCTGTGGACCGCCGATGCGTGGGTGCAGATGCTGACCGGCTGGAGCCTGGGTGGTCACGCTGCGCCTGAACGCATCTCCGGGATTTTTGGTACCACCGATCTCAAGTTGGGGCCGACGTTGGCCGTGTTGTCGCCGTTTGCATTGTGGGCGGCGCGGCGGCGCTGGGGCTTGAAGGGTTTGCTGCTCGGGTTCGCGCTGATACTCGGCCCGATCTTGCTGGCTGGTTCGCGCGCGGCATGGCTGTGTTACGCACTGGTGGCGTTGGGATTCGTCTGGCGCGAGGCGAAATCGCCGCTGCGCTTTGCCGGGTTCTGCATGATCGCAGCGGTGCTGCTGGCGCTTGCCGGCGGTATCGCCTGGGAAACCTCCGGGCGTTTCCAGCAAAGGATGGATCGCACTCTGTTGGCGCTGCAAGGGACGAGTCAGTCCATCGATACCGCGCTCACGGGTCGGCTGGATATCTGGCGCGCCAGTGCCAGGATGATCGCGGCGAACCCGATCAAGGGTGTCGGCGTGCGGGGCTTCCGCTATGCCTATCCGCACTATGCGCCGGCGAATGATCACTTTCTCGTCTCCGAGTCCTGTGGCGAGGGCGAGGGTGCCTGTCACCCGCATCAGCTGGTGCTGGAAATTCTCACCGAAACCGGCACGATCGGCCTGCTGCTGTGGCTTGCCGCGGCTGCGCTGGCGCTGCGTGCATGGCGCCGGGTTGGCGCGGCAGCGCGCGAGCGAGCATTCCCGGTCACGCTGGCACTGGGCGTCATGCTGTTCCCGCTGAATACCCATCTGGCCTTCTATTCGGCATGGTGGGGGCTGCTGTTCGGTTGGCTGCTCGGCCTTTGGTGCGCGGCGCTCTACGTCGAACCGCCGATAGCTTCGAAGGGAGTTGCAGATGGCGCGTGAACCACTTTCGGTGGTGTTGATCACCTATAACAACGCCAGCACATTGGATGCCTGCCTGCGCGAGGTGACCTGGGCTGACGAGATCGTGGTGCTGGACTCCGGTTCCACCGACGACACCGTGGCGATCGCCCAGCGCTACGGTGCGCGTGTTGCCGTGCACCCATTCGACGAGTTCGGTTTGCAGAAGCAGCGTGCCTATGATCTCGCCGCTCACGATTGGATCCTCAATCTGGATGCCGATGAAACTTTGTCACCAGGAACGCGGGAAGTGATCGAGCGGGCCCTGGTGGCACCTCGCCATGCCGGGTTCCGCTTGCCCCGACGGGAGTGGCTGTTCTGGACCGTGCAGCACCGATGGGGGAGGCGTAACGGGCTGTTGCGGCTGTTCGATCGGCGCCGTGGCCGCATGAACAACGTCGAAGTGCATGCGGCAGTCGAAGTGAGCGGCCCAGTCAAGACGCTGCATGGTGCCGACTTCATCAATTATGGTGATGTGGATATCGCCACCCGAATGGAGAAGATCAATCGCTATACCAGCGCCATGGTGGCGCACAAGTTGCGCAAGCAGCAGGGCTTCACCGGGCTACGCATGGTGTTCTACCCGCCGCTGTTCTTTCTGCGCCAGTACGTCGGCAAGCGCTATTTCCTGAACGGCTGGGCCGGCTTCATCGCCAGCGTCACTGGGGCGTTCTATGCGTTCCTGAAGTACGCCAAATTGCACGAGGCACGTCGCCAGAAATCGCGCTGAGCGCGATTTATCGCGCGCCGGGCGGCAGACAGAATTCCGGGTTGGCGCGGCGCTGCGGCCCTTCGGTTATCGACCCGGCAGGCGTAAAATCGTGGTTTTTCCCCACGGTAAACCGATGACACCCGAGACTGAGAAACTCGCAGTCCCGCCTGGCGTGCGCCTGGAGGGCAGTACCGATGCGTTGCCGCTTTCGCCTTCGCTGGGTGTGACGCTTGATGCCACGCGGATGCCGCGACGTTCCACTCTGGTGGACCGTCGGGTGCTGCGCATCACGGCAGTGGCAGTGCTGCTGGGCATTGCCGCTGCGTTTATCGCACGGTTGCTCACTGCATTGATCGGGCTGGTGACGAATCTGGCGTTCTACGGCCGGGTGTCGACGACGTTCAGCTCGCCGGCTGATAACCATCTGGGGCTTTGGGTGATCGTGGTGCCGGTGATCGGCGGCCTGATTGTCGGCGCGATGGCACGCTGGGGTTCGCGCGCGATCCGTGGTCACGGCATCCCCGAAGCGATGGAGCAGGTGCTGCTGAACGAGTCGAAGATCCCGCCGCGGATCACGTTCCTGAAACCGATTTCCTCGGCGATCGCGATCGGCACCGGCGGTCCGTTCGGCGCGGAAGGCCCAATCATCGCCACCGGCGGTGCGCTCGGTTCGTTCGTCGGCCAGCTGCTGCACGTGACCGGCGCCGAACGCAAAGTGCTGCTCGCGGCTGGCGCGGCGGCCGGCATGGCGGCGGTGTTCGGTTCACCGGTCGCCGCGGTGGTGCTCGCGGTGGAACTGCTGTTGTTCGAGCTGCGCCCACGCTCACTGATTCCGGTGGCGCTGGCGACCGTGGCAGCGACCGGCGTGCGTTATGCCATGGTGGGTTCGGCGCCGGTATTCGCGATGCCGGCACTGGCCACTCCTGGCGGTCTGGCGCTGCTTTCCTATGTCGCTATCGGTGCGTTGCTTGGCTTGATCAGCGTGGGCGTGACGCGGACCGTCTACGGCATCGAGGATGTGTTCGAGAAGCTGCCGATCCACTGGATGTGGTGGCCGGCGATCGGCGGCGTCGCGGTAGGCGTGATCGGCTATTTCGCACCGCTGACCCTGGGCGTGGGCTACAGCAATATCGAGAGCATTATCTCCGGCCAACTCACGCTGCATGCGCTGGCCTTCCTGTGCGTGATGAAATTCCTGTCATGGTCGATTGCATTGGGCAGCGGCACGTCCGGCGGCACGCTGGCGCCGCTTTTCACCATCGGTGGCGCGCTTGGCGCGCTGACCGGTATGGGCATCGCCATGCTGGCGCCGCAGTTCGGCGTCGACCCGCGGATTGCCGCACTGGTCGGCATGGCGGCGATCTTTGCCGGTTCGGCGCGTGCGCTGCTTACGGCGGTGGTGTTCGCGTTCGAGACCACCGGCCAGCCGGCTGGTCTGCTGCCCCTGCTGGGCGGTTGCACGGCGGCCTATCTGATCTCCGCGCTGCTGATGCGCAACACCATCATGACCGAGAAGATCGTGCGTCGCGGTGTCCGCGTGCCGTCCGAATACGTGGCCGACTATCTGGATCAGGTCGTTGTACGCGATGCCTGCACACACGCCGTGGTGACGCTGCGCACTACACAGACGCTGGCCGAGGTTCGCCGCTGGTTCAACGAAGGTCTGCCGGACATGCAGCACCAGGGTTATCCGGTGATCGATGAGGAGGGGCATATGCGTGGCGTACTGACCCGCCGCACGCTGCTGGATCCGCAATGGTCATATGAGCTGACCCTGGGCGAGCTCGTATTGCGTGAGCCGATCGTGGTGAAGGAAAGCCATTCACTGCGCGAAGCGGCCGATCACATGGTGGCGCAGAATGTCGGCCGGCTGATCGTGGTGGGTGACGAGGCGCCGCATAGGCTGGTCGGCATCCTCACCCGTGGCGATATCCTCGCAGCTCACGGGAAGCGCCTGCAGGAGACGCGCCAGGCCAGTCGTTATCTGCATTTCAGCAAGGGGCGCGTGATGAAGCGTCCGGTCAAGCCGGCAGGCGTTTAGCGCTTACTACGGTGTCGGTCAGCGACCGACACCGTAGCTGGTCACATCTCGTGCTCGCCGATCAGTACGACGTCGGCCGGCCGCCGTGCGAACAGGCCGACCGTGACGATGCCGGGCAACTGGTTGAGCTCGCTTTCCAGTGCGGCCGGGTCGGTGATCTGCCAGCCGTGCACGTCGATGATCCAGTTGCCATTGTCGGTAACCACGCCGTCGCGCCAAACGGGTTGGCCGCCGCGCTTGACGATCTCGCGACCGATCAGGCTGCGTGCCATCGGGATCACCTCGATGGGTACCGGAAACTTGCCGAGCAGGTCGACGCGCTTGCTGGGGTCGATGATGCAGACAAACTTCTGACTCGCTGCGGCGACGATCTTTTCGCGGGTCAGTGCGGCGCCACCGCCCTTGATCAGGCGCTTGTGCGGATCGCATTCGTCAGCACCGTCGATATAGATCGTCAGCGGGCCAGCTGTGTTGAGATCGAGCACGGGGATGCCGAGCTTCTTCAGCTGTGCGGTGGACTGTTCCGAGCTGGATACCGCGCCCTGGATGCGATCCTTCAGATCGGCCAGTGCGTCGATGAAGAACGCCACGGTGGAACCCGTGCCGACACCGATGATGGCGCCGTCCTCGACGTAGCGGATCGCAGCCTCACCGGCCTGGCGTTTTTCGTTCGCGTTGCTCATGGGGATACCGTATTGAATGGATGCCGCATTATGGTAGTCGTTCGCGTTCCGGGCGAGCATTCGAAGCTCAACCCGGCGTTCGATCAACCTGTGGGCGAGCACCCGCCCCTCACCCCCCCCTCTCCCCAAAGGGGAGAGGGGGCTTTACTCCAGGTGTCTATTCGAGGGTGAGGATGTATTGCCATTCGGCAGCGCCCACCGGCATCACCGACAGCCGGTTGCCCTTGCGCAGCAGCGGCATTTCGACGAGTGCGTCATGGCCCTTGAGTTCATCCAGGCTGATGGTGCGCTTGAGCTTCTTGACGAACTTCACGTCGACCAGCATCCAGCGCGGCTGATCGCGCGAGCTGCCGGGGTCGAAATATTTGCTGTTCGGGTCGAACTGGCTGGGGTCGGGATAAGCGTCCGTGGCGACCTCGGCGATACCGACGATGCCGGGCGTGGTGCAGTTGGAGTGGTAGAAGAAAACCTTGTCGCCCGGGCGCATGCCGTCGCGCATGAAGTTGCGCGCCTGGTAATTGCGCACACCGTCCCATGCTTCACGGCGCTTGCGCTTGAGGTCGTCGATCGAGAACGCCTCGGGTTCGGATTTCATCAACCAGTGGTTGACGGTGCCTGAGTTGACCGCGCCGGATTTGGTAGAGCCAGTCATGCATTCGCCTCATTGCCGGGATCAGTAGCGTTGCAGTCGATCAGCTCGCGGTCGGTAGCGATGAAGTCGAGTGCGACGTCCCACTTCGCCGCCTCGATCTGCGGCAATTCCTGGAACGCGTAAGCGATGCCGACCAGCAGCGGTTCGGTCGGACGCACCTGATCCTTGAGGAACGCAAAGCTGCGGTCGTAGTAACCGCCGCCATGGCCGAGCCGATGGCCGCGACGGTCGAAACCGAGCAGCGGCACCAGTACCAGGTCGAGCTGGAACGGCTCAAGCAGTTCACCCGGCTCGACCGGTTCAGGGATGCCGTAGCGGTTCGGCTGCACGTCGTCGCCGGATTGCCACGTTGCGAAACGCAGCCGCTGGCCCTTGCCGATCACCGGCAGCAGAAACTGCTGGCCACGCGCGGCGAGCGGCGGAATCACCAGATTCAGGGGCAGCTCGCCATGGCTCGCCCAGTAGCCTGCGACGCGAGCGTCGGTGAGGTATTCGGGTAGTTGTTCAAGGCTGCGACGCAGGCCTTGCGCGGCAATCATGCGTTCGGGTGGTGTCAGTGCGCGGCGGCGTTCGGCCAGAGTCTGGCGAAGCTCGCGTCGTTCGGCGGTGGCGTCCACGTGTCGCGCGTCTCCCATGGAAAGCGCGCCCGGCGGACGTCGCTGCGAGCGACCGATCCCGGTCGCCGTCAGATGACGGCGGCCGGCCCGGAAATGAAGTGGCGTAAACCGCGATGCCGCTGCACACCGAACGACCTTGATCCAAGATGGATCAGGTGGGAGAGCTACATGGCCTCAAGGCTTTCCGCACGTGGCGGACATGCACAACAGCCGATGTGAAGCCGACCCGGGGCCGTATTTAGGAACAAGGCAAATGTAAGAGTGTGCTGGCGAACATCGCAGAAGACGCCGAGGTCCATTTTAAGCGCTTGCCCCGCAATGTGCCACTGGCGATGGACTGGCTGGGTTCATCGGGAGCGTGGTTGTATCGAGTGTTCGGCGCTTGCAGTGTTCAACACGCCGGTGTATGGCGTTGGCGCATTCAGCGCTTCAGCAGATCGCTGTCGAGAGCGGCATCGAGCTTGTTTCGCAGTGCGGCAAGACCGTCACTGAGCCGCTGTTCCTGGCCCTCGTGCTGCTTGCGCAGGGTGAGAAATTCGTGCGTGACGCTGATCGCGGTCAGCACCGCCAGCCGTTCGAAGCTGGGCGCCTTGGCGTTCGCACGCAGTTCGCGCATCTTTCGGTCGAGGAACCCGGCCGCTTCGAGCAAGCCGTCGCGCTCTTCCGGCGCGCAGGCGATCAGGAATTCGCGGTCGATGAGTCGCAGCGCGACCGGTTCACTGACAGGTGTGTTCATCAACCGTTGCTCTCAAGCGATTTCAATCGTTGGATCATCGCTTCGACGCGGCTTCGTGCCTGCTCGTTGCGCGCCAGCAGGCCTGCACGCTCGCCGGACAGCTGCTCCTGGCTCTGGCGCAGGCTGCGGTTTTCCTCGGTGAGCCGGCGCACGGTATCGAGCAGCCGGTCGAGCTGCTGAGCCAATGCGGCCAGCTCTAGATGGACATGGTCGGACTGGGCGTGATCAGGCGTACTCATGGAAGAAACTATAACAGGACGTTGGCGGAAGTCAGCGGGTGATCGGCGAGGGCGGATGGCCCTGCCAACATCTGGATTAAACTGGCGGCCATTCCTCGCTGGAGCACCGCCATGACGGCTAACGGGCTTTTGGGCCATGACGATATCGATACGCTGGCCATTCGGTTGCGACTAGGCACCGATGCCAGCGAACTGCACGGCTCGCTGTGTGGCTACCTGGCTGGTGGCGGCTCCTTGCAACAGACTTCGGTGCTGGTCGCGCTGCAGCTTGATGGCGAGGCAACCAACCCGACGCCGGATGATCAGGCGCTGCTCCAGCAGTTCGCCGAGCAATGCGAAACCGAGCTGGCCGATCCCGAACTCGGTTTTGAACCGATGCTGCCGGAAGATGATCAACCGCTGAGCGAGCGTGCTGACGCCATGGTCGACTGGTGCCGGGGGTTTCTCGGCGGCTTCGGTCTCGCCGGCACGTCGGCGCACGCGAAGCTGTCGGAGGAGGCACAGGAGATCCTGCGCGATCTGGGCACCATCGCTGCTTCGTCATTTGATTTCGGCAATGAGACCGAGGACGAGGACTCGCTGATCGAAGTGCAGGAGTTCGTGCGGGTTGGCGCGATGTTGCTGCACACCGAATGCACCGCGCACGGCAAGCCCGCCAGCGGCAGCGTGCATTGATTCCGACTTCACCAGGGTTGGCCGCGTTGGCAATCACACGGGAGGAATTCGCACGGCGCCGCCGCCAGCTGATGCAGATGGCTGGCGAAGACGCGGTGCTGCTGGTCGCCGCGGCGACCGAGCGGATGCGCAATGCCGATGCGGCGTGGCCGTACCGGCAGGATTCGGACTTCCATTATCTGGGTGGTTTTCCCGAGCCCAATGCGGTGCTGGCGTTGCTGCCCGGCCGCCGGCATGGCGAGGTCGTATTGTTTTGCCGCGAACGCGATCCCGCCCGCGAGCGCTGGCATGGCCAGTCGATCGGCACCGAGCGCGCGGTGGCCGAGTACGGCATGGACGACGCGTTTCCGATCGAGGACATCGACGACATCCTGCCCGGGATGATCGAGGGGCGTGGTCGCGTCTACTGCCACTTCGGCCGCGAACCGGAGTTCGATGCGCAACTGCTCGGCTGGATGCGTCGGTTGCGTCAGCTACGTGGTGGTGGAGTGGTGCCGAAGGAATTCGTCGCACTCGGCCATCTGCTGCATGATCTGCGGCTGTACAAATCGCGCGCCGAGCTGAAGCTGATGCGCGCGTCAGCCGCGATAGCGGCCGAGGCGCACCTGGCGGCACTGCAGATCGCCACGCCTGGACGCCACGAATACGAGGTCGAAGCGGAGCTATTGCGGGTGATCCGCAGCCGCGGCGCAGTGCCAGCGTTTGCACCGATCATCGCCGGTGGTGCGAATGCCTGCGTGATGCACTACCAGGCTAATCGCGCGACGCTCAATGACGGCGAATTGCTGTTGATCGACGCTGGCGCCGAACTGGATTGCTATGCGTCGGATATCAGCCGCACGTTTCCGCTCAACGGTCGCTACAGCCGCGAGCAGCGCGCGCTATACGAAGTGGTACTGGCTGCGCAGCTGGCGGCGATTGATGAGGTACGGCCAGGCCAGCCATTCAATGCCGCGCACATGGCTGCGGTGCGCGTGCTCGCCGAAGGTCTGTGCCAGCTCGGTCTGCTTAAGGGTGACGCCGATGCGGCGATTGCCGAGGGCAGCTATCAACGGTTCTTCCCGGCCAAGACCGGTCACTGGCTGGGGCTGGATGTGCACGACGTCGGCGACTATCGCGTCGGTGGTGAATCGCGCCTGCTGGAGCCGGACATGGTGCTGACTGTGGAGCCCGGCCTGTATGTGGCGCCGGATGATCGGACGGTGGCCGAGCGCTGGCGTGGCATCGGCATTCGCATCGAGGACGATGTGGTGGTGACCCGCGACGGGAATGAGGTACTCACCGCCGCGGTGCCGCGTGATGCCGACGAGATCGAGGCGCTGCTGGCCGCACGTTAGTTCAATCCGTCAGCTCAATTCATCAGGCAGCTGTGAATCATCACGCCGGCGATTCGCCGCATCGGTGGCCTGCACCTCGTACCACATCGCATTCAGGATGGCGAACGCGCAGGCCAGGCCCAGCCCCAGGATCCATGAGAAATACCACATGCCGGCTTACCTCGTGTTTGTGTAGAAG
>Ga0302234_10001068_pt1 | contig 19726 bp, 11 predicted proteins | sample II_Palsa_N3_2_FD_193576 | JGI IMG/M metagenome (GOLD analysis project Ga0302234, IMG submission 193576) | Peat permafrost microbial communities from Stordalen Mire near Abisko, Sweden - II_Palsa_N3_2 | ecosystem: Environmental > Terrestrial > Soil > Palsa > Peat permafrost | place: Sweden... | reverse complement strand
CAGCAACCCTTACGTACCAGTGAATGCTCCAGCGATCGGCAACCTGATGGACATGTTTACCTTCGGCCATTACAGCGTGTTGCCGGGCGTGCAGGACGGCATACAAAACTGATAAGTAGCGACCGTACACAGGCCCCGGGCGTGCCCGGGGCCTGCTTTTTTTGCTCCCGGAGATCGAATCGTCATGTATCGACCGATTGAAAAGACGCGCCGCGCACTTCAGAAATCCAGCGTTCGCCGACGCTATATCGCGTTTCTATTTCTCGCTGCCGCACTCGGCAGCACCGCGTCCCTGGCCGACCCCGCGGATTTTCAGGCCATGCCCGGCCTGTGGAAAATCGTCAGCAGCATCATCAGCCACGGCCAGGTCGTTGGCCAGCCGAAGACAACCTGGCACTGCGTCGACGAAGGGGCTGACCCATGGGTGGCATTCGCCGCTATCGATGTGCCGCATCAAACTAAATGTCTGCCCAGCGATCAGCACCGCCGGAGCACGGCGCTCGACTGGTCGTTGAGTTGTCCAGGGGATACGTCAGCAACCGGCAAGGGCCGCGTGGATTTTGATTCGCCGGAGCATTACGTAGCGAGTATCGTGATGAAGGGCAAGGGGGAAGTGGTTCGCGTGGAGGGGAAGCGGTACGCGGCTTGCACCAGCCCCAGCGATTGAATTTTGTTTGCGGTGACTCTCTCGAACGATCGACGGCAATTCCTTCTCCCCAGGCTTTTTTAGTGAGAGGGCTAGGGCGAGGGGTCGCTTTAGATTTTCGTTCTTGATTATGTTTTTTGAAGCGCCAAAATCAGAGCGACTCTTCACCCTGCCCTCTCCCCAATCAAGCCTGGGGAGAGAAAAAACTTCACGCTTCACCCGGCCGCCTGCGACGGCTTGCCAATGGCCTTCAACCGCCGCTTCGCCGCACGCCGCTCAATGCGCGCCGCCTTGCGAATCTTCCGATCATGATTCCAGAGATAAATCGCCGGCGTACTCAACAGCGTCAGCAACTGCGACACCAGCAAGCCACCCACAATTGCGATACCGAGCGGCTGGCGCATCTCTGAGCCCACGCCGAAGCCAATCGCCAGCGGCAGCGCCGCCCCCATCGCAACCAACGTCGTCATGGTGATCGGACGGAAGCGCACTAGTGCCGCTTCGCGTATCGCCTCCGGCGCAGGCAGGCCGCGTTCGCGTTCGGCGACCAGGGCAAAGTCGACCATCAGGATCGCGTTCTTTTTTACGATGCCGATCAACATCAGGATCGCAATGATCGCCATCAGGCTGATCTGCGTTTGTGTGACCAGCAGTGCCAGAAAAGCACCCGCGCCGGCGGCGGGCAGCGTGGAAAGAATCGTCAGCGGGTGGCCGAGACTTTCGTAAAGAATACCGAGCACGATATACATCGCGATGATGGCGCCGACAATCAGGACATAACCGTTGCTTTCCGCCTGCTGCAAGTTCTGATTGGCCCCGGTGAAGTCCACGCGCATGCCTTCGGGCAGCTGCACGATCGTGGCGGCCTGGTTGATCAGCGCGATGCCCTTGTCCTGGCTCACGTCCTTGGCCAGGTTGTAGCTGATGGTCGACACTTCCATTTGGTTGTGGTGGCGGATGCGCGTCGGCGTGAGGCTGGGCGCGATGCTGGCCATGGCCGATAGCGGAATCATGTTGCCCTGCGTGTTGCGCACGTAGCTGTTGAGCAGCGCCTGCGCGCTGATCGATTCGGCCGCGGCAGAGTTCAGCACCACGCGATACTGATTGAGATCGGAATAGATCACCGACACCTGACGCTGGCCGAACGAGTTTTGCAGGACCGAGTCGATATCGCCCATGCTGACCTGCAGCCGGCTGGCAGCATCGCGATCGACGTTGATCATCTGCTGCTTGCCGACCTGGTCGAAATTGCTGCTGACGTCGCGTAGCTGCTTCATCGTGCGTAGCTGGCGCACCATCTTCAGCGTCCACGGCTGCAGGTCGCCGCCATCGGAGCTGACCAGCTGGAATTCGTACTGGCCCGCATTGTCGCCACTGCCGCCACCGCCGAGAAACTGCACCGGCGATACCTCAACGCGCACATTGGGCAGAGCGTCGAGTTTCTTGCCGAGGCGCTCGATGAGCACCTTGATGTTCTCATGGCGCTCATTCGGGCCGCTGCCGCGCGGTTTGAGATCGACCCACATCGTGCCGCCGTTGCCGACCGCGCCGTTCCCGCCACCGTTGGAACCCAGCACGCTGAGGATATCCGCGACATCCGGTTCGGCCTGGATGATGCTGGCCGCATGCTTCACGCGATCGGTCAGTAGCGTCGGCGAAATATTGGTATCTGCGGTGAGATCGACCTGCAACTGGCCAGTGTCCTCGTCCGGCATGAAAGTGCCGCCAGCCGTTTTCACGACGGCAAGTGCCAGCACAACGGTAAGAATAAGCAGCAGCAGCGGTTGCCAGCGCATCAGCCGGCGATGGCGCATGGCCCAGTCCAACGCGCGTTCGTAGCGGTGATGCAGATTGCGATCGAAGCGCTCCATCGCCAACTCGATGCGCGACTGCTCGCGCACGACGCCTTGCGCATCCTGCTTCAGCAGCAGGCCACACAAGGCGGGCGTCAGCGTCAGCGATACGAGCGCCGAGATCACCACGGCCGCGGTAAGCGTGACGGAAAATTCGCGCAACAGCAGCACCAGAATACTGTTACCAAACAGCAGCGGCGCAAACACCGCGATCAGCGACAGCGTGATGGAAATGACCGTGAAACCAATCTCGCTGACGCCGACCAGCGACGCCTCCAACGCTTCTTCACCGTGCTCCATATGCCGCACGATGTTCTCGATCACCACGATGGCATCGTCGACGACGAAGCCGATGCACAATACGAGCGCCACCAGCGACAAGGTATTGAGCGTATAGCCCAAGATCCACATAACGACGAACGCGCCGGCCAGCGAGAGCGGCACGCTGAGCGTGGCGATCAGCGTCGGCCGCAGGCGACGCAGGAATACGAGCATGACCAGCACCACCAACACAATGCTTATGGCCAGCGCCACCTCCACCTCATGTAACGCCGACTTGGTGGTCTGGGTGAGATTGAACATCGGCGTGATGGTGATATTGGCCGGCAGCGAAGCGCGCAGCTGCGGCAGCTTGGCAAGGATCGCCTGCACCGTCGCCACCGCGTTGGCCTCGGGGCGCTTGCTGATCTGCATCGCCACCGTTTTGCTGCCGTTGAACCAGGCGCCCTGGTATTTGTCCTGTTCGCCGCTGTAAACCTTCGCCACATCGGACATGCGCACGGGCACGCCGTTGTTGTCGGAGATCAGCAGCTTGCCGAACTCCTCTGGCGTCTGCAGGGCGTCGTTCGCTGTGACGGTCATCTGCGTATGGCCGTCCGACAGTACGCCCTGCGGCGAGGACACGTTGGCAGCGATCAATACGTTGCTGATGTCGTTGGCGGTGAGGTTTTTGGCAGCAAGCGCGTGCATGTCCAGATCGATGCGTACCGCGTGCGGCGTGCCGCCGAACACCTGCACCTGGGCCACACCGGGAATTTGTGCCATCGCCGGCTGCAGCAAAGTGTCGGTGAGGTCGTAGAGCTTATCGATCGGCAAGCCATCGGATCGGAGCGTCACCAGCAAAATAGGGATCGATGCTGTGTCTACCTTGAAGTATTGCGGCGGACTCGGCAACGCCGGCAGATCAGCCTGTGCCGCGTTGATGGCGGCCTGCACATCGCGTGCGGCCTTGTCGGTGTCGCGCCCGAAATGAAAGCGCACGATCACAGTTGCCGACCCTTCGGTAGCATTGCCGTACATTTCGTCGATGCCGGGAATCTGGCCAAGATGCCGCTCCAGCGGCGCCAGCACCGTGCTGGCCATGGTTTGCGCACTCGCACCGGGCTGTGCAGCCTGCACGAAAACAACCGGCAGCTCGAACGAGGGCAGCGCCGCCACGCCGAGCAGGAAATAGGCGCAGATACCGGCCAGCACCAGGCCGATCGCTAGCAGCGAAGTGCCGGCAGGACGGCGAATCATGGGGGCGAAAATATTCATGGCGCTTCCGTGGCCTGCAAGCATAGCGGCGAGCCGACGCCGGCGAACACCTTCGCGGACGTAAAGGGGCGTGCGGCAGCGGCGTGCGTATCAATCATGCCGACTTTATGCCTGTCGGCGCGCGCAAACGTATGTGCCTTAAGTCCTCACCCTGTCGAAAGGCAGGGGTGAACGTCCGTGTTCGTGTTGCTTCCGCTCCAGTCCCTGGAGTGCCACTCCGCCAGCGTCCATGCTGACGGCACAGGCGAATGGCTACAGACTTGCGGGGCTGTAGCGCAGCGTCAAGTACCAGGTGCGACCGGGCTGGTTGAAGTAGTAGGCAGTTTCGTAATCGCGGTCGAAAATATTCGCCAGCCGCGCCTCGACTTTCCAGCTTGGCGCGAACGCGTAGCTGGCGCGCAGGTCGGTGGTGGTGTAACCGCCGAGGCGATGCAGGTTGGCCGCGTCGTCGTAGCGTTTGCTGTCTGCATTGAAGGTGCCGCCGATGGCGAAGTTGCCGTAGCTCTTGTCCAGCTCCACGCGCGCGGTCTGCTTCGGCCGACGCGGGAGCAGGTTGCCGTTGTTCGGGCCGCTGTCGTCCTCGATCGGCTGCATCGCAGTGAGATAGGTCTGCACGCGCCAGCCGTCGAGGGTGACGCCGACCTGTCCCTCCAGCCCACGGATGCGCGCCTGGCTGATGTTTTGCGGCACGTAGTTGGCGTCCAGCGTGATCAACTGATTGATGCGGGTCTGGTAGGCGTTCAGGGCCCAGTTCCATATCCCCACCGTTTGCGACAGGCCCAGCTCTGCGCTGCGCGAGCTTTCCGGCTTCAGATCCGGATTGCCGCTGCCGTAGGGGTAGTACAGATCGTTGAACGTCGGCGCATGGAAAGCGCTGCCATAGCTGGCGGTGAGCTTGAGGCCGTCGGCAAAGTTGTAGCCCCACGCAGCCGCGCCGGTATCGTGGTTGCCGAACTGATCGTTGTGATCGTGCCGCGCCGACAGCTGCACTTCGTTCTGGCCGAACGTGCCCTGGTATTGCGCATAGGTGCCGGCATCGCCGCGGGTGCTGTCGAGATAACCGGTGTCGCTGGTGATGTGCTCCTGCTGATAGTCCGCGCCGACGGTCAGCAGCTGGCCGCTGGCAAGCGTGATGTCGTTCTGCCAGGAAAACTGGTTGCGCCGCGAATCGGCGTAACCGGTCGGCGTGCGCGGGTAGTAGTCGCCGAAATACGTGCCTTGATAGTAGGTCTGCGAATCGTCGCGGCTCTGGCCCGCATTCAGCGTCACCTTCCAGATATCCAGCGGTGAAAACGTCAGCCGCGCCCCGGCGACATGCTGCTCGTTGACGGCATCGTTACCACCGTACGGACTACCAGCGTATTCGACGTCGCTCTTGCTGCGCAGCCAGTCGAATGCCAGTTCGGTGCCGTTGTCCCAGCGGTAGCCGGTATTGGCCGAACCGTTCCAGTTGCGATACGCATCATCGCGCGGATCGTCGACGAAGCAGCCGGCCCCGGCTTCCGCGGCGCCCAGGCGACAGGCGGGAATACCGCTGGTGTACTCGCCGCCCAGGCTGACGTTGTACCAGGCGTGCGGATCGCCGCCGGACAGCCCGACCTGTGATTTGACGAACCCGTCGCTTCCGGTGGTCATACTCAGCGATGGCGTCATGCCGCCGCCAGGATTGCCGTGCTTGGTGAAAATCTGGATCACGCCGCCGATCGCATCCGCGCCGTAGAGGCTCGAACGCGGGCCGCGCACGATTTCGATGTGATCGATCTGTTCGACCGGAATCTGCTCGAACGCGGGTAGCCCGGCGGTGATCGAACCGATCCGCACGCCGTCGATCAACACCAGCGTATGGGTGGAGTTGGTGCCGCGCAGGAACAGCGACGACTGCTGGCCGATGCCGCCGGATTGCGCAAACGTCACGCCCGGCAGGCCGTTCAACAGATCGATCACCGACACCGGCTGCAGCCGCTCGATGTCGGCGTGTGTGATGACGGTCACGGAGGACAGCGATTCATCGATAGTGATCGGTGTACGCGTAGCGGTGACGATCACCGGATCGAGCGAGCTGGTATTGCTCGCGTCGGCGGCGCCCTGGTCGGCCGCATGGGCGGCCATCATGCAGCTCAACAGCGAGGCTGCCAGTAAAGTCTTTTTCAATGTCATTCCCCAGCCGCACACCCGCGTACGGCCCACACGTTCGATGGGCTGGCAGCTGACGACAAGGAAAGACAGAACAACGGGCAGGCGCGGCGCACACAAACTGAGGTCGCCACAGCACGTGGTTCAGCCTCGCCCACCGCGAGCCACCAGAAATCGTCCAGGCCGGTCTCCGGGCTGACGAGCAGCAGACGTATGAACCGCCTGCTCCGAACAGCGCCTTCCCGTGCAAGCACAGTGGCATTCGCCGTTCGTTGACTCGCTTACCGTTGCGGGGGCAGCGCCGGTCTTGCAGTGCTTCGCACCACGCACCGGCTTCCCGTTTCATCCCTCCGGCGCGAGCCCTTGGGACACCTCGACTTCCGCACTGTAGTGGCTGATCCGACATATCCGCAAGTCGGCGGACATACGCCGACGTATTCACATCTTTATGCAAGAAATTACTAAAAAGGTGTTGACCTCGCAGGAAATTGTGACGTAAGTTCCTTCACAAGCCTGCAACATTTTGTCAACGAAACCGACATAGGCCTGCGTGACTTCGCCAGGCGGAGCATGCCCTCAGGTACCGAAATCTTTTCGTGGCCTCACTCGATCATCTGACGCCGAACGCTTGGTCAGCTGCGCTGGCACGTATTGGGGAGACAACATGGGCACATCGAATACCGCAAGTAAGTATGTCAACCGCTACCTCCGTCGTACATCTTTGGCTATTGGGGTTGGCCTGTGTCTCGTCGGCACAGGCGCATTGGCACAGTCGACGACGGGTAGCATTTTCGGTCAGGTCCCAGCGGGCGCCGCCGAAACCGTCGTGGTGCAAAGTGCAACAGGTGTCACTCGCCAAGTACCTATCGATGCCTCAGGTCGATATAGCGTCGGCTCACTGCCCTTGGGTACCTACACCGTCACGCTGAAGCGTGGCGCTCAAAATGTTGATTCGCGCTCCAATGTGACATTGCGCGTTGGCGCCGGGACCGATGTGTCTTTCAGCGCTGGCGCAAAGAATGCGCAAAGTCTCGCGGTCGTGACGGTTAACGCCAATGCTTTACCGCCTATTGACGTAACTTCGGTCGACTCGCGCTCTGTGATTACGGCGGAACAGCTGAAGCACCTACCTTTGGCACGCAGCGCCGAAGCAATCGCCCTGCTTGCACCCGGCGCGGTGGGTGGAAGCAGCGACTTTTTAGGCCCGACAGGTCAACCACTGGTGTCCTTTGGCGGCGCCAGCGTCGTAGAAAATGCTTATTACATCAATGGAATGAACGTCACCGACCCGTTGAATGGAGAAGGCGGTATTACATTGCCTTACGGTTCCATTGAACAACAGGAAACGCTGACGGGCGGTTACAGCGCGGCGTTTGGTCGTTCTGACGGCGGCGTCATCAACCAGGTCGGCAAGCGCGGTACCAATGAATGGCATTTTGGTGGACAAGTTCTCTACAGCCCGACTTGGGGCGTGGGCACACGTAGAAACACTTATTACCCAAGCGCCTATCCGTCCGAAGAATCGGGAAGCCTTTATCAATATCGAAATGACACTAAGGGCTGGACCGCAGTGGAAAGCGCCTACCTCGGCGGTCCGCTGATTCAGGACAAGCTGTTTTTGTTTGCCTCCGTTGAGGGCGCGAAGACCTCGGATAAATATACGTCGGTTATCAGCAGCGCTGCCCAGCAGGATCGGCGGACCTACCACGACCCCAAGTGGTACGCCAAACTGGATTGGAACATCAATGATTCCAATCTCCTTGAGTTGACCGGTGCATCTACGAAGCACAGCTACGAGGCCAATCATTACGGATTCGATTACGACACGTTGCAGACGGGAGATTTCGTAAGCGCTGCACCGTCCACGAAAACATCGGCTGACATGTACATCGCAAAGTACACCGGTTACCTCACCGACGATCTGACTGTCTCGGCGCAGTACGGTAAGCAGCAGACGGTGTTGTACACCGATCCAGACAACCCCAACTCCAATCTCATCCCGATCACAGGTTCAACCCTGCAGAATCCAGACTTGAATGGCGGCCGTCCGATCACGAATGCCAACAAAGTGTTTCAGATCGCGGATCCCTCGCATAAAACCAAAGGCACGAACTACCGCTTAGACGTCACGTACAAACTTGGCGATCATACGATCACCGCAGGTATCGATAATCAGCGCACGCAGGACTTGGACGACGGTGTAAAGATGGCCCCCGACGTCGGCTATGCGTGGCAGTACGGCAAGAAGGCCAATCCGAACGAAGAGATCGCGTCCCCGGGCCACGTAGATGCTCCGGGGCTCTACCCTGGCGGCGAAAACGGCTACTTCGTCGATAAATACCGGCAGACCTCTGCGGCGTCAGTCCGCGTCGAGCAGCGCGCACAATACATTGAGGACGCCTGGCAGGTGACTGACCGCTGGTTGGTTCGACTTGGTCTGCGCAATGACCAGTTCACCAATTACAACAGCGATGGGCAGCCCTACATCCGTCAGACCAAGCCCCAATGGGCTCCGCGTCTGGGAGCCAGCTGGGATGTCAACGGTGACTCCAGCTTCAAGGTCTACGCCAACGCGGGTCGTTACTATCTCGCGCTGCCAACCAGCGTGGCTCTCCGTGGCGCCTCGGGTTCACTGTATACCAAGGAGTACTACACCTATACCGGCATCGATGCGAACGGCTATCCGACGGGGTTGACGCCGATCGGCACAGAAAATGGCCCTGGCGTTCCATACTCGGCCAATGCTGAGTATGGCCAAGCGCCTGACCCGCGCACGGTGACTGCTAAAAATCTCACCGCACAGTACCAGGATGAGTACATTCTCGGTTTTGACAAGCAGTTCAACTCTGATTGGACGTATGGATCAAAGTTGATCTATCGCAACCTCAAAAACGGCATTGACGATACCTGCGATCGGGATCTGTTCGTCACTGAAGCTGATGCTCAAGGTATTGATGTCACGGGTTTGCGCGGTTGCTACTTCTTCAACCCTGGTCGGGCTGCTACGTTCCAGCTACCCGATGGTAAAGGGGGCTACGGTCAGCTGACTATTGATAATGCGACGTTCGGCTTTCCGCACATCAAGCGCAAGTATTACGCGGCCAATTTCTATCTCGAGCATCCGTTTGATGGAAAGTGGTTTGCCCGCATTGACTACACGTTCTCGAAGAACTACGGAAACAGCGAAGGTCAGGTCAAATCGGATATCGGGCAAGACGACATCGCCGCGACCCAAGACTGGGATTATCCAACGCTGATGGAATACGCCTCAGGCCGCTTGCCGAATGATCACCGTCATCAGCTGAAGGCATTCGGTAGCTATCAGATCACGCCGGAGTGGAATGTTGCTGCGGTGGTCAGGATAGCTTCGGGCGCTCCCAGCTCCTGCGAGGGAGCCTACGGCTTGACGGGAACCAACCCGGCGTACGACGGCAACTATTATCACTATTGCGGGCAGCTGACCAACCCGGATGACCCCAACTCTTATGTTGGCGGTCCAGCACCTTACGGATCCGCGGGTGATACGCCATGGACAAAGACACTTGCTCTCAGCGCCGAGTACCGTCCAAGCTTTGCAGATCACAAGCTTGCCTTTAGCGTTGATGTGCAAAACGTATTCAACGAGCAGAAGGGTACTCTACTCGACCCTGACTACAGCCCGGGAACCTACCGCCTGGTCCAGCAGTACGAGAATCCGCGTACTGTTCGATTGGGCGTAACGTACGATTTCTGATGCTGACGTTGTAAACCCAGTTGCGATGTAACGACCGGGCGCCGGGGCATTTGCCCCGGCGTTTTTGCTGCACGCGAATGCAGCCCTTTCTCGGGCAGAACGCGACGAGTGATGTAAGGGGCGACGGTGAGAATTCCACCTCGGATCGCTGCGCACGCATCACTCTAAAGCGCGCGCGAAGCCATATCTAAAAAAAAGCCATGCGTCGTTTAGATGGTGGAGACGCTTCGACGATCTTCTGCACGATGAACAGATAGATGAGTCAACGAGTCCATTCATCGGGCACTGAATCCGATTCGCCATGACCTGCAAGCCGAGGTGATGACGGGATGGCACGTTTGGACGGCGCAATGATTACTTTCTGCGCTATGCCGACGACAGCGACGCCCACCTGAAGAGTCAACAGTAGGGTAAGCGGTGTTGAATCGATTGCGCACGTCGTAGAGGCGCCTGAAGCGAACTATCAGCGAGAGCTCGCGCGCTGACAGCAGTGCACAGGAGCCGAATAAATAATCTTCTGGAATTTATTTGCTCAATTTGGCGAGCCACCAATCCAGCTTCGCGCAACCTGGTAATCGTCATCCATAACGACCAGATCGGCGCGATAGCCGGCCGCGATTCGGCCGTGGCTAGCGCCGAGACCGAGGAAATCGGCGGGATAGGTGCTCGCCATTCGCACCGCTTCGTCCAGCGGGAGGCCAAGCATCTGGACGCTGTTGCGCACGGCGCTGGCCATGTCGAGTGCGGAGCCGGCGAGCGTGCCTTGTGCGGTCTGGCAGATGCCGTCTTTCGCGGTGATGATTTCGCCGTTGAGTACAAAGTCGGGATGATCCGCGCCGACCGGCGGCATCGCGTCGGTGACCAGCAGCATCTTGCCGCGCGGCTTGGCGGCGATGGCCGCGCGCAGCGTCGCCGGATGCACATGATGGCCGTCGACAATCAGCCCGCACCAGCTTGGCGCATCGTCGAGCGCGGCGCCGACCACGCCGGGCTCTCGGCTGCCCAGCGGTGTCATCGCGTTGAACAGATGGGTGAAGCCGCGAATGCCGTCGGCTAGGGCCTTCTTGGTCGTGTCGTAGTCAGCCGCGGTGTGGCCGGCGCAAAGCACCAGCCCGGCGGCGGCCAGCGACTTGATGCTCTCGCTCGCCACCTGATCGGGTGCCAGCGTCATGAGGCGCACGCCGGCATGCGGGGCGCACAGCATGGCGAGTTCCTCGCTACCAGGGGCGTGAAAAAATTTTGGGTCATGCACGCCCTTGCGCGCCGGTGCGAGATAAGGGCCTTCGAGATGGATGCCCAGCACGCCGGGCACGTTGTCGGCCAGCGCCTGCTCCACGGCGGCCATCGCGGCGCGCATGGTCTCCACGTTGTCGCTGATCAGGGTCGGCAGAAATCCCGTCGTACCAAAGCGCCGATGCGCGGCGCCGATCCGGCGAATCGTTTCCACGGTCGGCGTCTCGTTGAACAGCACCCCGCCGCCGCCGTTGACCTGCGTATCGATAAAGCCTGGCAGCAGCATGGCGCCGTGCAGATCCTGCTGTTCCGCCTGCAGCACGCGGGCGTCGGACGACGGCACCACGTCGAAAATAAGATCATCCTTTAGCAGCACAACCACATCGTCCCGCCAGCCTTGCGGCGTGAGCACGCGAGCGTTCGTGAGGGCGAGTGTCATGGCGAATCCTGATGAGGGGTAGGTATCGAAATAAACACGAGTGTCAGAAAATCGGCTTGCCACAAAATAGAGGGGTGAAGTCCGGTTGCACTTCGACTCCGTGCGCTGCGCGGGCTACGCTCAGTGCGCAAGCGTGTTGATGTACAAAAGGGCTGCGGTGACAGGCGACGGCGCTTTTTCACTCGCCTCTCGTCCCTAACCCCTAGCCTCTCCAAAAAATTACACCGTCTCCGTGACCTTGTTCAGATGCGGCGGCACGTCGGGATTGAAGCCGCGGCGCAGCGACAGCTCGGCGGTGGCGCGATAAAAGCTCTGGATGATCAGCAGCGGCGTGCACAGCGCCGGCAGGCCCGCCATCACTGGCAAACTGCCTTTTCCTTTTTGGCCCGGCGCAGCCACCCACACGTGGGCGCCGCGCTTTCGAAACATGTCGGCCAGGGCCAGCGTGCCTTCCAGCGTATCGTCGTCCTGCGCGAAGCACAGCACCGGGAAATCCGGGCCCACCAGCGCCATCGGTCCGTGCTTCACCTCGGCCGCACTGAACGCCTCGGCGTGCAGGCCGCAGGTTTCCTTGAACTTCAGCGCCGCTTCCAGCGCGATGCCGAGACCGAAGCCACGGCCGACGACAAACAGATTGTGCGCATCGGTCAGCCCTTCGCTCAGGCCCGACCAGTCGGCGTCCCAGCCGCTGCGCAGCGCGTCGGGCAAGGCGTGCAGGGCTTCGCCGAGCTCGTCGTCGCCGCGCCAGCGAGCGCACAGATGCAGCACAGCGGCCAGCGCGGCGATATAGCTCTTGGTGGCCGCCACACTGCGCTCAGGGCCCGCGTGCAGGGGAATTACCGTATCGGCGATCGCGGCCAGCGGTGAATCCTCCACGTTGACCATCGCAATGACGCGCGCGCCGGCGATCTTGGCCGCCTGCGCGTTACGCACCAGGTCGGGGCTTTTGCCCGACTGCGAGATCGCGATGAACAGCGCGTCCTGCCAGCGCTGTTCGGCCGCGTAGACCGAGGTCACCGATGGCGAGGCGGACGCGGTAACGATGCCGAGCTGGGTTTCGAAAACGTACTTGGCGTAGGCGGCGGCGTGATCGGAGCTGCCGCGCGCGCAGGTCACGATGAAGCGCGGTGGATGCGCGCGCAGCGTCTGCGCCAGCGCCGTGACAATCTCATCATTGGCGGCGAACTGGCGCGCGACAACGTCGGCGGCTTCGTGCGCTTCGCTGTACATCAGGGTGTCGCGTGCCTGCATGGGATTCTCTGGGTTGGGGGATTTATGGACGTCCAAACGCTGGTTGATCAGATCCACGGGATGGCTCCGTCAATCCGTCTGCAGTTCGGCAACAAAGTCGTAGATATCGCCGCGATACCAGGAACAGGTGAACTCCACCACGCGGCCGTCGTCGAGAAAGCTACGGCGCTCGATGTTCAGGCCGGCGCTACCGGCGCTGACATGCAGCAACCGCGCCTGCTGCGCATTGAGCGACACCGCGCGCAGCCGCTGCAGCGCGCGCCGCGGCCGGCAGTTGAACTGCTCCAGCACCTCGTACAGCGAGTCGTGCACGAGCATGGGGTCGGGCAGCACGCTGGCCGGCACCACGCTGCGCTCGATCGCCAGCGGCTCGTCCTGGCCGTAGCGCACGCGGTGCAGGCGCACGACCAGCGAGCCGGGCGACAGGTTCAACGCCATCGATTCTTCCGGCGTGACTTCGCCGATGCCGCGCTCGAAAAACTCCGAGCGCGGATGCAGTCCGCGCTCGTGCAGATCTTCGGTAAAGCTGGTCAGTCGCGACATCGGCTTGACGATGCGTTCGGCAATAAAGGTGCCGGCGCCGTGGCGCTGGGTCAGCAGACCCTCCTCCACCAGCCCGGCGATCGCCTTGCGCACGGTGACCCGGGAAAGCTTGAGCGCCACCGACAGATCGCGCTCGCTGGGCAGCGCCTGACCGGGCTCGATATCGCGGTGTTCCACCACGTTGCGGATGGCACGGCGCAGGCGCAGGTAGGCCAGCGGCTGGTTGGTGGCCGGATCGTGGCAGATCCGGCGGTATTCGTTGGCCAGGGCGGTTTCCATAGTCGGATAAGATACCAATGAGTAACCACTTAGGCAACCACCCGGCTGTTGTCAGCCGACAGCAGGGGTGGGGTGGCGAAATTAGTTAGCGTTTTGCTCATTTCCGTTACGATTTCTTGGGCCGCGCAGAAACGAGTGGCGCCCTCTGGTATGTCACTGGTATGATCGACGCCAACCGGGCAGCAGCACCTCTTGGTCGCGCTTGTCTGCCCTCATGGCATCTATCGAGGTGACTTCGTGACTGCTTCTTCGACCAGCTCTCATCAAACCGGCTCCAACCGATCCGACGCCTCCCAGGGCGGCTCCTCCCAGCGCACCGAACCCTTCGACCTGGTGATTTTCGGCGGCACCGGCGATCTGGCCCTGCGCAAGCTGCTGCCTGCCCTGTACCACCGCTTTCTCGACGGCCAGATTCCCGACAGCAGCCGCATCGTCGGCATCGCCCGCGAAGGGCTGGACGACGACAGCTACCGCGAACAAGTGCGCGACACCCTCAGCAAGACCAGCGGTGCGGACACGGCGAAGATCGAGGCTTTCCTCAAGCAGGTCGGCTACCGCTCGCTGGATGCGCGCAAGGACGAAGGCTGGGACGAATTTGCCGCCCTGATCGGCGAGCAGCCCGAGCACATCCGCGTGTTCTATCTCTCGACCTCGCCCGAACTCTTCGTCGATATCTGCGGACGCCTGGGCCACTACAAGCTCAACGAGGGCCAGTCGCGCGTGGTGCTGGAAAAGCCGATCGGCCGCGACCTCGACAGTGCCAACCAGATCAACGACGCGGTCGGGCGCGTGTTCGACGAGTCGCAGACCTTCCGCATCGATCACTACCTCGGCAAGGAGACCGTGCAGAACCTGCTGGCGCTGCGCTTCGGTAACGCCTTGTTCGAGCCGCTGTGGAACAACGCGCATATCGACCACGTGCAGATCACCGTGTCCGAAACGCTCGGTACCGGCAACCGCAGTGCCTACTACGACCGCGCCGGCGCCCTGCGCGACATGGTGCAGAACCACATCCTGCAGCTGCTGTGCATGGTGGCGATGGAGCCGCCGTCGTCGCTGGCACCCGACGCGGTGCGCGACGAGAAGCTGAAGGTGCTCAACTCGCTCAAGCACATCGACAGCAGCAACGTCGCCCAGCTCACCGTGCGTGGCCAGTACCGCGCCGGCGTGTCCGATGGCGCCAAGGTGCCCGGCTATCTCGATGAATTGGGCGATACCAAGTCCCATACCGAAACCTTTGTCGCGGTGAAGGCGGAGATCGCCAACTGGCGCTGGGCCGGCGTGCCGTTCTACCTGCGTACCGGCAAACGTCTGCCCGATCGCGTGTCGGAAATCGTGGTCGCGTTCAAGCCCGTGCCGCATTCCATCTTCCATGCCGAAGCCGGCACGCTGGCGCAGAACCGGCTGGTGCTGCGGCTGCAGCCGGATGAAGGCGTGAAACTGTGGCTGACCATCAAGCACCCGGGCCCGGGCGGCCTGCGCCTGCGCCACGTACCGCTGGACATGAGCTTTGCCGAAGCCTTCGGCGTGTCGCAGCCCGACGCTTACGAGCGCCTGCTGCTCGACGTGGTGCGCGGCAACCCTACGCTGTTCATGCGTCGCGACGAAGTGGAAGCCGCGTGGCGCTGGGCGGGCCCGATTCTGGCCGCCTGGTCGGCCAGCGGTGAAGCACCGCGGCCTTATTCGGCCGGCAGCTGGGGACCGAGCGCGGCCATTGCGCTGATCGAACGCGACGGCCGCACCTGGAGCGAGGACAGCGAGTGATCGCTTCAGTCCCCCGCGAGCTCTTACCGGTGATTCACTTGCGCGGGACCACCGGTACGTCACACTTCACCTTCCTTCCTAACGACAAGCAGGGCGCGCCTTCGGCATGATGCCTCCGGCGCGCAAATACCAGCCATGACCACGCATCTCAACGTCACCACCCACAGTTTCACCGATTGCCACGCCCAAGCTGCCGCGCTGGCCGAACGTGTCGCCAAGCGGCTACGCATGAGCCTCAACCAGCGCGGACACGCGCTGCTCGCCGTGTCCGGCGGCAGCACGCCGAAGGATTTCTTCGCTCAGCTGTCGAAGGAGACGCTGGACTGGGCGAACGTCAAAATCACCCTGGTCGACGAGCGCTGGGTGCCGGACACCGACGAGCGCTCCAACGCCAGGCTGGTGAAAACAACGTTGCTGCAGAACGAAGCCGCTGCCGCCAAGTTTGTGCCGCTCTACAACGATGCGCCGACGCCGGAAGAAGGCCTCGCCGCCACCAGCCGGCGGATCGAAGAACTCGCGCTGCCGTTCGACGCGGTGGTGCTGGGCATGGGTGACGACGGCCATACGGCGTCGTTCTTTCCCGGCGGCGACCATCTGGCCGAGGCGCTCGATCTGAACAGCAAGTCCCGCGTGCTGCCGATGCATGCACCCGACGCGGGCGAGCCGCGCATTACGCTGACTTTGGCGACGCTGCTGGAAACCGAATCGCTTTTTCTGCTGGTGGCCGGCGACAAGAAACGCGACCTGCTGGCCGATGCACGACTGGGCTTGGGCATAGCGCGCGACTACCCGGTGCGCTCGGTGATCACGCAGCATCGCGTGCCGGTGGCTGTGTACTGGTGCCCATGACTGTCGGGCCTGCCTGCGGATTCGGATTACAGCATCGCGTTCGGTCGCGGCTCGGTGCCGCGGGTGCGGCGTCGAAGCCAGCCACGGTGACGGGTGCCGCTGGGCGCGGCGTGAACGCAGTATTTCGTATCCAGCGCATAAACCGCATCACCGCACTACCCGTTCCGGAGTCCTGAAATGAACACGCACCCCGTGGTTGCCGAAGTCACCGAACGCCTGCGCGAGCGCAGCCGCGAAACGCGCGCGGCGTATCTGCAGCGCATCGATGCGGTGGATCGCGGCGGCCCGCAGCGAGCGCGCCTGTCCTGCGGCAACCTCGCGCACGGTTTCGCCGCGTGCGGGCCGGACGACAAGGACGCGCTGCGCAACGGCCTGCGCGGCAACCTGGCGATCGTTACCTCCTACAACGACATGCTCTCGGCGCATCAGCCGTACGAGCGCTATCCGGCACTGATCCGCCAGATCGCGCGCGATGCTGGGTTCACCGCCCAGGTCGCCGGCGGCGTGCCGGCCATGTGCGATGGCGTGACCCAGGGTCAGCCCGGCATGCAGCTGTCGTTGTTCTCGCGCGACCTGATCGCCATGGCCACCGCTATCGCGCTGTCGCACGACATGTTCGACGGCGCGCTGTACCTGGGCATCTGCGACAAGATCGTGCCCGGCCTGCTGATCGGTGCGCTGAGCTTCGGCCACCTGCCCGGCGCCTTCGTGCCGTCCGGCCCGATGCCCAGCGGCATCCCCAACGAAGAAAAATCCAAGGTGCGCCAGGCCTATGCCGAGGGCAAAGCCGGCAAGGCCGAGCTGCTCGAGGCCGAGGCGGCCTCGTATCACAGCCCCGGCACCTGCACCTTCTACGGCACCGCCAACTCCAACCAGATGCTGATGGAGATCATGGGCCTGCACCTGCCCGGCGCCAGCTTCGAGCCGCCGGATACGCCGCTGCGCGACGCGCTCACCGCCGACATCGTGCGCCGGGTCAACGCGCTCGGCGCACTCGGCGACAACTACCTGCCGATCGGCCACATCATCGACGAGCGCGCCATCATCAACGGCGTGATCGGCCTGCACGCCACCGGCGGCTCGACCAATCATCTGCTGCACCTCGTCGCCATTGCGCACGCGGCCGGCATCCAGCTGCGCTGGGACGATTTCGACGCGCTGTCCGGCGTGATCCCGCTGCTGGCCCGCGTGTATCCGAACGGCTACGCCGACGTGAACCAGTTCCACCAGGCCGGCGGCATGGCCTTCCTGATCGATCAGCTGCTCAACGCCGGCCTGCTGCACGCCGATGTGCAGACCGTCTTCGGCACCGGTATGGACGGCTATACGCAGATTCCGCAGCTCGACGACAGCGGCGCACTGCACTGGACACCGGTATCCGAACAGAGCGGCAACCGCGGCGTGCTGCGCGGCATGGACGAACCGTTCCGTCACGACGGCGGCCTGCGCATGCTGCAGGGCAATCTCGGCCGCGCCGTGATCAAGGTGTCCTCGGTGCCCGACGATCGACTGATCATCGAAGCGCCTGCCGTGGTGTTTCACGATCAGGACGAAGTCGGCGAAGCGTTCAAGCGCGGCGAGCTCAATCGCGACTTCATCGCGGTGGTGCGCTTCCAGGGCCCGCAGGCCAACGGCATGCCGGAGCTGCACAAGCTCACCCCGACGCTGGCCCTGCTGCAGGATCGCGGCTACCGCGTCGCCCTGCTCACCGACGGCCGCATGTCCGGCGCCTCCGGCCGCGTGCCGGCGGCGATCCACGTCACGCCCGAGGCCGTGGCCAGCGGCAATATCGCCAAGATCCGCAACGGCGACATGATCCGGCTCGATGCCGTCAGCGGCCATCTGGACGTATTGATGGAAGCGCACGAACTCGACGCGCGACTGCCGCAGCACGCCGATCTGTCCGCCCAGCACAGCGGCATGGGACGCGAGCTGTTCGGCCTGTTCCGGCAGGCCGCGACCACGGCTGATCTTGGCGCCGGCGTGCTTTGATCGTTTCGCGACCAGCGCGCACCCACTCCCTTTCAAAATCTACGCGAGCGATTTCATGAGTAGCATCGAACACAAGCAGCAGCAGGTCGAAACCCTTATGCGGCTGGCGCCGGTGATTCCGGTGGTGATCATCGACAACGCGCGCGATGCCGTGCCGATGGCCCGCGCCCTGGTCGCCGGCGGCATACCCACGATCGAAGTCACGCTGCGTACGCCGGCCGCGCTCGACGCGATCCGCGCGATCGCCGCCGAAGTGGAAGGCGCCGTGATCGGTGCCGGCACCGTGCTGACCGTGCGCGATCTGGAAGCCGCCCGCCAGGCCGGTGCGCGCTTTGCCGTATCGCCCGGCGTCTCGCCGAAGTTGCTCGACGCCGTCGACGACAGCGACGTGCCGCTGCTGCCCGGCGCCGCAACGGCCAGCGAGGTGATGACCTTGCTGGAGCGCGGCTATCGCTTCCTGAAATTTTTCCCGGCGGTACCCGCCGGCGGCACCAAGCTGCTCGGCGCCTGGGCCAGCCCGCTGCCGCAGGTTCGGTTTTGCCCCACGGGCGGTATCAGTCTGGCGAGTGCGCCGGATTTTCTCGCGTTGCCGAATGTGCTTTGTGTGGGTGGTTCTTGGTTGACGCCTGCCGACAAGCTGGCGGCGGGAGATTGGGCAGCTATAGAGTTGTTGGCGCGTGAGGCGGCGGGCTTGCGTTCGCTCTGATTTTTCGCTGTGTGTTTTTGCCCCCCTCTCCCCAGGCTTTATGGGGGAGAGGGTTGGGGTGAGGGGCGCTCTGGATTTACTTTTTTAGAAGCAGAGCTTTCGCACTCCTGCGGAGCGCGAGGTACTTCTCTTTTGCTTGTCCAAAAGAGAAGTACCCAAGAGAAAACGACACCCCACTTGGCTTCTCTTTGGTTACTTTCTCTTGGCCACGCAAGAGAAAGTGACTCGCCCTCCGAAGGAGGACGAAAGCTCTTTGCTGTTTCACCAAAACAATATCCCCAGCGAGCACCCGACCCTCACCTCAATCCTCTCCCCGACGGGGAGAGGAAGAAAGCGGAACTCGCGCGACACGGTACAAACAAACCCTCCTGCATCACAGCCGACAAAAGAAGATCAGTGCGTCGGCGACTTCAAATACGTCTCAAACAACTCATCGATCCGCCGATACTCGTCATACCAATCGTCCGCATGAACAAACCCATGCCGCTCCAGCGGATACAGCGAGATCCAGAAATTCTTTTTGTGCAGTTCGATGAAACGCTGATACAGGCGGATCGAATCGCTGGCCATCACGTTGTCGTCGATCAGACCATGTTCGATCAGCAGCGGGTCGCGCAGCTGGTCGGCGTATTCGATCGGTGAGCTGGTCTTGTACGACTCGGGGTCGAGTTGCGGTTCGTTGAGGATGTCGGCGGTGTAGTCGTCGTTGTAGCTGGTCCAGTCGGAGACCGGGCGCAGCGCGGCGCCGGCGGCGAACTCGCCGGGTGCG
>Ga0302234_10001064_pt1 | contig 19763 bp, 14 predicted proteins | sample II_Palsa_N3_2_FD_193576 | JGI IMG/M metagenome (GOLD analysis project Ga0302234, IMG submission 193576) | Peat permafrost microbial communities from Stordalen Mire near Abisko, Sweden - II_Palsa_N3_2 | ecosystem: Environmental > Terrestrial > Soil > Palsa > Peat permafrost | place: Sweden... | reverse complement strand
TGCGAGGCCACCACCAAAGTGGGAAGCATGGCGAAGCCGCTGTGAAGCGTGGGTCAGACAAAAGCGAGGGCTATGCTACCAACGTAGCGATGGGGGCTCGAACAAGCATCAGTCCGTGGCGGCTGTGTCAGCCGCGCCACCGATCCTCCCACCTTGATTCAGCCACCGTGCCGCGCCGCGGCCAGCCATCAAGCCGCTGGCAAAACATGCGGTCAGCAGATAGCCGCCCGTGGGCGCTTCCCAATCCAGCATTTCGCCCGCAAAGAACACGCCGGGCGTTGCGCGCAGCATGAGCGCATCGTCCAGCGATTCCAGCCTCACTCCGCCGGCGGTACTGATCGCCTCCGCCATCGGCCGCGGGCGGCGCAGATGCAGCGGCAGTGCCTTGAGCTGCGCCGCCAGCGCCACCGGATCGGCCAGACTGGGCTTGTCCACCAGTTCGAATACCAGCGCACTCTTGTACGCGTCGAGCCCCGCGCGGCGGCGCAACCAGTCGCCGATGGTGTGCTTGCCGCGCGGCGCCGCTAGCCGTTCGGCAAGTACGGGCTGCGTGTAGCCTGGCACGAGATCCAGCGTCAGCAAGGCTTCGCCGCTCTCGGCGATCTGCTCGCGCAGCTCGGCGCCGATGGCGTAGATCAAACTGCCCTCGATGCCGTACTCGGTCAGCACGAATTCACCCTGACGCGCATGCGCCAAGCCCTTGCGATCGGTCCAGTGCGCAATAACCGGCTTTAACGGTGCGCCGGCGAAGCGACTGACAAGGTACTGGCTCCACGGGATTTCGAAGCCGCAGTTGGCGGACTGCAGCGGTGAAACCTCGGCGCCCAACTGCTGCATCGCCTCCACCCACGCGCCGTCGGAGCCAAGCTGCGGCCAACTGGCGCCGCCAAGCGCGAATATCACCGCATCCGCGTTCGCGATACGTTCGCCTTGCGGGGTGTCGAAGCGCACGGCGCCATCATCCTGCCAGCCGAGCCAGCGGTGATGCACATGAAAGCTGACGCCGGATTCGCGCAGCCGATGCAGCCATCCGCGCAGCAGCGGTGCTGCCTTCATATCGACAGGAAATACGCGGCCGGAGCTGCCGACAAATGTCTCCACGCCTAAACCCCGCGCCCACTCTCGCAAAGCCTCTGCGTCAAAGGTTTCAAGCCAGCGGCCAATTTCTGTGCGGCGCGTGCCGAAACGACCGACGAACTCAGCTGAGGGCTCCGCATGGGTAAGGTTGAGGCCACCTTTGCCGGCCAGAAGAAATTTTCGGCCGACCGAACCCTTCGCGTCGTAGACATCGACCGCCACCCCGGCGGCGCATGCTGCTTCAGCAGCCATCAGCCCTGCAGGGCCGCCGCCAATGATCGTCAGTCGGTGAGTGGGGGCTTTGGTCATCTGCGCATGGTGGCACGTTGGCTCCCTCGGCCAAAGCCAACGCGGCGATTATTGGACGCGGCGCTCGGCTGTGCGACTCTATTTTTCAATGAACCGATACATTGCGCTGGCGTGCGCCTTATTCCTCATCCTGAAAAATCCTCGAACGGATTATCAGAAATACCCTTTTCAGGGCGATCATCGATTAACTAGAAAATTTATTTATAAGATTATTCCGTTTTATTTTTAGAAAAATCGCCATTCGCGATGCCGGAGCCGCCAGGCGAACTCCGCGAGCCGTTTAGATTTTGTATCGATCTAAACGCATTAAATTACGATTTAGCAAGTTATTGCTTGGCCAACGCCACGCGGACTTAACCCGCGTTAGAAAAACGGCTGCCTGGAATAGGCGTTTTCTCTATCAAGCATATGTTTTAATTAGATAATTTTGGACCCTGTTTGGGGAGAGCGAGCACGTCGCGCCAAACCCTGCGCAGCGCCATCAAGGCTCGGGCCACTCAGCTTTGAGCAAAAAGATGACGCCACATGGACCGATTCAACCCCCCATACGGTTATGTGATTTCAATCACTGGATACCTCCAAAAATCCTATTGACGGTACTTGAGCGTTCGCCCTAACGTCGAATAGTTGGCCAATGGGGATTTTGGCAAACGGTCCCGTCACGACGTCATCGCTGATTTTGACGTCGCCCTGTCAAACGGTCGTATTGAACCTTATAGGGATATCTAAAAAGGCATACGAAACGCCGACGAGATCGCAGGGCAATCCAAGAAAGTCACCGGTGCCGCGTCTGTCCGCGGCACTCCATTACATGAGGTCTTCGCGCCCCGTGCGGGCTCGTTTTGCCTCGAAAAACTTCGGGAGTTCCAATGCAAAGCCATTTCCGTCTCAAGCTGCTCGTCGCGTCCATCGCCATGGCCGCCACTGCGTCTGTCTATGCCACCCCCGCAAGCAATGTCAGCAGCGCCTTCGTCGCGCTGCCCACGCAAACCGTCAACACGTTGCGTAACGGCGACGTATCCACTGGCCCGCTGGCCTTCTCGCAGCCAATGCATGTCGTGGTCTCGCTGAAACTGCGCAACAAGGCGCAGCTGGATAGCTTCGTCGCCAAGGCAGAGCAGCCGGGAACGGCCGTCGCGGACCGCTCGATGAGCCCCGCACAATTTGCTGCGCAGTATTCCCCGACCCTGGCGCAGGCGCAGGCGGTCGCCGACTATCTGACCAAGGCCGGTTACAAAAACGTCACCATCGCGCCGAACCGCTTGCTGGTGGAAGGCGACGCCACCTCGGATACGGTACGCGCGACGTTCAACACCAACTTCGAGAGCGTGCGTACGCATGACGGCCGCAACGCTTATCACAACACCAGCCCGGTGATGATTCCCGCGGCACTGCAGGACACCGTGCAGGCCGTTCTTGGTCTGGACAACGTCCATCTCTCGCACACTTTCGCCGTGTGGTCACATGGCAACACGTCGCACCCGTTGGCCACCGGCACTGCCGTCGGTCACAACCCGCTCGATTTTCCGAAGATCTACGGCGCCAGCAGCCTCGCGACGGCATCGACCGTCACGGTCGGCAACGTCGTGTCAGGCCAGATGAGCGATGTCCTGAGCGATATCAAGTCGTTCGAAAGCACCAACGGCCTGCCCTCGCTGGTCCCGACCATTGAAGGCAGCGGCAACACCGGCAGCGTCTCGGCCAGCGGCGACGGCGAATGGGATCTAGATACGCAGGACATCCTGGCGATGACCGGCGGCGTAAAAAGCCTGATCCTCTACGATGCGGCGAGCCTCTCCGACGCAGCGCTGACCACGGACTACAACCTCGCCGTCACCGACAACAAGGCGGTGGTGATCAACGTCTCGCTGGGCGAGTGCGAAACCGACGCCAAGTCGGCAGGCACCACCACCGCAGAAGACACGATCTTCGAGCAGGCGGTGGCGCAGGGCCAGACGTTCTCGGTATCGGCCGGCGATTCCGGCGCCAACGAATGCACCAGCGGCATCACGCCCAGCTGGCCGGCCAGCTCGCAATATGTCATCTCCGCTGGCGGCACCGAGCTGTATACGTCGGGCACCACCACCTGGGGCAGCGAGACGGTGTGGAACAACCTCAGCTCCAATGAAGGCGCGACCGGCGGCAGCCCCAGCACATTCGAGCCGATTCCCAGCTGGCAGGTAGGCGTGGGTCAGAACGGCACGTCGAAGTATCGCGGCGTGCCCGATATCGCCTTCGACGCCAGCCCGGTCTCCGGCGCGCTCGTTATCGTGGATGGTCAAGCCAACCAGCAGATCGGTGGCACCAGCCTGGCTTCGCCGTTGTTCGTCGGCGCCTGGGCCCGTATCCAGGCGGCCAACGGTGGCGCGCTGGGCTTTGCGGCGCCGCTGATCTACAAGGCGGCTAGCGCCAATTATGCGACGGACTTCCATGACATCACGTCCGGCAACAACAGCGGCGAGACCGCTGCCGCGGGCTGGGATTACACCACCGGCTTCGGCAGCCTGATCGTCAGCGCACTGGCTGGCAACATCAGCAGCACGGGCGGTGGCGGCGGCGGCACCGGCGGTACGCCGACAGCCAACTTCAGCGATACCACCAGTGGTCTGACCGCGACCTTCACCGATTCGTCCACCGACTCCGGCGGCACGATTAGCACGCATGCGTGGACCTTCGGCGATGGGAGCACCTCGACCGCCGCCAGCCCGAGCCATACCTACGCCGCTGCAGGCACCTACAGCGTGACCGAGACGGTGACGGACAGCGTCAGCGGCAAGACCAGCGCAAAGACGGCGTCGGTCACGGTCAGCAGCAGCGGTGGCGGTACGCCGACCCAGCTGCTCGTCAACACCGGCTTCGAAACCGGCAAGGCGACACCGTGGACGCTGTCCTCGGGCGTGCTCTGCTCCAGCAGCAGCTGCGGCAGCAGCGAGAGCCCGCACGCCGGAACGTACTTTGCATGGCTTGACGGTTATGGCGCTTCGCATACCGATACGGTCTCGCAGTCGGTTGCGATTCCGAGCGGCAAGACCACGGCCACCTTGCAGTACTACCTGCATATCGACTCGACCAAGACCACCGCTGCCGACACGTTTACCGTGCAGGTGCTGAATTCGTCGGGCACCGTGCTGAAAACCCTCTCGACATTCACCAGTCTCAACACCAACAGCGGTTACTCGGTGGAAACGGCCAATCTGTCCGCGTATATCGGCCAGACGGTCACCATCAAGTTCACCGGCAAGGAGACTTCGTCCTCGGGCAATACCGACTTCACGCTCGATGACGTCACCTTGACCGTGCAGTAAGCCAGCTCGTCGTAACCAGCGGTGTTACGGCAATAAAGTTCAAGAGCCCGACCGCAAGGTCGGGCTCTTTTTTATCTATGGTGTCGTGTCGCTGACAAGGGCGATAGCCAGGTCAGCGATAGTCCTTCACGATCTCCAGTAAAGGCCCGAGATGCGCCTCGAAGTGCTTCCAGCGCGCTACGGATGATCGATAGATCGGCTTGCGCACCTGGGCGACGCTGGCCGTCCGCACGACACGCTCGTTCCGATGAAAGGCGAGGCATCGCTCATCCCAGGGCAGCCCCAGATAAGCAAGCAGGCGACGTGCCTGCCCTTCGGTATCCGTGACCAGGTCTTCATAGCGCACATCCAGTACCGTGCCTGGCGGCAACACGCGCTGCCAGTGCTGCATCATCTGGATGTAGCGCACGTAGTAACGGGCTGCTGTATCCAGACGATAGGAAAAATCCAGATTATTGCCCGCGAACAGGCGCGCGTAGCATGAGAAGCACGAGTCCATCGGATCGCGCATGGCGTGAATGATCCGGGCCTGCGGCAGCATCAGATGAATCATGCCGATGTGCAGAAAATTAGCCGGCATCTTGTCGGTGATGCGCTCAGCCTCCGGCGCATGCCGCCAAACGCGATCGATGTAGATCTTGCCGAGGCGGCGTAGTTGGTCGGCGGATAAAGTCGCCATGTTCTCCGGATAGGACACCGGGCGCTGACCCGAATCGGTTTCGACCGAGTGCACCACGCTGTCCAGATCGGTCAACTCCCCCGCGCCGTGCACGCCGGGATAGCTGGAGAGAATCTGCTCGATCAGCGACGTACCCGAACGAGGCATGCCCACGATAAAGATCGGCGCCTTTTCCGCGTCAATCGGCCTTGCCCGGTTGGCAAAGAACGCCTCGCTGAAGACCGATTGCAGCCGCTGCACCAGCGCAACCTCACGCGCCTCGTCGTGCGGAAAAAGTTCATGCTGACAGCGATTTCCCTGCGCATACGCGGCAAACGCATCGTCGTAGCGGCCGACGTCTTCGCGCATCTTGCCCAGCGCAAACCAGTAGCTGCTCTGCCCGGTCTTTGGAAGCAACGCGACTCGATGCAGCTGGCTTTCGAATAAGCCGAGATGCGGGTCGTCGTCGGCGTAGGTTTTGAGCGGTGCGAGGTTGCAATGCGACTGCACGAAGTCCGGCTGGATCGCGATCGCTGTTTCGAAACACTCGCGAGCCTCGTCCAGACGCCCCTGCCGCTTGAGACAAAGCCCCAGATTATTGAGCGCCTGCAAATGACGGGGCGCGATTTTCAACGCACGCCGGTAGCTCTGCTCCGCATCCAGCTGCCTGCTCTGATCGCGCAGCATGTTGCCAAGATTGAAATGCGTTTCGGCATAGCCGTCGTTGAGTGCCAGCGCCTGGCGGTAGCTGGATTCCGCATCTGCCCAACGCCCCTGAGCCCCCAGGACGTTGCCCAGATTGGTAAGCGCCTCGACATAGTTTGGATCAACCGCCAGCGCGCGCCGATAGCGGGCCTCCGCCTCGACCAGTCGGCCTTCGCTGCGATAGATCATGCCGAGGCTATGATGCGACGGGGCATCGTCCGGACGCGCCGCTAAAACCTGCAGAAAATGCGCGGTGGCATCGACGCGTTTTCCCGCCGCAATCAACACATGACCCAGCCGCACATGCGCGTCAATAAAGCCCGGTCGAATCGCCAGCGCGTGACGATAGCTGTCGATCGCCTCGCTCCATTCCCCCTGTGCCTCCAGCGCGTTTCCCAGATTGAAATGCGCTTCGAAATAATCCGGCCGATTGGCCAAGGCGCGGCGATAACTGTCGGCGGCTGGAGCCGGCTCGTCGAGTAGCATCAGCCCATTGCCCAGGTTGTAATGCGCGTTCGCATCGTGCGGCAGAAGCGCCGCCGCCTGTCGTTCGGCTGCCACCGCTTCGGCGATTCGCCCCTGCGACTTAAGCGACGCACCAAGCGCTTTCCAGGCAAAGCCATGGGCGGGAAAACGCGTAATGAGTTCTCGCGCAAGCGCCTGGGCTTCCGCATGCCGCTCCGAGCCCACCAACTGGGCAAGCGACTCCATGTGCTGCCGGCTGGGCGAAGCGTCGCTCGCCGGTGGAGATTCCGAGGAAGGGTGCGCGCGGTCAGGCATGGCCTCATTGTCCGGCATGGCTGATCCAAAAAGTAGGTGACCCAATTCATGCGAAGCAATGAATTGACATGATTCCGATCCGACCACCCGCCGTAACGGCCTGTGGCCGTCGACCACAGCCATTCTCGGCCGCGCCGTTGTATCGTATCGATTCGCTGAAAGTGGATAGGTGCCATGAATCGTCTACATATTTTTTCCGTTGCCATGCTGACCGCCATCAGCGTCGGCGCGATGGCACAGAGCGCCTCGACCGTGCCATCCGATCAAGCCAGTCTGCAAGCGCTGGCCAGCGCGCCCAGTGAAACCGAACTTCGGGCCACGATCACCAAGCTGGTCAGTTTCGGTACGCGCCATACCATGTCCGATACCACCTCGAAGACACGCGGCATCGGCGCGGCAAGGCAGTGGGTGAAAGCGCGTTTCGAAGCCATCTCGCGCGATTGCGGCGGCTGCATCGAAGTGGTGACGCCGTCGCAGACCTTCACCGGCAAACGCCTGCCCACGCCGACCGAAGTGATGGACGTCGTGGCGATTAAGCGCGGCAAGGGCGATCCCAATCGCGTCATCGTGATGACCGGTCATCTCGATTCGCGCGTCACCGATGTGATGAACAGCAAGAGCGATGCGCCCGGCGCCAACGACGACGCTTCCGGCGTCGCCGCCTTGATCGAGGCATCGCGCCTGCTGTCGAAACAGGACAATCAGGCGACCCTGGTGTTCGCCGCGCTATCCGGCGAAGAGCAGGGCCTCTACGGCGGCAAGGTGCTGGCGGATTACGCCGTGGCGCAGGGCTGGCAGGTCGAGACCGATCTCAACAACGACATCGTCGGCAACAGCCGCGGCCAGAACGGCGCCATCGACAATACCTCGGTGCGCGTCTTCTCCGAAGGCACCAAGAGCAACGAAACCGCAACGCAGGCCACCGCCCGCAGCTACCACGGTGGCGAGGTCGATTCGCCCTCGCGCAATATGGCGCGCTACATGGCCAGCGTTGCCGACACCTACCTGCCCGACCTGCGCGTGCACATGATTTATCGGACCGATCGTTACGGCCGCGGCGGCGATCAGGTGCCGTTTCTCCAGGCCGGCTTTCCCGCCGTGCGCGTGACGGAATCGCACGAGGACTACACCCACCAGCATCAGGATCTTCGCACCGGTACGTCGGACAAGGATCGCGGCGTTCGCTACGGCGACACCATCGACGGCGTCGACTTCCACTATCTCGCTCGGGTCACCGCGCTCAATACGCTGACGATGGCTGCGCTGAGCCGCGCACCGGCACCACCGACCGGCGTCACCATCGAAGGCGCGCTGGCCACGGACACGACCGTGAAGTGGAACAAGGTCGCCGGCGCCGCCGGCTATCGCGTGCACTGGCGAGATACCACCGCGCCCCAGTGGCAACATCAGCAAAGCGTCGGCGACGAGGATCATGTCGTGCTGAAAGACGTGGTGATCGACGACTGGTTCTTCGGCGTCTCGTCGGTCTCGGCCGACGGCTACGAAAGCCCGGTCGTGTTTCCCGGCGACCCGGGCAGCTTCACGCGGTCGCCCGCGCCTGCCAGCAGCAGTTCGGCTCCCGGCCACTGAGTGGCTCGGGTCGTAAAAAAAGGCGCCCCGGGGCGCCTTTTTTTACCGCCGAAGCGAAACGATCAACCGCCGCTGGAAGTGGCCGGCGCGGGCGCCGACGAATCGTCGGTCGCCTTTTTCATGTGATGATGGTGCTTCGCTGGGGCTGGCGTGCTGCTGGCATCCGCGGGTGCCGAGCTGTCAGACGACGAGCCATCCGACGATGCGCCGTCCGAGCTGCTACCTTCTCCACGGGTGTAGACGATTTTCTTGTCGCCTTCGCAGGTACCGACGACCTTGGCATCCGCACCTGCGCTGTCGCTGGACACGACGTCAAGCTTGTAGTCGCTAACGCCCTTGGCCTTGATCTTCGCATCGATGCTCGACTTCACGTCATCACATGACGCGTGAGCCATGACCGGCAGGGCAAGAAACAGCAGGGCCACCAATCCAAAACGCTTGTTCATGGGTCTTCTCCTTGTGGGGTTAGAACTTGCGGGGTTAAAAATGAACACACCACCGTGGCCGTCGATGGGACGCCTGCGACGATGAAAATAAAGTGCATGCTTCATTATCCGATCACACATGACCGGCATTCATCGGTTATCAGCCGAGCGCATTTTTCGTCGCCGAAGCCACGCCACGTCACGTGCCGCGAGGCTTGGCGCGATGCGTCGGCACCGCGGTCCACGGGTCGTCCGGCCACGGATGCCGGGGATAGCGGCCCTTTAATTCCTTTTTGACTTCGGGGTAGGTGCGCTCCCAGAAGCCCTTGAGATCCTGCGTGACCTGGATCGGCCGCCCCGCCGGCGACAGCAGGTGCAAGATCACCGGAATGCGTCCGCCGCCGATGCGCGGCGTGTCGGCAAGACCGAATAGCTCCTGCAGCTTGACGGCGAGCACCGGCGGCTCGTCCGGCGCGTAGTCGAGCCGGCGCTGCTGGCCGCTGGGCACGGTAAGGCTCTCGGGCGCCTGCGCGTCGAGTGTGCGGCGCTGCTCGTAATCGAACAGCGCCGCCAGCGCCTGCGCTAGTTCATCGGCGCTCAGCGCGTCGAGCGAACGTTTGCCGGTGAGATACGGCGCCAGCCAGCAGTCGACGGAATTGAGCAATGTCGTATCCGATACGTCAGGCAGCTCAAGTTCGGGCATCCACGCGCGCAATGCCTGCATGCGCGCGCGCAGTCGTTTGGCATGCTCGCCCCACGGCAGCGACGCGATTCCCTTGGCGCGCACGACGGCCAGCAGCGCCGGCAGCGCATCTTCCGGACGCACCGGCACACTGCGGCGCTCCAGTACGATGGCGCCGAAGCGATGCTCGTCAAAGGCTTCGACCAGCGCACGCGACTCGTTCCAGCGCAGCGTGCGATCGCGCACGAACTGTGTGGGGTAGTCCCGCTCCAACATGGCTGGATCGAGCGGCGAGGCGACCAGAATCAAACTGTCGCGCGTTTCGTGCCGCAGATCCAGAACCACTAGCCACGGCTCGCCAAGCAGCGCGGTGTTTTCGTGCAGTCGCGCACCGCGCCCGTTGGCCAGCGTGTAGCGCAGTGGATTGGACTCATCGCGGCGCGCTACGCGATCGGGAAACGCGTGCAGTAGAAGATCACCCACCGCATGACTGTCCGGCGCACCGCTCGCCGCCGTTCGGACGTCCAGACGTCTGCGCCAACCCCTGCTGATTTGCTCAATGGCCGCCAGCGCGCCGGCATCGACGTATGGAGTAGCGCCACGCGACAGGCCACCGCGCCGATCGCGCCACGCGTGCAGCGCCGTGACGCGCACGCGGAAGTCGTCGCTGCGCGCCTGCTCCCCGCGCATCGGCGAACGCGCCTCCATCAGCGCGAGAAGATCGCAGATAAGTGGTCGTAAAACCTCCGGCGCGCGCAACGCAGCCGCGGCCAGTCGGGGGCTGGCGCCTAGTTCCAGCATGGCGCAACCCAGTGTAGTGATGCGCATAGCGTCATCCAGTGCACCGAGACCGATCAGCAACGCGCGTGCCTGCGCCAGCGCGCCGCTGGGCGGAACATCCAGCCACGGCAGTGCGTCGGTATTGCTGGTCGTCACGCCCCAAGCCGCCAGTTCCAGCGCCAGTCCGGACAGTTCGGCATGGCTTATTTCCGCGCGTCGCGCGGATTCCAGCCGCTTGCTCTGCGGCCACAGCCGATACGCCGTGCCGGGCGCGACGCGACCGGCACGGCCTGCACGCTGATCGGCCGAGGCCTGCGAAATGGGGACGACATCCAGCCGCGTGAAGCCCGAGTTCGGATCGAAGCGGGGTTCGCGCGCGAGCCCCCCGTCGATCACCGCGCGAATACCCGGAAGGGTGATGCTGGACTCCGCCACATTGGTCGCCAGCACGACGCGCCGCATGCCGGATTCACCCGGCGCCAGCGCGGCCTGCTGCTCGACCTGGGACAGCTCGCCGTGCAGTGCCAGTACTTCGACGTTGTCCTGCACGACGCTCTGCATCAGCGCGTTTCGTGCGCGAACGATCTCGCGCTGACCGGGCAAGAACGCCAGCACGTCGCCCTCGTTTTCGTCCAGCGCCTGCCGCACGACGCGTGCGAGGTGGTGCTCGACCGTCTCCTGCGCGCGCGCCGGCGGGTGCTCGATACGCACGGGGAAACTGCGGCCGGGGCTGCTGATGCGCGGCGCTTCCAGCCATTGCGCCATGCGTTCGCCGTCCAGGGTGGCGGACATCACGATCAGCCGCAGGTCCGGGCGCAGTGTGGCCTGTACGTCGAGCGCGAGCGCCGCGCCGAGATCGCCTGCAAGATGCCGCTCGTGGAATTCGTCGAAGATAATGGCACCGATGCCGCTCAGCTCGGGATCGTGCTGGATCAATCGCGTGAGAATGCCCTCGGTGACCACTTCGATGCGCGTTGCCTCGCTCACCTTCGACTCGAAGCGGATGCGATAACCGACGGTCTGTCCTACGGCTTCCCCGAGCTGCTGCGCCATAAACTGCGCGGCCGCGCGCGCCGCAAGACGGCGCGGCTCCAGCACAATGATTTTGTTGCCCGCCAGCCAGGCCGCGTCGCGCAGGGCCAGCGGCACCTGGGTGGTTTTACCCGCGCCCGGCGGCGCTTCCAGCACCAGCCGCGGATGATTCGCCAACGACGTGGCAATCTCCCGCAGCACTGGCGTGATCGGAAACGTGGCGCTTGGAGAGTCTGATGGCGGAGCATTCATCGCTGCGGATGATAGCGGCTGGCGGCTGGCGTCCGCGGATCGATACAGAACGAACCGTCCATGGTTCGCCGATCGATGGCTCTTGTTCCGCTATGGCGAAGGGGATGAGGCCAGGCAGCTGTTTTCCTGCTTGCGCGCCGTATCAACATTGCCCAGTCGGCCGTTGTGCTGGCGCGCCTGCAAGATCACCTGCCAGTTACGCTCGCACAGCGATCCCCGATGCGTACCCTGTCGCCACGACTGCAGAGCCAGGTCCTGCGCGTTCGCAAAGTCTGCCTGGCGCAGCGCATCTTCCGCATGCTGCTGCAGCTGCTCCGGCCAGCTCGGAGCATTGGTGCTCGACGACGCGGGTAGCGGCGTGACTGTGGCCGGCGTTGCGCCTGACGAAACTCCCGCCTGTAGAGCAGTTTCCAGCGCCAGTGTCATTGGTGACGTGCTGCTGGCATGCGTGTTTGACGCGCGCAGCGGTTCCAGTGATTCGAACTTGCTCTGGTAATCGTCGGTGACTTGCTTGGCGTCCTCGCTGCCGCGGATAACCTTGGGTGTGATCAGTACGATCAGCTCGGTACGGGTACGCGAGCGGCTGGTGGTGCCGAAGAGCCGACCCAAAAAGGGGATGTCGCTAAGAAACGGCACGCCGGTATTATCTTTTTCATCGTCCTGCGTGATCAGCCCGCCGAGCAAAACGGTCTGGCCACTCTGCACGGCGACCTGGGTCGCCACGTCACGCTGCGCGATGGTGTAGTTGCCCTGCGCGTTGGCGCTGCCCTGCGTCGCGCTGACCTGCTGATGCACGTTGAGGTAGACCAGGCCACCCGGATTCACGCGCGGCTGGACGTCGAGAATCACACCGGTCGGCAGATAGGTGACGCTGCTGGCGGTGGTGTCGGTGGTGCCGGTACCGCCGAGTCCAATCAATGACGTCTGATTGACGGGAATCTGGTTACCGACCTGGATATGCGCCAGCTGGTTGTTCATCACCACCATCGACGGCGCCGACAGCGTCTTGGTATTCCCGCTGGTCTCCATCGCGCTGATGGCGACCTGGGTATTGCTGTTGATGAAGGAGTAGAACAGCGTATCGCCGCTGGTCGGTACCGTACCGCCGCCGCCCACGCCGATATTGCGATGGCGATACGACTGGCCCGGGGTGATCGAGCCGTCGGAATTTGTGGTCGCACCGGTCAGCCCATCCAGGTAGTACTGCACGCCGAAGGCGAACTGGTTGGTGAGCGTCACCTCGAGAATGCGCGTTTCGATCTGCACCTGCAGCGGTACGTTGTCGAGCTTCTTGATCGCCGCCTGCATCTCCTTCCACTGCGCCGGCCGCGCACGCACCAGCAATTGGTTGTTGCTATCGACCGAGCCTATGTGAACGCTGCCATCGCTGGAGCTGTACTGCTGATCCGACGACGCGCCGCTGTTGCTGCCACCTGCCGCCGTGCTGCTGCCACTGGCGCCACCAAGCCCGCCAGCCCCGGAGCTCGAACTGCCCAGTCCGCTGCTGGTGCCGCCAATACCCGAACTCAATCCACCGCTGCTGCTACCTAGACCACCGCCCAGACCTGTGCTGCTGCCCGAGCTGCTTAGACCGCCGATGCCGGCGGAACCGGAGGCGGAAGACCCGAAGCTGCCGGCCGTGCTGCCCATGCTCTGCGAGCTGCTGTTGTTGCCACTGCCCAGCGTGCCACCGCTGAGTCCCGGGCCAACCTTGCCGTTGGCATCGCTGCCGCTGCCGCTGCCCGAACCGTTGGTATAGATCTGCGCCAGATATTTCGCCAGGTCCGAAGCCTTCATATTGCGCACGTCGTACACGAACAGCTGCGGCTCGTTGCCGCCGCCGGCATCGATCTGGGCGATCCAGTCGCCAACTTCCTGCAGATACTGCGGCTGCGTGCTGATCACCACCATCGCGTTGGTTCGCTCGATCGGAATGAAGCGCAGCATGCCGGCAAGCGGTGTGCTGCCATGCTCGCCGAACAGGCCGTCCAGCTGCGGCATCAGCTCGGTAACCGTGGCGTGCTGCAGGCTGAACACGCCGATCGACGTACCGCGCAACCAGTCGACGTCGAAGGTTTTCACCATGCTGGAATAATTGGCCAGCTCTTCCGGTGTACCGGACATCACGATCAGATTGCGCGACGGATCGGCCAGCAGCACCGCATCCTGTCGCGCGAACGGCTTGATCAGTTTCTGCATTTCCGTGGCGGAGATATAGCGCAGCGGAAACAGCCGCGACTGCAGGCCACCGGTGGGCGCGTTAGCGCCCAGGCTGGGCACCATGTTGCCGGCGACGGCATCTTTCTCCGGCAGCACCACGTATCCGCCGGCGCGCTTGACCACGGCGTTGTGCGTCCACGACAGCAAGGTTTCCAGAATCGGCAGCGCCTGGCTGCTGTCCACCGGCTCGGAGGTGGAGAACGAGATATTGCCCTGCACGCCCGGCACGATGGTGTAGTTCTGCTTGAGCAGGTCGCCGAGGATCGCCTTGACCACGGCCTGCACCGGCTGATTCTCGAAGTTGAACGTCACCGCGCCGTCGCCGGTCGCGGCCGCGCGCGGCGTGGCCAGCGCGGTGGGATGGATGAAATTGCCGGTGCCCTTGCTGATATCCGACTTCGGCACCGCGTCGCCGCTGCCGCCATTGAGATCGTTGGCCAGCGGCAGCGGCGCGGGTACCGGATTCTGCGTTCCGGCCATGGCTTCACGCTGCAGCGCGCCGTCATCGCGCACCGGTGCGTTGGCGCAACCGACCAGCGACACGGCTACCGCGATGGCGCCGACGTGCAGGATTTGCTGAGAAAGCTTGCGAAACATGAATCACCTACTCGTTAGTGGGAGGCCGCGGCGTTTTGCGCTCGGCGTCTCTGATTTGCTTGCCTGATTCGGTCGATCAACGGTGACTCGGTGGGTGCATCTGCCGGCGCGTTGCCATAGGGGCGCGCACCTTGCTGGGGACGCGGCGGCACGATGGTCATCACTGAGCCGGCCGGCACCTGCGCAGCGTTGGCACTTGGATCGCCGTTCGCCAGCGCGGGTGACGTAGCCGTTCCCTTTGGCTGGTCGATCGGTGCGCCAGCGGGCAGCTTCAATTCGGTGCGCCCGCTGGAGCCGTCGAACAGCGCCGAGCGCGGGCGAACTTCGACCAGCTTGACACTGCCATCGGGAGTCGCCTGACCCTCGCGCAGACGGATTTCGCGGTCACCGCTCTTGTCATGCAGCAGGGCCATGCGCAGGCCCGATGTGAGAATGATGCCCGTGAGCGAGAGATCGCCCAACGAGGTGCCGCCGTCGGCGACGCGGGCAATCGGCTTGCGATCCGGCGAGAACAGCGGCTTTTGCCAGACCAGCGCAAAATTCTCCAGCGGCAGCGGTGTCGGCAGGTTGCTCGCATCGGTGGACGGCGGCAGCACCGCTGGCGGTCGCGCCTTGTCCCAGTGAACCGTGCGGCCGAGTCCGCCCATCAGGCTCACCAGGACGATTCCCACCACGACCACGATGCCCGCAAGCACCGGCGTCAGGCGGCGTTGGCTGGCAGCGTTCATGAGCGGTCTCCCTGACCCATGGTCGCCGCCATGCCGGTCGTCGGCGCAGCGGGCGCGGCCGCATGCGATGGACGCACATAGCCCGACAGCGTGAACTGCACCTCCAGAGGGGCCGCCTGATTTTGCTGCGTGGCGACCGGGTTGCGATAAATGCTGAGGTCATCGATGAACACGTACGGCGTGCCCTGCTCCAGCGCCTGCAGCACCTGCGCCAGCGATTCGATATCGCAGCTGAGGTTGATGCTGACGGCGGCCTTGCGATAGGGCTCGCCCGGCGTCGCCGGCGGATTGGGAATCGGCACTTTCTGACTGACCGTGCAGCTACCGCTCTGCGTGTGACTGCCGACCACGTCAACCACGCGCTGCATCAGATCGGCCGCGGCGGTGTTGGGGTCATCCTCGGCAAGAAACGCGCTGCTCGCCGCCTGCCCCGCGCCGAGCGCGGCAATGCGCTCCTGCAGGGCCGGCTTCTCGGCAATCGCCGCGGCGAAGCGGCTCTGCGTATCGCGCAGATCCACCATGTCGCTGCGGATCTGCCGCAGCGGCGCGACAAACCACCAGTGCAGCAGCACGAAATAACCGATCACCACGGCGAACAGCAGCAGGCCAATCGCCGCGACGCGACTGTCGCGCGGGCTCAGACTCAGCTTTTTCATGGCGCACCCCCGCCGGCGGCCGACGTTGGTGGTTTCCCCTTCCCGGCGGGCGGCTGACGCAGCTGCGCCGTGAGATAGAAGCGCTCCTTGCCGGTAGCAGGATCGGGCTGAATGCTGCCCTGGAAGCTCGCGTCGGTAATCAGTGTGGAATCCTTCAGCGCATCGAGCAGCTTGGCGGCCTGCACGCTTTGCCCCTGCAGTCCGACCTGGCCGGAATTGTCAACGCTGAAACGCTCCAGCCATGCCGTGTCCGGCAAACGCGCGGTGATGTCCTGCATCAGGCTCAGCATGCTGACAGTTTTCTTTTTGCGCTGGGCCAGAAACCCGGCGGCGCCCGCATTGTCCTGCAGCTGCTGACGCAGAGAGGAAACCTGCTGCGCCTCGTTGCGCATGCTTTCGACGGTGTCCTGCATGGTTGCGAGCGCGGTCTGGCGGTTGTGTAGATACATCGCCAGCGACGCCACCAGCAGCACAACGCAGGCCGCGCCCAGCGCGAGGTTCAAGCGCAGGCGCGGCCGCACGCGGTGCGGCGTCTGCTCCGGCGGCAGCAGGTTGACGCCGAGGCGGTCATTACCCTCGACAACGTCCACCGCATCAATCGAAATTTTCAGTGCCAGCAGACGCTCCAGCAGCGGATCGAGCGTGCCGCGCGTCACCGCCACCAGTTCGGCATTGACGCGTCCGGCTGCGGCCACCTGGGGCAGCTCGCGCACGGCGTAATACACCTGGGCCGCGCTGAAGGGCGTCTGCCGGTCGATCTCGAAACCCATCACCTGCTGCAGGTTGTCGCGCGCCGCCAGCGGAAGCGCCAGCGTGCGGCGCAGGGCGGCAGCGGCGGGCAGCAGCAGTGCCAGCCGCAGATCTTCGCGATCGACGTGCTTCAGCGCGCTGCTCAGCGCCGTCTGCTGGATCAGGCTGTCGTCGCCGTCGTTCCACCGCGTCATCGGCAGACTGTTGCCGGCGTGGCGCAGCGACCACTGGCTGCCTTCGTGCTGCAGCAGGTACCAGTCGTCACCGCCGCCGAACAGACTCTGCCAGCGCGCCGGCAGCAGCGCACGCAGCTCGGCGCCCCACCAGCGGAAGAAATCCGGCAACGGTGAGCCACGCCACGCGCGGCGCATGCGATCCAACAGTGGCCGCAGCGACTGCGAAGCCTTGCTCATTCTCCGTCCCCCTCCTGCCAGCGCAGTACCGCGTACGGCTGTGCGCCTGCTTGATTGCCCTGCTGCAAACGCATCGTTGCACGCAGCACGGCGCGCGTCCCGTCGGCCAGCGTCGCCTCCGACCGGATACTATGCGTTACTCCGTTGTTGAGAACCATACTGGGATCGGTGGTGCCCCTGTTGCGGGCGGCATACACAATCTGCTCCTGTTCCGGCGTCATGCCGGGAATGGCGGCCAGCGCCAGCGGCGGTGCGGTATTGGGATCGGGTGACGCATTGCCGGACCAGATCGTGATATCGGGCTCGATCACGCGATACAGCGCAGGCGTCATGCCCAGCACCATCTGCAATTCCTCGATGCTGACGAACGGGCCATTGCGTGGGCCATAGTCGTGTCCGGCCGCAAGGTATTCCGCGCGACGCTTGTCCAGATCGCTGGCGATCAGCGGCGCGCTGCGCCACTCCACCACGTTGGCGGCCAGCGATTTGGCGTCCGCTGCAGACGATCCGGCGGCCTGGAACAGCGCCTGCAAAACGTCCGGCGTGGCAGCATTGAGATCGACCTTGCCGCTTTCGCCAATCGCCGTCACTTTGATGTCGGCGTGGTCGAACGCCAGCGAGTAGACGCGGCCATCGCCGATCCAGCGATTCTTGTTGATCGGATCCTGCAGGCCGTAGAACGCACGCATGACGCCGGCCTCGGCCGCATAGTGCGCCTGCGTCTGGGCGAACTGGTAACGCGTCTGCAGGCCCTCGGTACGCGCAAGCGCGGCGTAGGCACCCAGCAGAATCGCCAGCAGCGTGCACGCCCACAGCACGAGCAGCAGGGCAACGCCGCGCTGGCGCGAGCGTGCTGACGACAGCGGCGCGTGCTGTCGCTTCATCGCGAGATCCCGTTCAGCGGCTGCAGGCCGCTGGCCGTCCCGCTGGCCAGCGGATTGACCCGCAGCGGAATCTCCATCAGCGGCCAGACGTAGTTGCCACTCGGCTGCAGCTGAATGCGCACCAGCAGCGGCAGCAGACGCCCGTCCGGCCACGTGGTCGACCACGGCACCGGCTTGCCCAGCGTATCGACGCCGCGATAAGTAAAGCCGCCGGTCTTGATGTGATCGAGCAAGACCTGCGGATCGCCCAGCGCCTTCGGCGGCGAGCCATCGGGCGGCAGCACGGCCAGGCTGAGCACCAGACTGGCATCACCGTGACCATCGTCGACCAGCTTGAGGCTTTCCAGCTGCGGCCCGAGTTTGCCGAGGTAGCCGGGCATCGGCGCGACAAAAAGCATCTCGTGCGCGTCGCCCTGAAAATAGATGTTTTCGCCCTGATCGTTCTTGCGGATCGGCTGGGCCATCGTTTGCGCCAACTCGCGCTGCAAAAACTGCTGCGCCGAACGGATCTGATCGATCCGCGCGACCGCCGCCGTGCCGGAACGCACGCTGTGCGTGGCCGTGCGCAAACCCGAATACACGCCAATCAGCAGCAGCGACAGCAACACCAGCGAGGCCAGCACCTCGAGCAGGGTGAAGCCGGCCATCGGCTTGATCGAGACCGCACTCATGGCGCGGGCCGCGTCATATTGGCAGCGTCCTGCCCGGCCAGCCGCAGCGTGCGAAAGTGCGCCGAACGCGGATGGCTGTTCGGGCCCCAGAGCACGTCCAGATCGAGCTCATACAGATGCAGGGGCGACTCGGGCGGAGGCCTGCCGGCCTCATTCCACGGCGTCACCGCGAGCTGCCAGCGAAAGCGGTTGTTGAATTGCCCCGTGCTGCTGCCGGTTTTGATCGGCGTGCCGACGAAGGCGCTGTCGAGCAGGCCGCGCGCCCACAATGACGCTTCGCTGTAGTCGGCCGCATTCTGGGTGAGGCTGATCGAACCGCCGGCCACTTTCATCAGGGCGGCAAACGCGATGGCCAGCAGCATGATCGCGGCGATCACCTCGAGCAGGCTGAAGCCGCGTTGGCCCCGCTGCGGCAAGATCGATGACGGCAGCTGCCCCGGCGCCCGGCAAATCATCGCATCGCCACAGTCGTCGCCGTATCCACCACGCGCACTTCGCCGGTCAGCCACGACACGTTGATGTGCCACTCGCGCTTGCCGCTGGTCAACGTGATGCGACCGCCGGTGGAGCTGCCGTCGGGGAAAAAGCGGATGCGCCCCGTGTGGTCGTTCGGCTGGTCGTCCTTGGCGCTGGTGATGCTGAGCTTGAGTCCCTTGGGCAACGCCACGGCCTGCCGCTTGAGATTGAGATAGGTATCGGTGCGCGTATCGACGTCGAAATTCTGCTGTGCACCCTTGACGATCGCCTGCGCCCGCGCGGCGCGCAGCGCGGCCGCCAGTTCGCTGCTCGCCGCATTGATGCGCGCACTGGCCAGACCCTGCGTCACCGAAACCGACACCGCCGCCGCCGCGATGCCGATGAGCAGAATCACGGCCAGCATTTCAAGCAAGGTAAAGCCGCGCGCGTGGTGGGGGCGCGCGACAAATGGAGCGCGGGGCGAAACGAACGCGCGTGCGGGCATCAAAGCTGCCTCGCGCTGCTCGTCCCTCTTCGCTCGTCCCTCCACCCTGAATACGCTCATTGCCAGTTACCGACATCCTGGCTGTAGCCGTCGCCGCCGGGCTTGCCGTCCTGCCCATAGAAGACCAGATCAAAGCTGCCGTGCTGGCCCGGATATTGGTAGCCAAACGGATGGCCCCAGGGATCCTTCAACTCGGACTCCTTGGCATACGGACCCTGCCAGTTGGTCGCGTTGGCCGGCTTGGTCATCAAATCGTCCAGCTGCTGCGGCGGTGAGCCGTTGTCGAGC
>Ga0302234_10001058_pt1 | contig 19820 bp, 18 predicted proteins | sample II_Palsa_N3_2_FD_193576 | JGI IMG/M metagenome (GOLD analysis project Ga0302234, IMG submission 193576) | Peat permafrost microbial communities from Stordalen Mire near Abisko, Sweden - II_Palsa_N3_2 | ecosystem: Environmental > Terrestrial > Soil > Palsa > Peat permafrost | place: Sweden... | reverse complement strand
CAGGCGTGCAGGTCGGCATCGTCGACGATGGTGGTTGGCACCACCTGCGCGTGGGCGTCGGCCATCACGCGCGCCATATTGCGGCGCACGCCCTTGAGCTGCTCGGGCTGGCCGCTGGCCTGCGCGCCGGGCGACGAGGTTCGCACCGGCTTGCCGGCGAGCGAGACTGGGCCCCGTGCCTGCTCCTGTGGCGCAGGACCGGGCTGCGGCAGCTCGGGCGCAAGATGACGTCCGGCTGACGCGGGAGCCGCGCGCGCCGGAGCGGCGCCGAGGCCGGCCGAGCCGTTGGCGGCGGCGTCCTTGACGTCCTTTAGCGTGACGACGCCGTCGGCGCCCGTAGGCGCGACGCGGGTCAGGTCGATCTTGAGTTTCTTGGCCAGCGCGCGCACGGCCGGCACGGCCTTCACGCCGCCCACGCTAGCGGCCTGTTCGACGTGCACGTGATTGCCGCTGACCATCGCGCCGACCACGGTACCCTCGTCTTCGCGCACGGCGGCGGTTTCTTCGACCGCGCCGCCTTCATCGGAGGCGACCACTTTTTCGGCTTCTTGCGGGGCTGGGCTGCCCACACTTTTCTTGGGGCCATGCTGATGGCCGGTGGATTCGGCCTCCGCGCGCTGCTTGGCATTCGGGTCCGGCTCGAACTCGGCCAGCGCGGCGCCGGTCTCGATGATGTCGCCCGGTGCGCCGTGCAGCTTGGTCACCTTGCCGGTGTAGGGCGAGGGCACGTCGACGACCGCCTTGGCGGTTTCCATCGAGCACAGCGGCGCGTCCAGCTTGATGCTGTCGCCGACTTTAACGTGCCACTCGACCACGGTCGCGTCGGGCAGGCCTTCGCCGAGGTCGGGCAGGTAGAACGTTTTGATATCAGCCATGGGTTTTTATCCGGGAACGGGTAACAGGGAACAGGGAACGGGTCAGGTGCGTGAGAACTTGATGTTCCCCGTTCCCTGTTCCCGTTCTCCAGGCCAGATCAGCTTGCCGCCAGCGTGCGCTTGGCCGCATCGACGATGCGCTCCACGCTGGGCAGGTATTTCATCTCGAGGCGGAACAGCGGGATATGCGTGTCGAAGCCGGTGACGCGCTCGACAGGCGCGAGCAGGTCGTACAGGCATTCCTCCGACAGGCGCGCGGCGATTTCGGCGCCGAAACCGGCGGTCTTCGGGGCTTCGTGCACGATCACGCAGCGGCCGGTCTTCTGCACCGATTCGGCGATGGTGTCGAAGTCCAACGGGGTGAGCGTGGCTACATCGATCACTTCGGCGCTGATGCCTTCGGCAGCCAGCTCGTCGGCGGCCTCGAGGCATTCCTTCACCTGCGCGCCCCAGGTCACCAGGGTCACATCGGTGCCGTCGCGCAGCACGAAGCACACGTCCAGCGGCAAGGCCTCGCCGTCGTCCGGCACCTCTTCCTTGTACTGGCGGTAGATGCGTTTGGGCTCGAAGAACATCACCGGATCGGGGTCGCGGATCGCGGCTAGCAGCAGGCCGTAGGCGCGCGCCGGCGACGACGGCAGCACCACGCGCAGGCCGGGGATATTGGTGAACAGGTGCTCGTTCGCCTCGGAGTGATGCTCCGGCGCGCGGATGCCGCCGCCCCACGGCGCGCGGAACACCGCCGGCACGGTGATGCGGCCGCGCGTGCGGTTGCGCAGGCGCGCGGCGTGGCAGGCGATCTGCTCCATCATCGGATAGATGAAGCCTTCGAACTGCGCTTCGGCCACGGGCTTCATGCCGGCAGCGGCCAGACCAACCGTCACACCGGCAATCGTGGTTTCGTCCAGCGGCGTATCGAGCACGCGCAGTTCGCCAAATTTTTCCTGCAGCCCCTGGGTGGCGCGGAACACGCCACCGTTGAGGCCGACGTCTTCGCCGAGCACGACGACGCTGTCGTCGTGGGCCATTTCATACGCGAGCGCCTGGGTGACGGCTTCGATAAGAGTGATTTGTGCCATGACTTAGTGGGCCCTGTTTTTATTGGACGCGGATTCGAGCGAAAGGACGTAGTCCCGCTGTTTGGCGAGATCGGCGGGGATTTCGGCGAAGATGTAGTCGAACATCGCCGATACCGGCTGCGTCTTGGTTTCGAGATAGGCGTTCACCTCGTTGTCCATCCACTCGTCGCACTCGGCCTTCCAGGCCTCTTCTTTCGCGTCGTCCCACACGCTCTTGGCGACCAGCCAGTTGCGCAGGCGCTTCATCGGCTCGCGCTCCCAGCCGTCCTTTACTTCCTGCTCGCCGCGGTAGCGGCGGGCATCGTCGGCGGTGGTGTGATCGCCGAGGCGATAGGTCACCGCCTCGATCACGCTGCCGCCCTGACCGCTGCGCGCGCGCTCGAGCGCGTCTTCCATCGCCTTGCGCACGGCGATGATGTCGTTGCCGTCGACCTGGATGCAGAACAGCCCAGCCGCAATGCCCTTCTGTGCCAGCGTCGGGGCGCCGGACTGGATCTTGCGCGGCACCGAGATCGCCCACTGGTTGTTGACGATCACCGCCACCAGCGGCAGATTCTGCGCGCCGGCGATATTGATGGCGCCATAGAAATCGCCCTTGGACGAGCCGCCGTCGCCGATCGTGCACACGGCAACGCGCTTTTCGCCGCGGATCTTGAAGGCCAGCGCAGTACCGGCCGCGTGCAGGCACTGCGTGGCGATCGGCACGGACCAGGCGAAGTCATGCCGCGCCGGCTCTTTCTGATAGTCGTTACCGCGCTCGTCGCCGCCCCAGTACATGTAGACCTCGCGCGGCTGCACGCCGCGATAGAGCTGGGCGCCGTATTCGCGGTAGCTCACCGCAAGCACGTCTTCGGGCCGCATCGCGCTGCCGATGCCGACATGCGAAGCCTCGTGGCCCAGGCAGCTGGCGTAAGTGCCCAGCTTGCCGGTGCGCTGCAGGGCGATGGATTTGGCGTCGAACACGCGAGTCGACAGCATCAGCTTGTACAGCTCGACCATATGCGGCAGGTCTTTGGCGAATTCGGGGAGGTCGTCACGGACCTCCTTGCCCTCGGCATCGAGGTACTGCAGGTATTCAATTTCAAACTTGGCGGCGATGGTCACGACTCGCTCCGGAGTGGGGAATGCGGGGAAAGCGGTTAGAGATCGCGCGCCGGGCGGTTGCCCGCACGCGCAAACGATCAAACAAGACCGCGCTTGATAGCAGGCTCCCATGTTGCACTGCAAGGTTCAGCGCAGCAATGCGCTGGCGTATCGGGGCCGTTCTATCGACTCCCTGAAGTGCCATGAAGTTCGTCGGATAGGGAAACTTTTCAAGCCAGCACAGGCTTCGTTGGATCGAATCAAGGTTTGGCGCGCGCGTAGCGGCTAACATGACTGCTTTATAAAGTGCGTTGATCTGTCCATGGCTGAAAACCAGCGCGATCTCGAAGCGGGTATCGAAACCGACCTCGACGGCAAGATGACCTACGGCGGCTACCTGCGCCTCGATCTGCTACTCGCCGCCCAGCAGCCGCTCAGCCAGCCGCCGCAGCACGACGAGCTGCTGTTTATCGTGCAGCATCAGGTCAGCGAGCTGTGGATGAAGCTGATGATCCACGAACTGGGTTCGGCGATCGATTTTCTGCGCCGTGATCAGGTCTGGCAGACGCGTAAGGTGATCGCCCGCTGCAAGTCGGTATTGCGCCAGCTGACCGAGCAGTGGGCCGTGCTGGAAACGATGACTCCTTCGGAATATCTCGAATTCCGCTCGACGTTGGGCCCTTCGTCCGGCTTCCAGTCCCTGCAGTATCGGGTGATGGAGTTCATGCTCGGCAACAAGAACGCCGCCATGCTCAAGGTGTTCGAACACGATCCGGACGGGCAGGCGGCCCTGCGTGAGGTGCTTGAGGCGCCGAGCCTGTATGACGAATTCCTGCGCTATCTGTCCCGCTTCGATCACGCAATCCCGGCCAAGCACCTCGATCGCGACTGGTCCGAGCCGCATGCGTCCGATGCCGACCTGCTGCCGGTGTTCGAGCGCGTCTACGGCGATACCGACCGCTACTGGCGCGAGTATGCGCTATGCGAGGACTTCGTGGATCTGGAAACGCAGTTTCAGCTGTGGCGCTTTCGCCACCTGCGCACGGTGCAGCGAATCATCGGCTTTCGCCGCGGCACCGGCGGCTCGTCGGGCGTGTCGTTCCTGAAAAAGGCGCTAGAGCTGGAGTTTTTTCCGGAGCTGTTCGAGGTGCGTACCACCTTGCAGCCGCGAGGCGCCTGAATTCACGCAAGGCGTGCTGCAAACAACAGTTCCGCGAAATTTAGTGAGGGAGTGTTACGCGACTGAAAACCTTGTCGCGCCCGCTTATGTCCAGCGCTAGCTGTTTGAGAATATGCTGGGACGGAAACACCCGACCGTAGCAGGCCAGCGCTAGAGCCAGACCTATGCCGGCGAATAGCGCAACGGCGCGAGCAGAGACCTGATACGCAGCAGATCTGCGCATCAGAAACCAGCCGCAGATCAGCATCCCGTAAGACGAGCCAAGGATCACTTCTGAAACGCTGTGCGCTTTCAGCAAGATGCGTGAAACAGCGATACCCAGCGCGAGTACTACGGCAATGCAGACGGCAACCGAGCGCCAATTCAGGCTCGCGCGCTGAGTGAGCAGGGCGGCCATCGTCGGCCAGACCAGCATGCTCATCGCACTGTGCCCGCTGAATCCGGTGTAATCCAGGCCCGGCAGGCCGACGCCCCACGCCATGAAGAGCAGTTTCGACAATGCGACGCCGCCACCGCAGGCGCATACCGCGAACGCCCAGCGCCAGCCTTCTCGCCGCGTTTGCGCCGGAACGATCAGCCACAGACTGATCCAGGCGATCAGGGGAAGGAGCAGGGCGCTGTCGCCGGCCGACGTAAGTGCTTGCCAGGGATTCAATAAATGACTGCCATCGTGAAAGAGATGCCTCATGCCATCGCGGCGGGAATCAGTCAGACACCCTGCCATCGAGCTTGTTCAAAATACGTTCCAGCCACGCGCGCTCTTCGGCGTCGAGCCTTGCCAATACTTGCCGCTCGCGCGCTCGCGCCATCGGCGCCACGTCGTCATGGATAAGCCAGCCGGCGGCGGTGAGGCCCAACACCGAGCGGCGCTTGTCGTTGCTGTGGATGCTGCGACTGACGCGTCCCGAAGCAACCAATCGCGACAGCGCGCGGCTCACGGCCACCTTGTCCATCGCGGTGCGCTCGGCGACCTCACGCGCGGACAAACCGTCGAAGCGCGCCAGCACGGCCATCACCCGCCATTCGGTTACGCCCAGGTCGTAGCGCTGCTGATAGTCGTCGGCGATTGCCTGGCTCACCGTATTGGAGAGGATCGAAAGCCGGTACGGCAGGAAGTTCTCCAGCTCGATCGGCGCATGCTCGCCGGGTTTTCCTGCAGGCGGCGGTTTTGTAGCGGCGGGTTTGGCGGGCGCGGGTTTCGGGATCGGAGAGCCGGGCATGTTGCGATCATCCTTGCAAATGGTTTCATATGTAACTATAACGAAGCCTACGCAGATTCTTTGCGGAGGCCCGCGCATGCTTGCGCAGGTTTTCGCCATCATCCAACGGATAGCGGGAGAGCGCCACGAATGGCGTGATCCGACACCAGGAGCTTGCCATGAATGGCGTCATCAACCTTAGGAGCTTGCCATGAACGCCCAGCCCAATCTCGGTATGCAGGTCACCACCTTCGACAATCCCATGGGGATCGACGGTTTCGAATTCGTCGAATTTGCCGCGCCCGCCGGCCGTGCGGCCGAGCTGCACGCGCTGTTCGGCAAGATGGGTTTCAGCGCGGTGCTCAAGCACACGTCGCGGCCGATCACCGTGTATCGCCAGAACGGCGTCAACTTTCTGCTCAACGAGGATCCTGATTCCTTCGCCGCGGATTTCGCCAACGCGCATGGCCCGTGCGCCTGCGGCTTTGCCATCCGCTTCAAGCACCCTGCGGCCGATGTGCTGAAAACCGTGCTTGGCAACGGCGGCGAAGAGATCACGCACAAGGCGGCCAGCAAGGCGGTCGAGGCGCCGGTGGTCAAGGGTATCGGTGACTGCATGCTGTATCTGGTCGACCGCTACGGCAGCGCCGGCAGCATCTATGACGGCGATTACGCGCCTATCGTCGGTGCCGATCCGAACCCCAGCGGGTTCGGTCTCACCTTCATCGATCACCTCACGCACAACCTCTACTTCGGCAACATGCAGAAGTGGTCGGACTACTACGAGCGGCTGTTCAACTTCCGCGAGATCCGCTACTTCGACATCAAGGGCGTCAAGACCGGTCTGGTGTCGAAGGCGATGACGGCTCCTGATGGCGTGGTGCGCATTCCGCTGAACGAGTCGAACGATCCGAAATCGCAGATCAACGAATACCTCGACGCGTACAAGGGCGAGGGCATTCAGCACATCGCCTGCTTTACCGACGATATTTACGAGACGGTGGAGAAGATGCGCGCGCAGGGCGTGGAATTCCTCGACACGCCGGATACCTACTTCGATGTGATCGACCTGCGCGTCCCGAACCATGGCGAAGACGTACCGCGCTTGCGCAAGAACAAGATCCTGATCGACGCCGACAAGGAAACCAAGCAGCGCAAGCTGCTGCAGATATTCACCCAGAACAACATCGGTCCGATCTTTTTCGAGATCATCCAGCGCAAAGGCAACGAGGGCTTCGGCGAAGGCAATTTCCAGGCGCTGTTCGAGAGCATCGAGCGCGATCAGGAGCGTCGCGGCGTGCTGTGATCGTGATCGCCGAATCGATAGGGCGGCTTGACCGCCCTACCGACCGCTGGATCAATGCGGAAACGTTCCGTGCTTGAACATCGCGAACATCATGGCGCCAAAGAAAAGAAAGTACAGCAGCATGATCACCATGCCCACGATATACAGCACACCCTGGATCATGAAGTAGGTCTTGAGTTTGCCGAGCGATTCCTTCAGCGCCACGGCATCACCCGAAAGCTGCGCTCGCTCGATGGCATCGGCGGACTGCATGATCAGGATGCCAAGCCAGATCGGCAGCCATGCGACCAAGATGCCGATGATGCTGAGGGCGATAAACGCACCCTGGATGATGCTCATGACGCCGACGAATTTCATCCAGCCCTTGCCCATGGACAGGGGCAGGGCAAGCTCGGAGACATCGGCGGTACTGCCGCCATACGGCGGTGGCGTGAACTGAGATGACATGAATTTCCCCTGTAATGCCGCGCCTTGGCTGGCGGCAGACTTAAGTTAGCAGCAGTTGGACGCGTAAAAACACATCGTCGGCACGGCATGCTCACGCATGCCTCTATCGCGGAGAGCGTCATGGATACGGGCAAGCCTTCTTCCTATCAATCCGGCTTCGGCAACGAGTTTGCCACCGAGGCGCTGCCCGGTACCCTGCCGGTCGGGCAGAATTCGCCGCAGCGCGTGGCGCATGGCCTGTATGCCGAGCAGCTGTCGGGTACGGCCTTCACTGCGCCACGCCACAGCAATCGCCGCAGCTGGCTGTACCGCATTCGTCCGGCCGCCGTGCACGCGCCGTTTGCGCCGCTGCCGCATGCCACTTTGCACAACCGCTTCAATGAAGCGCCGGCCACGCCGAATCAGTTGCGCTGGAATCCGCTGCCGATGCCGGAGGCGCCGACGGATTTCATCGATGGACTGGTCACGCTGGCGGGCAACGGCGCCGCCGATGAACAGGCGGGCGTGGCCATCCACGTGTACGCGGCCAATCGCTCGATGCAGGGACGGTTTTTCTACAGCGCCGACGGCGAGCTGGTGATCGTGCCACAGCTCGGCAGGCTGCGCCTTGCCACCGAGCTTGGCGTGATCGAGATCGAGCCGCAGGAGATCGCGGTGGTTCCGCGCGGCGTGCGGTTTCGCGCGGAGCTGCTTGACGCCGAAGCGCGCGGTTACGTTTGCGAGAACTTCGGCGCATTTCTGCGCCTGCCGGATCTCGGACCGATCGGCTCGAACGGTCTGGCCAATTCGCGCGACTTCCTGACGCCGTTTGCGGCGTACGAAGACGTCGACGGCGCCTTCGAACTGGTCGCCAAATTTCAGGGCGCGCTGTGGTCAGCGAAGATCGATCATTCCCCGCTAGACGTGGTGGCCTGGCACGGCAACTACGCGCCCTACAAATACGACCTGCGACGCTTCAACGCGATCGGCTCGATCAGCTTCGATCATCCCGACCCGTCGATATTCACCGTTCTTACGTCGCCAAGCGATACCGCTGGTACGGCGAACGTGGATTTTGCGATCTTTCCGCCGCGCTGGCTGGTGGCGCAGCACACGTTCCGGCCGCCGTGGTTCCATCGCAACGTAGCAAGCGAATTCATGGGCCTTATCGCCGGCGTCTACGATGCCAAGGCCGAGGGCTTTGTGCCGGGCGGTGCGTCGCTGCACAACTGCATGAGCGGCCACGGGCCGGACGCGGCCACGTTCGAGAAGGCATCGTCGGCCGATTTGTCCAAGCCGAACGTGATCGAAGGCACGATGGCCTTCATGTTCGAAACGCGCAAGGTCATCCGCCCGACGCGGCAGGCGCTGGATTCGCCGCAGCTGCAGGGCAACTATTACGAATGCTGGCAGGGCATCGCCAAACACTTCGATCCTTCTAAGGCGTAAGCCGCCAATCATTAGCGAGAGAGAGCAACATGAAGCTGGGAAGTCTCAAGGAAGGCGGTCGCGACGGCACGCTGATCGTGGTCAGCCGCGATCTGACCAAGGCCGTTAAAGCGGGAGGCATTGCCAACACGCTGCAGGCCGCGCTGGACGACTGGTCGAACAGCGCGCCGCGCCTCAACGCGCTGTATGAGCAGCTCAACGGTGGCGAAGCCAGCGGAAGCTTTGTGCTCGACATGAGCCTGCTGGCGTCCCCGCTGCCGCGCGCTTACGAATTCGTTGACGGTAGCGCCTACCTGCCGCACGTCGAGCGCGTGCGCAAGGCGCGCGGTGCCGAGGTGCCGGCAAGCTTCTACACCGATCCGCTGATGTATCAGGCGACCAGCGCGGGTTTTCTCGGTCCGCGCGATCCGGTGATCGTGCCGAGTGAGGATTACGGCATCGATCTGGAGGCCGAAGTCATCGTCGTGACCGACGATGTGCCGATGGCGCCGACCGCGGGGCAGGCTGCCGAACATATTCAGCTGATCGGGCTGGTCAACGACGTCAGCCTGCGCGGACTGATTCCCGGCGAGCTGGCCAAGGGCTTCGGTTTCCTGCAGAGCAAGCCGCGCTCGGCCTTGTCGCCGGTGCTGGTCACGCCCGACGAACTCGGCGATGCCTGGCAGGGCGACAAGCTGCACCTGCCCATGCGCACGTGGTTGAACGGTGCATGGTTTGGCGAGGCCGAGTGCGGCGTCGATATGCAGTTCAGCTTTGCCGAGCTGGTGGCGCACGCGGCAAAAACCCGGCCGCTGACCGCCGGCACCATCGTCGGCTCAGGCACCATCGCCAACCAGGACACCAGCAAAGGTGCCTCCTGCCTGGCCGAGCAGCGCACCGTTGAAACGCTGCGCGACGGCGAAGCAAAGACGCCCTTTTTGAAGTTCGGTGACAGCCTGCGGATTGATGTTACCGATGCGGAAGGGGCCAGCATCTTTGGCGCCATCGAGCAACGTATCGTGCCGCTGAAATCGTGATGCGGTCGAACTGACCCAGCGCGCGGCGGTCGGGATAGGCGCGGGTCGGGCCGACGCGGTATCGTGACGGTTCCTTCCCCTTCGTTCTCTATCGCATAAGGAAAACCTCATGTCCCAAGTCACCCTCCGCGGCAATCCGATCAAGGTCGACGGCACCTTTCCCTCCACCGGGAGCAAGGCGCCAGCGTTCAAGCTGGTCGGCAAGGACCTCGCCGACGTCACGCTGGCCAACTTTAGCGGCAAGCGCAAGGTCCTGAATATTTTCCCCAGCGTCGATACGCCCACCTGCGCCGCGTCGGTGCGTCATTTCAACGAATCCGCCAGCCAGCTCGACAACACCGTCGTGCTGTGCATCTCGGCGGACCTGCCGTTCGCTCAGGCGCGCTTCTGCGGTGCCGAGGGCCTGGACAACGTGGTAACGCTGTCTACGCTGCGTGGGCACGAGTTCATCAAGGACTACGGCGTCGCTCTCGCGGAGGGTCCGTTTGCCGGCCTGACCGCGCGTGCCGTGGTGGTACTGGATGAGCAGGACAAGGTTATTCACACCGAGCTGGTCGGTGAAATCGCCAACGAGCCGAATTACGACGCGGTGCTCGCCGTACTGAAGTAACTGGCGATCGCTCCATACGTCTTCGGTCCAAGAAAAAAGCGCCTCATGGGCGCTTTTTTCTTCGTCGAATGCAAGCCAGCTTACTTGGCGACCACGCGCACCATTTCCAGGCACTTGTTCGAATAGCCCCACTCGTTGTCGTACCAGGACACCAGCTTGACGAAGGTCGAGTCCAGCGCGATGCCGGCGTTGGCGTCGAACACCGAGGTGCGGGTTTCGCCGCGGAAATCGGTGGCGACCACGGCGTCCTCGGTATAGCCCAGCACACCCTTCAACGCACCTTCGCTCTGCGCCTTCATTTCGGCGCAGATCTCGGCGTAGGTGGCCGGCTTTTCCAGTTCGCAGGTCAGGTCGACCACGGAGACGTCCGAGGTCGGTACGCGGAAGCTCATGCCGGTCAGCTTCTTGTTGAGTTCCGGAATCACCACGCCCACGGCCTTGGCTGCGCCGGTGGAGGAAGGAATGATGTTTTCCAGGATGCCGCGGCCGCCGCGCCAGTCCTTCGAGGATGGGCCGTCGACGGTCTTTTGCGTGGCCGTGGTGGCGTGTACGGTGGTCATCAGGCCGCGCTTGATGCCCCATTTGTCGTTGATCACCTTGGCCAGCGGGGCCAGGCAGTTGGTCGTGCATGATGCATTGGAGATGATCGCTTCGCCCTTGTAGCTCGTGTCGTTGACGCCGTAGACGAACATCGGCGTGTCGTCCTTCGACGGCGCGGACAGGATCACCTTCTTGGCGCCGGCATCGATATGCTTTTGCGCGCCTTCCTTGGTCAGAAAGATGCCGGTGGATTCGATCACCACCTCGGCGCCGACTTCGTCCCACTTCAGCGCGGCAGGGTCGCGCTCGGCGGTGAGGCGGATTTTCTTGCCGTTGATCACCAGCGTGTTGCCCTCGACCGACACGTCGCCCTTGAAGCGGCCGTGCACGGAGTCGTATTGCAGCATATACGCCAGGTAGTCGGGTTCCAGCAGATCGTTGATGGCGACGATCTCGATGTCGTTGCCGAAGTTCTGCACGGCGGCGCGCAGTACGTTGCGGCCGATGCGGCCGAAGCCGTTGATGCCTACCTTGATCGTCATTGCTGGAAACTCCCGCGCGCAGCGCAGCTCGTTGAATGGACTGTCGATTCTAACAGGGCGTGCGGGCGAGGCCAGCTGCTGGCCGAAAGAGCGCGCCGTCGAAGGCTGTCACGCCGCTGTGGCAGACTTTCAGGCCCCTATCTCCATTGTGTGGCCGAACTTCATGAATCTGCGTCCGAACCGCTCAGCCGTCGCCCTCGGTATTGCTCTGATGGCGCTTGCCACGCCGCTGGCCATGTCGTGGGGTCCAGAGGGGCATGCCATCGTGGCGGATATCGCCGAGGCGCATCTGGACTCGGCAGCGGCGACCGAGGTGGCGTTTCTTCTGAAGCTGGAAGGGCTTGATCGGCTGGACCAGATTTCTTCGTGGGCCGACGGCAACCGCAAGGAGTTCCCGAACACCGGCAGCTGGCACTACGTTGATATTCCGCTCAAGGCGGGCGGCTACGACGCGGGCCGCGACTGCGCGCGGGGCGACTGCGTGGTGGCCAGGCTGGACGAAAACGTTCACGTGCTGGCCGACAAGTCGGCCGCGCCAAAGGCGCGGCTGCTCGCGCTGAAATGGGTCGTGCATCTGGTCGGCGATATCCATCAGCCGCTGCATGCCGAAGATAACGGCGACAAGGGTGGTAACACCGTGCAGGTGCAGTTCTTCGACAAGGGTACCAACCTTCATTCCATCTGGGATGGTGGCATTCTGCGCCATGCGCTCAGCTTGCAGCCGGGACCAAACTACACGTTTGATCACGCCGTGGTGCAGGCCGATGCGATGGCGATGGATGCGGCCATTACGCCAGAGCAGCGTGCAAACTGGGCCACGCATCACCTGCTACCCCAGATCGTCGACGCCTCGATTGTCTGGGCCGACGAGTCGCACACGTTGGCACAGACTGTGGCTTACGCCGATATCGGCAAGCCGTCCGGCGACGCGTGGTCGCAGCGCTATCAGCAAAAGGCGTGGCCGGTGGTTCAGACCCGCTTGGAGCAGGGCGGCGTCCGCCTGGCTGAGGTGTTGAACGAGGCGCTGGATTGATTGAGTAGCATCCCATGCCGCTTATCGAGTGACGCCTGAATCGCTGAGAGCACCTCTGACGCCCGGTGATATTTTTTATCACCCACCTTTATGAAAAGCCGCGGAAACGACGGGTTGCGGCGCTGCATCGTGGTAACGCCGGACCGAAATTGCTAAGTTGTCTGGATGACTAGCGAACTCATCCAGACACGCCGCACCAAGATCGTCGCCACCCTTGGCCCTGCCACCGATGCGCCGGGTATGCTCGAACGCATCATCGGCGAGGGCGTCGATGTGGTCCGACTCAACCTCTCGCACGGCCAGCCGGACGATCATCGCGCGCGGGCGGCGGCAGTGCGGGAAGCTGCCGCGAAAGTGGGCAGGGAAGTCGGCATTCTGGCCGATCTGCAGGGCCCGAAAATTCGCATCGAGCGTTTTGCCAACGGACCGATCGAACTGCAGGTGGGCGCAGCCTTTGTGCTTGAATGCCGACCCGACGCGGCTCCCGGCACGGTCGACCACGTGGGCGTCAGCTATTACGGACTGCCGCACGACGTGCATGCCGGCGACGTATTGCTGCTCGATGATGGTCTGGTGGGGCTGGATGTCATCAGCGTGCGGGGCGCGGATATTCACTGCGTCGTGCAGATTGGTGGCAGGTTGTCGGATCGCAAGGGCCTCAATCGCCAGGGCGGAGGCCTCTCGGTGGAGGCCCTGTCGGACAAGGACCGCAACGACATCAAGCTCGCGGCTGAGATCGGTGCTGACTTTCTGGCGGTGTCGTTCGTGCGCTCGGCGGCGGACATGAACCAGGCTCGCCAGTTGCTGCATGAGGCCGGCGGCAATGCCGCCCTGGTGGCGAAGATCGAGCGCGCCGATGCGATCCCCGTGCTGGGCGAAATCATCGACGCCTCCGATGTGGTGATGGTGGCGCGCGGTGATCTGGGCGTCGAAATCGGCGACGCGGAACTGCCTGGGCTGCAGAAGAAAATTATCCGCGAGTCCGTGCAGCGCAATCGCGCCGTCATCACCGCGACGCAGATGCTGCAGTCGATGGTGCGTTCGCCCATCCCCACACGTGCCGAAGTGCTCGACGTGGCCAATGCGGTGATCGACGGCACCGACGCCGTGATGCTGTCGGAGGAGACGGCCGCTGGCGCCCATCCGGACAAGGCCGTCGCTGCTATGCGGCGCATTTGCCTGGGTGCCGAACGTCAGTTCGAACCGAAGGATGATCTGGCCGGTCAAGGTCGTACGATCGATCGCACCGACCAGGCGATCGCGCTGGCCGCCATGCTGCTGGCCAGCGAGCTTGGCGTACGTGCCATCGTGGCGCTGACCGAGACCGGCGCCACGGCGCAGTGGCTGTCGCGCTATCGCAGCGCGGTGCCGATCTACGCGCTGTCGCCCTTCGATGACGCGCGCCGCCGCATGCTGATGCTGCGCGACGTGCAGCCGGTCAAGTTCAACCATGTCGGCCTCACCAGCGCCTCGTCGGCTCGCGCGGCTGTGCAGCAGCTGTTCGTCGAGGGCAAGCTCAGCGAGGGCGACCGGGTGGTGCTCACCCATGGCGATCACGTTGGTCGCGGCGGCGGTACCAACACGCTGAAACTGCTGTCGGTGGGCGCCGAAGGTATGGTCGAGAGCCTGCGCGATCTTTGATGCGCGCAATAGCCGCGTTTCGAACAGAAGGGTTGGAGTTTTCTAGGGGGAAAAGTGATGAAGACCACGCTGCATACGCTGCTGTGCATTGCCATTCGGCTTGGCGCGGTATTGATGGCGGTCAATCTGCTCGAGCAGCTTCCTTCCTTTTTCGTACTGAATAACGAGACCGGCCACCTGGCATGGCTTTCGTTAGGGTTGACCGGCGTCGGGTTGGTTATCGCTTTTGCACTGTGGGTATGGCCCGGCCTGATCGTCTGGTGGGCGGTGGGGCGAAACGGCCACGAAATCTTCGAAAGCCCGATCGCTGCGAGTCAGCTGCAGCACATTGTTCTTTCGGCGATGGGCGCCTGGTTGTTTATCAATGGTTTGTCCGCTTGCATAGGACACGGAGCGATTACGCTCGCTTACATTCGCGAATCCGGCGCCATGACGCCAACCGGCGAAATTCGGTGGATTATTCAAGATGCAGTGACAGCATTGGCTGGCATCGCATTAATGCTGGGATCGCGTGGTTTGGTCGAACTGCTGTATCGCTTGCGCAGCTATCCGCAACCCCGGCAATCGGAAATTGAAGCTGACACCAACATCGTAAAGGATGGTTAGACTGGTCTCTCCGCACCCCTTCGTTTGCCGCACCCTGGAGATCGCCATGAAATCGAAATTTCGCCCGCTATGCCGTGGTTTTTTGGTGGCCCTGGCTTTCTGCTGCGCCGCGCCGGTGATGGCGCAGGCGCGCAGGCTGGACCCGGAGCACCTTTCGCACGACTGGATTCTGCTTAATACCAACGTGCAGATGAATACGCCCAATAGCGGCCTGAATCTGGACAAGCCTGGCTGCGTCGCGGTGACTTACACCGTGGGCTCGGGCGGCGTTCCGATGAACGTGAAGGTGGCCAAGGTCGTGCCGCACAGTGATCTGGGGCCGGCGGCTGCCAGTGCGGTGACCAATTTCCGCTACGGGCCATCGCTGACCAACCGTCAGGGCGATCCGGTGGATACCTATTACGTCGTAGCGTTCAATTCGCCCGACGACAAGGCCAAGCGCCAGGCGCTGACGGACGCCTGCAAGCTGCCGGGTTACGGGCAGTAATCAACCAAGCTGAGCCGCAAAACGCTGCCGGAAAATTGCGCGCGAAGCCCTGATGCGGCGCCCGCAGGTCGGTTTCGCCGATCTGGCCTATAATTCGCGTTTTGAACCACGCCGCTTCGATCCCGAAGCGGCGGTCTTTTTTGCGGTCCCGCATCGCCTTCGCACTACGGAGTCAGCATGAGTATTGAAGATCTCGAAAGCATCGCCCTGGCGATGGTCGCGCCCGGCAAGGGCATTATCGCCATCGACGAGTCGACCAACACGATCGCCAAACGCTTCGACGCCGTGGGCATCGAAAATACCGAAGAAAATCGTCGCGCCTACCGCGAGCTACTGCTGACCACGCCCGGTCTGTCCGAGCATATTTCCGGCGCGATCCTGTACGACGAGACGATCCGTCAGTCGACCAAGGACGGCGTGCCGTTCACCCAGATCATGAAGAAGGCCGGCATCATTCCGGGCATCAAGGTCGACAAGGGCCCGCAGCCGCTGGCCGGTTTTCCGGGCGATGTCGTCACCGAAGGGCTCGACGGCCTGCGCGAGCGTTTGCAGGAGTACGCCAAGCTCGGCGCGCAGTTTGCCAAGTGGCGTGCTGTGATCAACATCAGCGAAGACAATCCCAGCTCCACCGCGATTGAAGCCAACTGCCACGTGCTGGCGCGCTACGCTGCGCTGTGCCAGGAAGCGGGTATCGTTCCGATGGTGGAACCCGAAGTGATCATGGACGGCGACCACAGCATCGAAGTGAGCTACGAAGTGCACGAGGCCGTGCTGCGCAGCCTGTTCAACGCGCTGTACGAGCAGAATGTGATGCTGGAAGGCACCATTCTGAAAGTCAGCATGGTCATCCCGGGCAAGGATTCGGATGAGCAGGTCGACGTCGAAGAAGTGGCCGAAGCGACCGTGCGCGTTCTCAAGACCACCGTACCCGCGTCGCTACCGGGTATCGTGTTCCTCTCTGGCGGCCAGACTGATGAGCAGTCCACCGCGCACCTCAATGCGATGAACCGTATCGGGCCGCATCCGTGGCCGCTGTCATTCTCCTACGGCCGTGCCATGCAGCAGGCGGCGCTAAAGCTGTGGGCCAAGGACATGAAGGCGAATTACGCCGAAGCCCAGAAGACCGTGCATGCGCGCGCGCGCGACAACGGTCTGGCCGCGCTGGGTCAGTGGCACGCCAAGTAAAGCCGACGGCTTGCTGTCAAACGCGTAAAAAAACGGGCGCTTTGAGCGCCCGTTTTTCTTTACCGCTATATCGAAAGGCGTGTCGACGAATGCCCCGACGCGCAGCAACCGATTTGTATTAGAAACGGTACTCGGCGCTGGCAGTCAGCGTGTTGGTGTCCAGACCCACGCGGGTGCCGGCGATCTGGCCGTTGGTCAGGCTCTGGTCGCGGTTGACGCCGTAGTAGGTGTAGTTCACGCCCACCGACCAATGCTGGTTGATGTCCCAGCCCGTACCCAGGCCAGCGTAGTAACCGATGTTGTTCGAGAAGCTGCGACGCACCGGGAACTGCGTATCTTCCGAAAGCGCCGAACCGTGCGCGTCAAACACGCCGCCGCGAAGGTTGATGTACCAGGCCTGCGTCAGGTTCAGGCGCATCGCGCCGCCCAATGTGGCGCCGCGCAGGTTCGAGCGTGCGTCACCGATGGTGCCGCCGTTGGCCAGGTAGTTCTGGTTGACATCGGATTTGGCGTCGAACTTGCCAAGATAGACATAACCCAGCTCGGCACCGACCGACATGTCAGGGCTCACGGCCCAGCGGTAGCCACCAGTCAGCGCGCCGGCATAGTTGGCTTTGCGGTAGGTCTGGTTGTCGTTAGCGCGGCTGGTGCCGAGATCTCCGTCGACATACCAACCGGAATGGGACTTCCAACCAGTTTGTGTGCTGCTGTCGGTGGAAGCATCTTGCGCAAAGGCTGCCGGAATGGCGAGGATGCCGGCTGTGGCGAGTGCGATGGCAAACAGTGTCTTTTTCATTGGGGGCGTACTCCTGACTTTTTTGGGTCCGCCTGCGCTGCCGGGGGTTCGGCCGGTGCAGGCGTCGCACTGCTCTGCGCCGTGCTGCAGCATTAGATGGGAGTGCACCTGAAGAGTTTCAATACCGTTAAGTACAGAATTAAGCAGGCGTTAATGTGACTATTTTTTAAGGGCTTGGACCGCGATGTTCGAAGGCTGGATCGCGCCAGAGTGAGCGGCAGCGCAACTGGCGGGTTATGCTTCGTATTCGGAAAACCCCAACACCATGCCAAAAAAACGGGCGCCAGAGGCGCCCGTTTTTTTGTGTTGCTCGAACCTAAAAGTTTCGATTAAAAGCGATACTCGGCGTCGAGCGACACGATGCCGGTGCTGCGGCGAACAGCGAAATCCGTGTCGGTCGGCGTATCGTGCACGTTGCCAGCGGACACGTGGTAGTAGTCGTACTTCACGCCGACGCCAAAGTGCTCGTTGATATCCCAGCCGGTACCCAGGCCCGCGTAGAAGCCACCGCGATCGCCGCCATGGAACAGATCCTGGCTCACCGTGTCGTTGTACGCGCCGCCGTCATTGTTGGCGTGGAAATAGCCACCGTGCGCGCTGATGTACCACTGCGGCAGCAGGTTGATGCGGCCGTTGACGCCCGCAACCCAGCCATGAAGCGCATTTTCTCGGCGGCTCTGGTTAACTGCTCCGTTACCATCACCAATGTTGCTCAGCTTGTAATTACCCAGATCGGTATAGCCAGCTTCCAAGCCGAGGCCAAGGTCCGGGCCGACCTTCCAGCGGTAACCACCAAGCGCACCGTAACCCGTGCGGCGACCATTCTTGTTACTGAACAGGCTGCCGGAGCCGTTGCTGAAGCCGCTGCCGAAATTGCTGTTCTTGCTGTAGCCGTCGGTGCGGCCGGCGCTCAGGTCGACAAACCAGTTACCAGTCCCAACAGCCTGGCTTGACTGATAGTTGCCGGTGGCTGGTGCAGCGTCCTGTGCGAATGCAGGGGCAGCGACCAGACCGGTCGTGACGAGGGCGAGGGCGAGTAGGGTCTTTTTCATGGGGAACTCCTTTCTTGAATTCTTATTTGGTTTGGGCAACTGACCGTCGGGCGCCTGGGGATGCGATCGACAGCGGTGCGCGGGAACCGCACAACACGCATTTAACACTTGGAAGTCTGAAGCCAAGCGGTATTCGATTTTGAGAAATTAAGGGCGAGTTAATTCGCGGTTTTTTTGCTGTTACGCAACAACGGCGGTGTGCAGTGGGCGTGATGAGGCGTTTTCGGGTCCCTTCGAGCGAAGATGAAACTCCGCGCCGGACTGGATTGGCGACAGCGAATGGCTGATCGGCGACAATTCGTTTTTGCCGAGCCCTCTGGAGATCTGCTGATGACTACCCGCCGCGAACTTGCCAACGCAGTGCGTGCCCTTGCCATGGACGCCGTCGAGGCAGCCAATTCAGGCCATCCGGGCATGCCGATGGGCATGGCAGATATCGCCGAGGTGGTGTGGAATGACTTTCTGCAGTTCAATCCAGGCAACCCTAAGTGGGCCAATCGCGATCGCTTTGTGCTATCCAACGGCCACGGCTCGATGCTGCAATATGCGCTGCTGCACCTGACCGGATTCGATTTGCCCATCGATCAGCTCAAGCGCTTCCGTCAACTGCATTCGCATACCGCTGGCCATCCCGAGTACAACGAGACGCCCGGTGTAGAGACCACGACAGGTCCGCTCGGACAGGGCCTGGCCAACGCCGTGGGTTTCGCTCTGGCGGAAAAAGCGCTGGCCGCACACTTCAACCGCCCGGATCACACGGTGATTGACCATCACACGTATGTTTTCCTTGGTGACGGCTGCCTGATGGAGGGCATATCGCACGAAGCCGCATCGCTGGCCGGTACGTGGAAACTCGGCAAGCTGGTGGCGGTTTATGACGACAATGGCATCTCGATCGACGGTGAAGTCCACGGCTGGTTCACCGATAACACACCGGCACGCTTCGAGGCCTACGGCTGGAACGTGATTCCCCACGTCGACGGCCACAATGCCGAAGCGATCAAGCAGGCGCTGACCCAGGCCACCTCGCAGCACGACAAGCCCACCCTGATCTGCTGCAAGACGGTCATCGGCTTCGGCGCCCCGAACAAGCAGGGCAAGGAAGAGAGCCACGGAGCCGCGCTGGGCAAGAGCGAGATCGCCGCGGCCCGCGAACAGCTCAAGTGGCATGACGCGCCGTTCGAGATTCCGGCCGATATTTATGCCGGCTGGGATGCGAAAGAGGCTGGCGCCAAGCGCGAGCAGGACTGGAATTCGCTATTTGACGCCTATGCTGCGGCGTATCCTGAACTGGCCGCCGAGCTGAAGCGCCGTCTCTCCGGCACGCTGCCGCCCGATTGGTCGGACAAGTCCCACGCTTATGTGGCAAAGATGCAGAGCGAAGGTCCTGAAGTTGCCTCGCGCAAGGCCTCGCAGATGACGCTGGATGCGTTTGGCCCGCTGCTGCCCGAACTGCTCGGCGGCTCGGCCGATCTGGCTGGCTCCAACCTGACCAAGTGGAAGGGCAGCGTCGATATCAGCGAGAAGGACGGCAACTACGTGCACTACGGGGTGCGCGAGTTCGGCATGACGGCGATTGCCAACGGCGTGGCCCTGCACGGTGGCTTCATCCCGTACGACGCCACGTTCCTGGTCTTCTCCGACTACGCGCGCAACGCCGTGCGCATGAGTGCGTTGATTCCGGCGCACAACATCCACGTCTACACGCACGACTC
>Ga0302234_10001049_pt1 | contig 19944 bp, 16 predicted proteins | sample II_Palsa_N3_2_FD_193576 | JGI IMG/M metagenome (GOLD analysis project Ga0302234, IMG submission 193576) | Peat permafrost microbial communities from Stordalen Mire near Abisko, Sweden - II_Palsa_N3_2 | ecosystem: Environmental > Terrestrial > Soil > Palsa > Peat permafrost | place: Sweden... | reverse complement strand
GGTTGCAGCCAGGTCCTCGGCGCTGTCCGACGCGGGATATTTCGGCTCGATGTTGAACACCACGCCAATCTCGTGCTTGCCGTGCGCGCGATAGGCCTGGATGCCGGCGCCGCTGGCGCGCATCAGATTGTGTGCGGCAATCGGCGCCTCGTACTTGCTGCGATGGCCGGGCGCCAGCGCGCCGTGCAGGTAGCCGCCGTCGGTGACCACCCAAGGCTCGTTGAGCGTAGCCCAGCGCGGTACGCGATCGTCGAGCGCCTTGAACATCACTTCGGCGTAGTCGGCAAACCAGTGCGCCATGTCCCGATTGAGCCAGCCGCCGCGATCGTCCAGCGCGGCCGGTAGATCCCAGTGAAACAGCGTCGCGTTGGGCACAATGCCGTTTTCCAGCAGCTCGTCGACCAGCCGCGAATAGAAATCCAGCCCTTTTGCATTGACCCTGCCGGTGCCTTCAGGCAGTACGCGGCCCCAGTTGATGCTGAACCGGTAGCCCTGCAGGCCGAGTGCGCGCATCAGCTGCACGTCGTCCTTGTAGCGGTTGTAGTGATCGCAGGCGATGTCGCCAGTGTCGCCGTTGGACATCATGCCCGGCGTGTGCGCGAAGCGCTGCCAGATGCTGGGGCCGGCGCCATCAGCCAGCGGTGAACCTTCGATCTGGTAGGCCGAGGTAGCGGCCCCCCAATGGAAACCCTCGGGAAAACGAAAACGGCCAGTCATGGAGCTTCCTGCGATAGAGAACGTGTGATGAAGGCTTGATGTAAACGATTACATTGGCAGAATAGCCGAATGCTCCGCCGATGTGCAGACACCTGCATGCGCCGGAAGACGGCCAACGTGGCCCACTTCACAGGAAACGCCCATGGCCACCGTTCGTCTGGATCAGCTGCGCAAGGTCTACCCCGGCGGGCACGTCGGTGTGGCTGGCGCCAGCTTCGACATCGCCGATGGCGAGCTGCTGGTGCTGGTGGGGCCATCTGGCTGCGGCAAGACCACCTTGCTGCGGATGATCGCCGGGCTGGAGTCGATCAGCGGTGGCACGCTCAGTATCGACGGCCGGGTGGTCAACGCCGTGGAGCCGAAGGACCGCGACATTGCGATGGTGTTCCAGAATTACGCGCTCTATCCACACATGACCGTGGCGGAAAACCTGGCCTTCGGTCTGAAACTGCGCGGCCAGTCGAAAACCGAGATCGACCGCCGCGTACGTGAGGCCGCCAAAACGCTGGAGCTGGAACCGCGGCTGGAGTCGCGGCCCGGTGCATTGTCCGGCGGCCAGCGGCAGCGCGTGGCGTTGGGCCGTGCGCTGGTGCGCGATCCGAAGGTGTTTCTGCTCGACGAGCCACTGTCCAATCTCGATGCCAAGTTGCGGTTGACGATGCGGGTGGAGATCGCCCGGCTGCATCGCCAGCTGAAGGCCACCATGATCTATGTCACCCACGATCAGATTGAGGCGATGACCTTGGGTCAGCGCATCGTGGTGCTCGACGGCGGCGTGATCCAGCAGATCGACACGCCGATGAATCTGTACGATCGGCCGGCCAACCTCTTCGTCGCCGGCTTCGTCGGCAGCCCCGGCATGAATCTGTTGCGCGGCACGCTGAAGCTCGGCCAGAGCTGGCGGCTGGCGACCGAACACGGCGAGGTGCTGCTGGGTCGGCCGGCACAAGCTTCTGCCTGGCAGGAGTGGCACGACCGCGAGGTGGTACTGGGCATTCGCCCCGAGGACCTGCTTCCCGTCGAGGCCGGCCAAGCGGCCTTGAGTGCGGCCCTCGAAGTGCTCGAACCGGTCGGCAACGAAATCTTTCTCAACCTGCGCTACGGCGGTCAGGCACTGATCTCGCGGGTGTCGCCACGTGCCCTGCCCGAACCCGGCAGCACGGTACCGCTGGGTCTGGCGGTCGAACGTCTGCACCTGTTCGATCCGCAAACCGGTATGCGTATCGCGGCTTGAGTCGCTCGGGTACTCGTGGCGGTGCCAGCGCACCGGGCGAGTCGACGCATTACACTAGCCCTCTTCACGCGTCCGGTAGCTATCCATCCATGGCCCGCATCATCGCTGTCGCCAACCAGAAGGGTGGCGTCGGCAAGACCACCACTGCCGTCAATCTCGCCGCTGCCTTGGCTGCTGCGAAGCGCCGTGTCCTGTTGGTCGACCTCGACCCGCAGGGCAACGCCACCATGGCGTCCGGCGTGAACAAGCGCGAGGCCAAGCCGAACGCCTGCGAGGTGCTGCTGGAGGAAGCGGAGATCACCGCTGCGATCGTCACGACCGACGGCCACTACGACCTGTTGCCCGGTAACGGCGACCTCACCGCCGCGGAACTCAAACTGATGGACGCGTTGGCGCGCGAGCATCGGCTGAAAGAGATACTGACCAAGGTGTCTTCCAGCTACGACACCATCCTGATCGATTGTCCGCCGTCGCTGAACCTGCTGACGCTAAACGCATTAACCGCCGCCAACGGCGTGCTGATTCCGGTGCAGTGCGAATACTTCGCGCTGGAAGGCCTGTCGAGCCTGCTCGACACGGTCAAGGCCGTGCGTCACCGGCTCAATCCCAAGCTCGAGATCGAAGGTCTGCTGCGCACCATGTACGACGTGCGCAACAACCTGGGCAACGAAGTCTCCGCGCAACTCACCCAGCATTTTGGCGACAAGGTGTTGCGCTCGATCATTCCGCGCAACGTGCGCCTGGCCGAGGCACCGAGTCACGGTCAGCCAATCCATCTGTACGATCGCAGCTCGCGTGGCGCGATCGCCTATATCGGCCTGGCTGGCGAAGTGATCCGGCGCGAGCGCGGCTTGCCGCCGGCCGAAATCGTCGATGTCGAGGCGATCGAACCGCCGGCGCATGGCAACAACGGTCCGACGCTCAAGGCGCCGGCCGCCAATCATCAGGAATAAGCATGGCTGCTGCGAAAAAACGTGGACTGGGACGCGGGCTTGACGCCCTGTTGGGCGGCGATGGCGATGCATCGCCGTCGGTGATCGGACAGGAAGGTGAGTTGCGCATCCTGCCGATCCAGCAGATCCAGCCTGGCAAGTACCAGCCGCGGCGACACTGGAACGACGAGGCACTGGACGAACTGGCCGCGTCGATCAAGGCGCAGGGCCTGATCCAGCCGGTGGTGGTGCGTGCATTGGGCAAGGACAGCTACGAGCTGATCGCCGGTGAGCGCCGCTGGCGCGCGGCGCAGCGCGCCCAGCTCGGTGAACTGCCGGCACTGGTGAAAATCGTACCCGAGGCCTCGGTGCCGGCCATGGCACTGATCGAGAACATCCAGCGCGAAGACCTCACTCCGCTGGAAGAAGCCGATGCGCTGAAGCGGTTGATCGACGACTTCGCCCTCACCCACCAGCAGGCTGCCGACGCGGTGGGCCGTTCGCGCGCCGCCGTCTCCAACCTGCTGCGCCTCACCGAACTGCCCGCCTCGATCAAGAAACTGCTCGACGAAGGCAAGCTGGAAATGGGGCACGCCCGTTGCCTGCTGACCCTGCCCGAGCATGAGGCGGAGAGTCTGGCGCTGGAAGCGGCGCGCAATCACTGGACCGTGCGTGAGCTGGAAGAAGCCGCGCGCCGTGCCCAGACCGCGCCGAAAGGCAAGGCAAAAGCCGCTCCGCCGCGCGATCCGAATATCAGCGATCTCGAACGCGAGTTGGGCGAGCGTTTTGCCACCCGGGTCGAGCTGGCCCAGGGCCGCGGCGGTCGCGGCAAGCTGGTGATCCACTATCACAGCAACGACGAGCTGGAAGGGATACTCGGCAAGATGCGTTGAGGGCAGGGGCTCATCCCTCGCTCCCAGCTGCCCCACGCACTAGAATGCGCTGCAGCGCCTGCGCGCACTGTTTCCGCAACAAGGCCTTTCCATGCCGCAACTGTCCGTTGTCGTTCCCGTATTCAATGAGCGCGACAACATTCCGCCGCTGCTCGCCGAAATCACGACTGCCCTGCGCGGTCTGATCGAATTCGAGGTGATCTACGTCGATGACGACTCCATCGACGACAGCCGGGCGGTGCTGGCCGCACAGAAGGTGCTTCATCCCGAGCTCCGCGTATTGCATCACGTGACGCGCAGCGGCCAGAGCACGGCGGTGTGGAACGGTGTGCGTGCGGCCAAATCGCCGTGGATCGCCACGCTCGATGGCGATGGCCAGAACGATCCGGCCGATATTCCCAAGCTGTTGGCCGCACGCGATGCGGCGTCCGCCGATCTGCGCCTGTTCGCCGGTTGGCGCACCACGCGCCGCGACAGTTTCAACAAGCGCATATCCTCCAAGATCGCCAACGCGGTACGTTCGCGCATGCTGAAGGACGCCACGCCGGATACCGGCTGCGGCCTGAAACTGTTCGACCGCGAGGTGTTCCTGCGCCTGCCCTACTTCGACCATATGCATCGTTACCTGCCGGCGCTGGTCAAGCGGGCCGGTTTTGCTTGTCAGAGTGTGCCGGTTGGCCATCGTCCGCGCACTGCCGGTGTATCCAAGTACGGCATGCTTGATCGGCTGTGGGTTGGTCTGGCCGACCTGCGCGGTGTGGCGTGGTTGATGCGCCGTGGCAAGGTCACGCGCATCGAAGAGCTTTGAGGCTGCGCTGCATGTAATGGCCACTCGCTTGAGAGCGGTCGACGACAACGTCCGGGATACTTGATGGATTCGATAGCTGCAAAGAAATTTGTCGGCGTCAGAGCCCTGGTCGTTTGTTTGCTGATCGGCGCGCTCTATGCCCTGCAAAAAGGCCAAGACACGGCTTGGGATCTGAAAAATTACCACCTGTATAACGCGTGGTCGTTCTTGCATGGACATCTCACGATTGATCTGGCGCCCGTGGGGCTGCAGGGGTTTTTCAATCCGCTGTTGGATGTGCCTTATTTTTGGCTGGGTACGGGTCTCTTACACCACACGCCACGGTTGCTCGCCGCGCTGCAGGGGCTCTGGTATGGCGGCTTGCTGTTCGTGCTGTTGCGTATAAGCGTCAGATTTTCCAAGGTTCGCGAGCGAGCGTTCGGCATACCCGATTTACTTGCGGTGATCATTGGTGCAACGGGAACGATGGTGACTTCGCAGACAGGTTCGAGCACAAACGAGCTACCGCTTGCTTTGCTGATCTTGCTCGGGCTTTACGTATTGTTGCCGTTTTGCGCACGCGACATGCCCACCAGACCGATGCGCCGCGCCGTTGTGGCGGGCTTGTTGTGCGGACTCGCGGCGGGACTGAAACCGACCGCCATTGTCTACACGCCTGCGCTGGGTCTGGCTTTGTGGCTTGCGCTCGGGTTTGGCGCCAAGGCACTGCATTTGAGCATCGTTTTTGTGTGCGCCGCTGTCGGTGCATTCTTGCTGGCCTATGGTTGGTGGGGATGGGAGTTGTATCGCCTGACGGGCAATCCTGTTTTCCCGATGTTCAACCAGGTTTTCCATTCACCCTGGTCGCCACCGTCAGCCGGCACTGATCGTCAGTTCATGCCGAAAGACCTGTTCCAGTGGCTGTTCTATCCGTTCTTCTGGATTCAAAAGAATCGTTACCAAGGCGGCAATGCATTTGCCGATGCTCGCTACGCCGTCGCGATGATTGCGGTGGCAATCGTCGCGGCAATGTCCTGGCGATCACGCGCTCGTGAAGTTGCAGGGTCGCGAGCGGTCCGCTTGGTGTTCGTGTTCCTCGTCACCAGCTACACGCTATGGTTGCTGTTGTATTCGATCTTGCGCTATGCCGTGCCCATCGAAGTGATGACCGGGCTGATGATTCTTGTAGCGCTGCAGGAACTGTCATCCGGCTGGACGCGTCAAGACGAGACGCCGCGCTGGATAGTTTGGGCTATGGTGGGCATTGCCACCGTCTTGATGGGTTGCACCCGATACACCGACTGGGGCCATGCGCCCTATGCGGCAGTGGCTTTTGACGTTCGGCCACCCGTGATCGAGCCGGGCAGCATGGTGTTGGTGATTGGACAGCCGAATGCCTACGTGATTCCGTTTTTCCGTAATGCTCAAAATCTTGAGTTCGTCGGTGTCACCTGGTTAACCAGTGAAACAAGTGGCTATCGCCTCGGTTCGCAGACAGAGCAGCGCATTCAGGCGCATCCAGGGCCGATGTATGCGATCACGCGTGACATCAACACTCCCGACCAGTCGCAGCTTCTGCGGTTTTTGCCATCAGCGCATTTCACCGATTGCGAGCCGATTGCCAGCGCGATGGAGCGCACGATGCGTGGCACGGATTTGTCGGATGGCTTGCGCCTGTGCAAAGTCATTCGCAGTTGACCATTCCCGGCGCGCTAACGCGGCTGGTGTGAAACCGGCTTCCACGTCGAGAAGGCTGTGCGCGCACGTTGCCGACCCAGTTCGATCAGCTCGCGGGCGCGGTAAAACTCATATGCCGTCGAGGCGTTGCGCGGCATCTGGATCAGTAGATCTGGTGCGTAAGCCGCCAGTCGTAGCCGTGACAGATTGGCCTGCATCAGGTCCATCGACTGGTTGAGCAGCTCGAACGCGCCAGGCTCGCGTGGCTTGGGTTCGCCGTGCGGCATCAGTCGGCTGAAGAACTCACCAATGCGGTGCCGGGTACCTTGCGCCTCGGGTTCGTCCAGCTCTAGGGTATCCACCGGCGCGAACTCGGCAGGTCCGTCCACACTCACGGCCATCAGGTAGTCGGCGGTTTCGCGAATCAGCGGTGTCACCGGGAGTGGGTTCAACAAGGCGCCATCGACCAGTACACGCCCGTTGAGATGATAGGGGCGAAACACGGTGGGAATCGCGATCGACGCGCGGATCGCATCGAACAACGAGCCGCGCGTCAGCCACACCTCACGCTCGCGCTCCAGATCGGTAGCCACGGCGGTGAAGGCTAACCGCAGTTCCTCGATACAGGTGTCGCCGATCAGCTCCAGCAGGGTGCCCATGATCCGCTCGCCCTTGATGAAGCCGCCGCCGGAAAATGTCCAGTCGAGCAGTTTCAGCACGTCGAACTTGGCCAGCGTCGATACCCAGTCGCGATAGACCTCGAGCTTGCCCATCGCATAGATGCCGCCGATCAGCGCGCCCATCGAGCAGCCCGCGATAGCGATGATCTCGAAACCCTGCGCCTCGATCTCCTCGATCGCACCGATATGCGCCAGTCCTTTCGCGCCACCCGCGCCGAGTGCCAGTGCCACGGTCGGTCGACGCGGTACCGACAGCGCGGCCGGTGAGGCGGTGGGATCGGCAATGTCGGTGTGTTTCATGCGTTGCTTTCGATCTGGGTAGAGAAAGTATTTGCCATCGACGCCACGTTGCCCTGCGGTGATGTGCGGTACCGCACGAAGGGCGGGCGGGTCGGGAATCGGTTGCCACCCGCGCTGCTGCCTAGCATGAGCGCACAACAAATCCGCGGCAAGCAAGGCCGCACTGCACGCGCGCCACCCGCGTTAACGTTGCTAATCGAATGGCGGGGCCAATCGCGACGATCAGACGTTCTGTTGATACCCACTCATCGCAAGCTGCAGCAGGATTTTCATTTCCTCGCGCAGCGGCAGCGGTGAAACGATCTCGGCATCGGGCCCGTACTTGAGCACGTCCATCAGCAATTCGCGCGAGTTGGAGTAGGGCACCTGCAGCTCGTAACGGCCGTCGGGCAACCACTCGCCGCGTTGCTGCGAATGCCAGTGCTCGTCGGCGACCCAGCGCGCGGCGTGCTGCGAGAAACGGATGGTGGCCCAGGCTTTGGGCTTGCCCGCAAAAATGCCGTAGCTCGAGGCCAGCAGGTCATTGAGATCGTTCTCGGCCACGTCGATAGCGGCGGTATCCAGTGCCTGCGGTTCAACGATGCGGTCCACCGCAAAACTTCGCAGAGCTTCGCGATCGTGATCCCACACGTCGAGGTACCAGTTGTCGCGATAGTGGGTCAGCCGCTGCGGCGATACGGTGCGTCGACTGTCGGTATTGGTGGTGCGCGCGCGATAGCGAAAACGCAGCTGGTGCCGTTTCAGCACAGAACCGGCGACGATGCGAAACACTTGCTGGTTGAGCTTGCGCTCGCCCCATGGAATGACGCGGATGCGCTCGATCGGCAACACTTCGCCACTGTCTCGGTCGGACAGCAAGCCCTCGATGCGAGCCTTGAAAGGTGCCAGCGCACCGGCCAGCACGCCGGCACCGGAGCGACCGATCAGCTCGTTCAGCGCCAGCAGTGCGGCGAGTTCATCGGAAGTCAGCCACAGGCCGGGCAATTCGAAACGTTCGCCCTCGCCGACCTCGTAGCGAAAGGCAGCCTGGTCACCGCCGGCACTCTCGACAGGTGCGCCCAGCGCGTCGCGTAAAAACGCGACGTCGCGATAAAGCGTGGCACGCGAGCATTCCAGCTCGTCGAGCAAGGTGGACAGGGGAATCGGGTAATGCGCCGATTTGAGCAGTCGGTGCAGAGTGGAGATGCGTTCGTAGCGGTCCATGTGCCTGATCGGAGGGTGTCGGGAATGAAAGCGTTTGTAGCATGGTTGTGCCCGCCGCGCGGTCATTGGGCCATGTCTATAATCGACTGGCAAAGCCGCAGGATTTCGCGGTTTTCCCGCTGCGCCGCAGCACATTGTTCATTGCAAGTTCAAATCGTGCCGTTAAGGTAAGTGATTACTATTCTTTAACAAATGGATCGTCAACTGATGAAAAAGACCCTGATCGCCTGTGTTTTGCTGGCTTCCATGGCAAGTTTCGCCGTGCAGGCCGACGATGCCGCAGCTCCTGCCGCCGGTGCTGATGCCAGCAGCAATGCGGCCAACAATGGCGGCTGGAGTGGTTCGGGCGAGTTCGGCTTCGCTTCGGCTACCGGCAATACGCGTTCGCAGAACGTCAACGGCAAGCTCAACCTGAATCAGGAGAACGAGCAGTGGAAGAACAACTTCTACGTCGATACGTTGCGTGCAAAAAGCCAGCAATCGGTGGTCAATGCCTCCGGCGCCACCGTTGAACAGTTCAATGAAACCGCCAACCGCTACGACGGCGGCGCTTCGGTCGGCTACAAGCTCGACCCGCGCAGCTATATCGTGACGGCTGTGCGCTATGAGCATGACGATTTCGGCGCCAACATATGGCAGGGCGTGGTGTCGGTCGGTTATGGCTACATTGCGCTGAAGGACGACGCCAACGAGCTGTCGTTTGAAATCGGTCCGGGTTACAAGCGCTATCGTCCAGCCGTTGAAGACACCCTGGTCGGAGGGGTCGAGGTGCCGCAAGAGGCCAATGGTACGCAGAGCGAGGCAATCGCCCGTGGCCTGATCAACTACAAGCACAAGCTGACCGACAACACCTCATTCGAAGATACGTTCCTGACGGAAGCAGGCTCGAAGAACACCTACGCGCAGAACGATGCCGGTGTCTCTATCAGCATGACCAAGAAACTGGCGGTGAAGGTCGGTTTCCAGGTGCGTCACAACACCAACGTGCTGCCCGGTATCCGCAAGAACGATACGCTGACCACGACCAATATCGTCTACAACCTCTGAAGCGTTTGACCGTTGCTGAGCAGATAAAGTAGATCGAGAAAAGTAGATGAGAAAAAGCCCCGTTGCTCGAGCAACGGGGCTTTTTGTATGCCGGGCTTACAACCCGAGCAGTTCGCCAGCACCCTGGGCAATCAAGGCGGCTGCCACCTCCTGCCCCAGCGCCACGGCATCGTCGTCAACACGCGTGGCTTCGGCGTGTAGGAGCTGGCCCGTGCTGGCGTCACCGACCATGCCACGCAGGTGCAGGCCGCGTTCGCCCAACACGCACCAGGCGGCGACAGGTACGATGCAGCTACCGCCCAGCGCCTGATTCATTGCCCGCTCGGCGGTGACGGTCAGACGCGTGTCGGCGTCATCCAGGGCGGCCAGTAACGCCAGCGTGTTGGGATTATCCGAGCGCGCCTCGATCGCAATAGCCGCCTGGCCCGGCGCGGGCAGCCAGGCCGGCGGCGTCAGCCGTGTGCGGATACGCGCGGCAAAGCCCAACCGCTCCAGTCCCGCGCAGGCCAGCACGATGGCGTCGTAACCACCGGCGTCCAATTTGCCCAGTCGCGTGCCGACATTGCCGCGCAGATCGAGCAGCTCCAGATCAGGCCGCACGGCGCGCAGCAGCGCCTGCCGTCGCAGTGACGACGTGCCGACTCGTGCACCCTGCGGGAGGGCGGCCAGATTGGCGTAGTGGTTGCTGACGAAGGCATCGGCAGCATCGGCGCGCGGCAGGATCGCCGGCAGGGTAAAGCCGGGTTCAAGCGTAACGGGCACGTCTTTCAGCGAATGGACGGCCAGATCGGCACGCCCTTCCATCATGGCGACTTCCAGTTCCTTGAGAAACAGCCCCTTCCCGCCGATTTCCGCCAGCGACCGATCCAGGATTTCATCGCCCCGCGTCGACATTGGTACCATGTCCACTGACAGTCCCGGATGCGCCACGCGCAAGGCGGCCGCCACATGCTCGGCCTGCCACAAAGCCAGCGGGCTCTTGCGGGTGGCGATACGCAGGATGGAAGGGTTCATTGGAACTCCGCGACGTTCAGCAGGGTCGTATTGTCGCGTAGTTTCCAACACTCGCGTGCGCGGCAGGGCGTTTGGGCTGAAGGCGCCGCTGCTGTCACGCCAAGAGCCAGCCATATACGATGGCGGTGAACCCATCGGAGTACTTCATGCAAAGCGGCAACCCGGCACTCAACAAGAACACCTTCCTCGACGCGGCCAGCGGTATGGTTGTGTCGCGCGATGGCGAGGCCATGACGCTTAACGGTACCGTCAACAAGACCGGTCTGTTGCTGATCCTGGTCTTGATCGGCGCGATGTTCAGCTGGAGTCATTTCACCGGGCCGGGCAGTGTTCCGGCGATGCTGCCGTTGGCGCTTGGCGGTGCCGTCGGCGGTCTGGTGCTTGGGCTGATCACCTCATTCAAGAAAACCTGGGCACCGGTCACCGCACCGCTGTACGCGTTGGCAGAGGGTGTTTTCATTGGCGCGTTGTCGGCAATTTTCGAAATGCGTTATCCAGGCATCGTGGTACAGGCGGTCGGGCTTACCTTCGGCACCATGGCGGCGTTGTTGCTGGCGTATCGCAGCGGGTTGATTCGCGCCACCGAAAAATTCAAGCTCGGCATCGTTGCGGCCACCGGCGGCGTGATGCTGCTTTATCTGGCCAACTTTGCGATGGGCTTCTTTGGCCACTCGATTGGTTTCATCAACGGTCACAGCACGATCGGCATCGTGTTCAGTGGTGTGGTCGTGGTGATCGCTGCGCTCAACCTGATTCTCGATTTCGACATGATCGAAACCGGCGTCAACGGTGGTGCGCCGAAATACATGGAGTGGTACGGCGCGTTCGCGCTGGTGGTTACCTTGGTCTGGTTGTATCTGGAACTGCTGCGGCTGCTGTCGAAGATCCAGTCGCGGAACTGAGACTTTGACAAGCAGTGCCACGGGTTCAGGCTTGAACCCGTGGCACGAACGTCGTCTTGAAAGTTACGCCTTCAGCAGGGCCTTCGCGCGCTTGACCACGTTGTCGACCGTGAAACCGTATTCGGGCAGCAGCACGCCAGCTGGTGCCGAGGCGCCGTAGCGATCGATGCCCAACACGTCACCGTGCGGGCCGACGTAACGGTCCCAACCCATCGGTACGCCCATTTCTACCGCGAGCTTCGCAGCGACATCCGGCGGCAGCACCTCATCGCGATAACTTTGCGGCTGGGCTTCGAACAGATCCCAGCTTGGCATCGACACGCAGCGCACCGCCACGCCTTCGGCCTGCAGTTTTTCAGCGGCACCAACGATCAGATCGACCTCCGAACCGGTGGCGATCAGGATAAGTGTCGGCTTGCCATCTTTGGCATCGCTGAGCACGTACGCGCCCTTGCGCAGCCCTTCGGCGCTGGCAAATTTCGTACGATCGAGGATCGGCAGGTTCTGCCGGGTCAGCGCCAGCAATACCGGCCGCTGGCGTGTTTCGACAGCCACCTTCCAGGCCACTGCGGTTTCGTTGGCATCGGCCGGCCGGATCACCGTGGTATCGGGAATCGCACGCAGGCTGGCCAGCTGTTCGATTGGCTGATGGGTCGGGCCGTCTTCGCCGACGGCGATGCTGTCGTGGGTGAAGATGTGCACCACGTGCAGTCCTGACAGCGCCGCGAGGCGGATCGTCGGACGCATGTAATCGGAGAAGATCAGGAAGGTCGAACCGTACGGAATGAAACCGCCGTGCGCGGCCAGTCCGTTGACCACCGCTCCCATCGCATGTTCGCGCACGCCGAAATGCACATTGCGGCCTGCATGGCTCCAGCCGGCGCTATCCGAACCCTGGGTATCCTGACCTGCTTTGGCGGCGAGATTGAAGTCGCCGAATCCTTTGAGATTGGTGTAAGTGGAGGAATCCAGATCCGCCGAACCACCGACCAGCGCCGGTAGCTTTTCCGCAAACGCGTTCATCACCTTGCCACCGGCGACGCGCGTGGCGATGCCTTTGGCATCCGCGGGGAACACCGGGATATCCGCATCCCAGCCAGCCGGAAGCTTGCCCTGCAGACGATCGTTCAGTTCCTTCGCCAGCTCCGGGAAGGCCTTGGTGTAGACGTCCAGACGTCCCTTCCACTCCGTCTCTTCCTTCGCACCACGATCCAGCGCTTCGCGGAAATGCTTCAGTGCCGGCTCGGGAATCAAAAAGTCCGGCTGCACCGGCCAGCCCAGCTTTTCCTTGGTCTTCTTCACATCCTCGACGCCGAGCGGCGAGCCGTGCGCTTTGAACGAGCCCTGCTCGGGTGAGCCGAAGCCGATCTGCGTGCGCACCAGAATCAAGGAAGGCCGCGCGGTATCCGCACGGGCTTTGTCGATGGCGGCGTTGATCGCAGCGATGTCATTGCCGTCAGCCACCGTGATGGTCTGCCAGCCATAGGCTTCGAAACGTTTGGCGCGATCTTCGGTAAAGGCGATATCGGTGCCGGCGGCCAGGCTGACGTAGTTGTCGTCGTACAGACAGATCAGTTTGCCCAGTTGGAGATGTCCAGCCAGCGAGGCGGCTTCGGAGGCAACGCCTTCCATCAGATCACCGTCGCCGACGATCGCCCAGGTGTGGTGATCGATGACGGTATGGCCATCGCGGTTATAGCGCGCGGCCAGATGCGCCTCGCCGATCGCCATGCCGACCGCGTTGGCGATGCCCTGGCCCAACGGCCCGGTCGTGACCTCCACACCTGCGGTGTGGCCGCGCTCGGGATGGCCCGGTGCCTTGCTGCCCCACTGGCGAAACTGTTTGATGTCGTCCAGTGAGAGGGCGTAGCCGGTCATGTGCAGCAGGCTGTAGAGCAGCGCCGAGCCGTGGCCGGCTGACAACACGAAACGGTCGCGATTGGCCCACTCGGGATTGCTCGGATGATGCTTGAGATGGTGCGTCCACAGCGCGTACGCCATCGGTGCGGCGCCGAGTGGCAGGCCAGGATGGCCGCTATTGGCTTTTTGCACCATGTCGACCGAGAGAAAACGGAGCGTATCGATGCATTGTTGATCGAGCGAAGAAACCGTCATGGGATGTCCTTGCGGGGAGGGGGCGGAGATGAGGCAGGCTCACAGCATGAAGCTACGCGGGTAAAGCTGCCGTCAAGTTTTGTGTGGTGTCAGCCGGAAGTGCATGCCGTGTTCGCCGGACTAACCGGCGTTTCCAATCAGCGTGCCCACGCCGGCGGTAACGGCCATGGCCAGCGCGCTCCAGAAACCGATGCGCAATGCACCGGTGAGCATGCTGGCGCCACCAACACGCGCCGCCATGGCGCCAAGCAGCACGAGGAAAACCAGCGCCCCAAGAAAAACGCCGGGAATCAGAACAGCGGGCGGCGATATCGCAACGACCAGGATCGGCAGTGCGGCGCCTACCGAAAAACTGAGCGCGGATGCCAGTGCGGCCTGCAGTGGTCGAGCGCGTAAGGCTTCGGTAATGCCCAGCTCGTCGCGTGCGTGCGCTTCCAGTGCATCGTGGGCCATCAATTGCGCGGCGACCTGCGTGGCCAGCGCCGGCTCGAGGCCACGGCTGACATAGATGGCGGCCAGCTCCTTGTGTTCGCCATCGCTGTCGGTACGCAGTTCGTGCCGCTCTTTCGCGAGTTCGGCATTTTCGGTATCAGCCTGTGAATGCACGGATACGTATTCGCCAGCGGCCATCGACATCGCGCCGGCCACCAGCCCGGCGGCGCCAGTGACGAGAATGCTGGCGTGACTGGCATGCGCCGCCGCCACACCAAGGATCAGGCTCGCGGTGGAGACGATGCCGTCGTTCGCACCCAACACCGCCGCGCGCAGCCAGCTGATGCGTGCAGTGACATGACGTTCGGCGTGTTTGCGTGAGCGCAAGCAGTGATCCTTCAGAAGCTTATCGGGTCGGACAAATCGCCGACGGGTTCGAGCCACTGGCGTCGACCCGATAATCCATCATGCGCCGCCTAACGAGGCGTCGACGATCTTCTGCGCCTCGGCCAGGATGTCCTTCAGATGCTCCTTGCTCTTGAAGCTCTCGGCGTAAATCTTGTAGATCGCCTCGGTGCCGGACGGGCGCGCGGCAAACCAGCCACTGGGAGCGATGGCCTTGATGCCGCCAATCGCCGCACTGTTGCCTGGCGCCTTGTCGAGCACCTGGGTGATCTTTTCGCCGGCCAGCTGGTCGCTGTGCAGCTGGTCCGGCGAGAGCTTGGCCAGTTTGGCCTTCTGTGCCGGCGTGGCGGCGGCCTCGACGCGGTCGGCAAACGGCTCGCCCAGGTCCTTGGTCATCTGCGCATACAGCTCGCCGGGATCCTTGCCGTGGCGGGCGGTGATTTCGGCTGAAAGCAGCGCCGGTACCAGGCCATCCTTGTCCGTCGTCCACACCGAACCATCGCGGCGTAGCAGCGAGGCGCCGGCACTCTCTTCTCCGCCGAAGCCAAGCGAGCCGTCGAACAGGCCTTCGGAAAACCACTTGAAGCCGACCGGCACTTCGTAGAGCTTGCGGCCCAGCCGCTTGGCCACGCGATCGATCATGGCGGTGCTGACCACCGTCTTGCCGATGGCCGCCTTGTCGCTCCACTGCGGCCGGTTCTGGAACAGGTAGTCGATCAGCACCGAAAGATAATGATTCGGTTCCATCAGGCCGTTGCTGCGCGTGACGATGCCGTGGCGATCGTGGTCGGTGTCGCAGGCGAACGCGACGTCGTACTTGTCCTTCAGCACGATCAGCCGCTGCATCGCGTATTTCGACGAGGGGTCCATGCGGATCTGACCATCCCAGTCCACCGTCATGAAGGCGAACTGCGGATCGACGGTGTCGCTGACCACGGTAAGGTCGAGCTTGTAGCGTTCGGCAATCGGCGCCCAGAAATGCACGCCGGCACCACCCAGTGGATCGACGCCCATGTGCACGCCGGCGCTGCGGATGATGTCGAAGTCGATCATGTTGCCGAGGTCGGCTACATACGCGTCGAGATAATCGTGTGTGTGCGTGGTCGAGGCTTTGCTTGCCTGCGCGAACGGCACGCGCTTGACCTCTTTCAGGCCGCCTTCGATCAGCTGGTTGGCGCGGTCCTGCACCCAGTTGGTGATGTCGGTATCGGCCGGGCCGCCGTTGGTCGGGTTGTACTTGAAGCCGCCGTTGTCCGGGGGGTTGTGCGACGGCGTGATCACGATGCCGTCCGCAAGCCCCTTCGTGCGGCCCTTGTTATAGGTGAGGATCGCGTGCGAAATCGTCGGTGTGGGCGTGAACTCGCCCTTGGCCGAGATCATCGTCTCGACGCCGTTCGCCGCCAGCACTTCCAGCGCGCTCTCGAATGCCGGTTGCGACAGCGCGTGCGTATCGAAGCCGATAAATAGCGGGCCGTCGATGCCCTTGCTCTGGCGGTACTCGCAGATCGCCTGACTGATCGCCAGGATGTGCCATTCGTTGAAGCTGCGCTGGAACGAGCTGCCGCGATGGCCGGAGGTGCCGAACGCGACGCGCTGCGCGGCTTCGCCCGGGTCAGGCTTCAGATCCGAGTAGGCAGCCAGCAGTTTCGCGATATCGACCAGGATCGATGTCGGCGCCGGCTTGCCAGCAAGCGGGCTGATGGTCTGGCTCATTTCGACGCCGCCGGTGAACGAACGTCCTTGAGCCGCCCATCGCGGAGCTGGCGGTAGCGGTGGATCAACGTGTTGGTCGAGCTGTCGTGCCCGAGCTTGGGCTCGTCTTTCGCGGTCAGCTCGGCAATGGTGGTTTTGGCCAGCTGCTTGCCCAGTTCCACGCCCCACTGGTCGAACGAGTCGATGTTCCAGATCGTGCCCTGCACGAACACGCTGTGCTCGTACAGCGCGATCAGCGTGCCGAGGATATGTGGCGTCAGGCGTGAGGCGAGAATCGTATTGCTCGGACGGTTGCCCTCGAATGTGCGATGCGGTACCAGTGCTTCGGCAGTACCTTCGGCCAGCACCTCCTCGGCGGTCTTGCCGAAGGCCAGCGCTTCACCCTGGGCGATCAGGTTGGCCATCAGCAGGTCGTGCTGATCGCCGGCAGGATGGTCGCTGCCATCGTGCACGGGCAGCGGGTTCAACGTCTGACCGAAGCCGATGAAATCGCACGGCACGATGCGCGTGCCCTGATGGATCAGTTGATAGAAAGAATGTTGGCCGTTGGTACCGGGCTCGCCCCAGTAGATCGGGCCGGTGGCGTAATCGACCGTGCTGCCGTCGAGCGTGACGTGCTTGCCGTTGCTCTCCATGGTCAGCTGCTGCAAATACGCCGGGAAGCGCTTCAGGTACTGCTCATACGGCAATACCGCGACGGTGGCGGCGTCGAGGAAATTGTTGTTCCAGACCGCCAGCAGGCCCATCAGCGCGGGCAGGTTGCGCTCCAGCGGCGTCTTGCGGAAATGCACGTCCATCGCGTGGAAACCGGCCAGCATCTCGCGGAAATGATCCGGGCCAATGGCGATCATGGTCGAGAGGCCGATCGCCGAATCCATCGAGTAGCGGCCGCCGACCCAGTCCCAGAAGCCGAACATGTTGGCCGTGTCGATACCGAACTTGGTCACTTCCTCGGCATTGGTGGAGACAGCGACGAAGTGCTTGGCGACCGCCATGCCTTCGTCGTCACCGCTGGCATCCAGCGCCTTCAGCGCCCAGGCGCGTGCAGCGTGCGCGTTGGTCAGCGTTTCCAGCGTAGTGAAAGTTTTCGAGCAGACGATGAACAAGGTTTCGGCCGCATCCAGGTCGCGCGTGGCTTCGGCGAAATCGGTGCCGTCCACGTTGGAGACGAAGCGGAAGGTGATGTCACGCTGGCTGTAATCGCGCAGCGCCTCGTAGGCCATCACCGGGCCGAGATCCGAGCCGCCAATGCCGATGCTGATGACGTTGCGGATGCGCTGGCCGCTGTGGCCCAGCCAGGCGCCGCTGCGCACCTTTTCGGCGAACGTGGTCATGCGATCGAGTACGGCGTGCACATCGGGCACGACGTCCTTGCCGTCGACCAGGATCTTTTCGCTGGCCGGCGCACGCAGCGCCACGTGCTGCACGGCGCGCTTTTCGGTGATGTTGATCTTGTCACCGCTGAACATCGCCTCGATCCGCCGTGGCAGATCACACGCCTCGGCCAGTTCGCGCAGCAGGCGCAGCGTGTCGGCATTGACCCGCTGCTTGGAATAGTCGAGGTACAGGCCGACCGCTTCGGCGGTCAGGGTCTGACCGCGTTCGGCATCGGCGGCAAACAATTCGCGCAGGTGTTGCTGGCCGATCTGCGCGAAATGTTTTTGCAGCGCCTGCCACTGCGGTCGCGAGACGAGAGGTGAGCTACTCATTTCAGTGCGGGTCCTTTCGATTGGTCTTCGAGCTTGCCGGTCTTGTCGACGATCCGCTTCAGCAGCTCTTCCCAGGATTTGACGAAGGACGCGGCGCCTTCCTTCTGCAGCTGGGCCGCCAGTGCATCGATATCGACGCCGGCCTTGGTGATCTTGGAGAGCATCTCTTCGGCTTCCTTGCCATCGGTCGGCATCACGCCATGCAGTTGGCCGTGTTCGGCAAACGCGATGAGGGTCTTTTCCGGCATGGTATCGACAGTGTCGGGCGCGGCCAGCGCACTGACGTACAGCGTGTCGGAGGCGGCCGGATCCTTGGTGCCGGTGCTCGCCAGGAGCAGGCGCTGCGGTTTGGCGCCGGCGGCGGCCAGCTTCTTCCAGCGCGGTGACTCCAGCAGCTCGCGATAAGCATGATAGGTCTGCTGACACACGGCGATGCCGAGCTTGTTGTGCAGCTCGTCGGGCAACTGCTTGTTGCTGGCGACGTCCCAACGACTGACAAAGACCGATGCTACCGAGCCGACGTCCAGATGCTGGCCGGCCTCATGCCGACGCTCGAGGCCACGTATATAGGCCTCGGCGGAGGCCAGATAATGTTCACGCGAAAACAGCAGGGTCACGTTGATCGGAATACCGAGGAAAATCGCTTCCTCGATCGCCGGAATGCCTTCAGGCGTACCGGGAATTTTCACGAACAGGTTATCGCGCTGTGCCAGCGAGTGGATTTCCTTGGCCGCTTCGATGGTGCCGGCCGTATCGGCAGCCAGCAGTGGGGAGACTTCCATCGAGACCCAGCCGTCGACCTTGTGGGTCGACTTGAAAATCGGTGCGAACAGGTCGGCGGCGCGGCGAAGGTCTTCCAGCGCCAGTTCGTTGAAAAGCTTTTCGCCGGACAGGCCGGCCAGTGCCTTGGCGTGGATACCGGCATCGTAGGCATCGCCACCACCGATCGCGGCGTCGAAGATGCTGGGGTTGGAAGTGAGGCCGGTAACCGAGTCCTCGGCGATGTAGCGCGCCAGCGTGCCGTCGTCGAGCAGGGTGCGGGTGATGTTGTCCAGCCAAAGGCTCTGGCCGAGATCATGCAATTGCTGGGTCGCTTTCATGCTTGCTCCTGAAATTCGCGTTGTTGCCGATGCATTGGGGAAATGAATATGGGGATGATCTGTGATTAATGCACTGCGTTATGGCGGGCGGATGACGTTAGGTGAAAATCATCCAGCGCGTACTCGAGCAGCTCACCGATTTTATCGATCTTCAAGTCGGGCGCTGCGCGCTGCTCGGCAGATGCGGACGCGGCGTACTGGCCCTGGCGCACGAATACGGTGGTCAGCCGATTGCCAAGCACCTTCTTCATATCGGCGAGGATATTCGGCTTGTCGTCGATCATCACGTAATGCCGCGCGGGGAAGCGCTGCTGCATGAGATTCAGCTCATACTGCTTGTGCTCGTAGATCAGCACGTTGCCGTGGAAGGCATCGAACAGGCCGCTGTGCTGGACCTTGCGTGGCTGAAACACCATGTCGCCGTCGGACAGGGCGGAGGCCGGGCCGAGCGTGCGCACGTGTTTCACCACGTCAAGCGCGCGTGGGTAAAGCAGTTTGGCGAACGGAAAATCGAGTAGAAAGGACGACATCTGCAGCAGCGCGGGATCGTTTTGCAGGCCCTGGCGAAACTGCTGCATGGTGCCGAGATAATCCGATATGCCGAACTCGGCCCAGCGTTTTTTATGCAGCGACCAGTAACGTTCGCGCTCGGCCACGTTGAACGATGTTTCCAGATGCGCGGACAGTTCGACCGCGAAACGATCGTTGTCGAACAGTGTGTTGTCCACGTCGACCAGAAAAAAGATCGGGTCGGGAGCCGCATCACGGGCCGCACCGCTCAACATGGAGAGGTTTCCTCTGGCGTCGGGTCGTGCCAGCCTTCGGCGCCTTCGACAATTTTCAACGCCTCCGCCGGGCCCCAACTACCGGGCTTGTAGGTGGCAACCGGTTTTTCGTGGGTCAGCACCTGGTCGACCACGGCCCACGCGGCCTCGACGCTTTCATCGCTGGTGAACAACGCATTGTCGCCGCGGATCGCATCGCCAAGCAGGCGCTCGTACGGGGATTTCTCTGGCCGCGGGTGGTGCCGCGCCACCAGCTCGACCGGCTCGCCGCGCATTTTTTCGCCCGGCTTCTTGACCCG
>Ga0302234_10001038_pt1 | contig 20139 bp, 16 predicted proteins | sample II_Palsa_N3_2_FD_193576 | JGI IMG/M metagenome (GOLD analysis project Ga0302234, IMG submission 193576) | Peat permafrost microbial communities from Stordalen Mire near Abisko, Sweden - II_Palsa_N3_2 | ecosystem: Environmental > Terrestrial > Soil > Palsa > Peat permafrost | place: Sweden... | reverse complement strand
CTGTAGCGGCCAAAAATCCAGCAAAATCAGCACGAAGGGAAAAGTCACCACCATCGGTTTGGCGCTCAGAGCGAGAGCAAAGACTACAGCGACCAGCAGATAACGAAGCAGATTAGGCCGTCGTGTGTATTGGGAATACGCGATCAGCGCGAGCAGAAAGAAAAGCGTGCACAGCACATTCTTACGCTCGGCGATCCAGGCCACGCTCTCAACATTGATGGGATGCACCGCAAAAATTGCCGCGACTAGCAGGCTACGACCCGTCGATCCCGTAATGCGGGCGAGAAGGAAGAACACCAGCACGACATTCAGGCCGTGCAGTAGCAAGCTCGTGAAGTGGTGACCAGAAGGGTTATTGCCGAAAAGCTGCCAGTCCAGTGTGTGAGAAAGCCAGGTGAGCGGATGCCAGTTGGCGTGCTCCGTAGAGGTGATTGCCCAGCGCAACGTGGAACGCGTGAGGCCACTCTGGATATGCGGATTGTTCGTGACATATTCTCCGTCGTCATAGTTCGAGAACGGCTGGTGAATAATCTGGAAGTAGACGCCGAACGTCATTAACATCAGCAGAATCGCTGGAGCGATGCGGAACCGGGAAAAAGAGTGGAGTGGCGCTGCCGTGGTCGTGGTCTTTATTGAACTCGGCGCTGGCTTGGGCGCTTGCTTCGGCGCGGGCGTTGAACGGCTCCTGCGTCCTTTGCTTGCAGTTTGCGTGGGCATAAAGACTTGTCGAACTTGGTCTGTCGAACCTGTTTGTCGAAGCTGGTCAGGCAGAAACCAAAAGAATAACCTGTGAAACCGCTGCGGAGGGCGTGGCACGGACAATTTAACCTGAATTTAACTTGAGCGTAACAATTGCCGGAACCGCACTTGGCTACTATACTTTCTCGTTCCTTGCGATGATGGAGAAGTCGAAGCGCCTACAGCCGCTCTCCATCAGCAACGCAATGTTTGGCTTCCCGGGCCCAGGCCAATGCGACTTCGGTAGATCGATCGGAAACTGAGGCCTCTCGCTCGTTTCCAACATGACCAAAAAAACTAAGCGACCGAAGCCGGCCACCAAAGCGGGAGCGAACACTTCAAGGTCCTCTTCGCGATGGTGTGTCGTCCTATTAGGAATCGTGGTCCTATTTTTTTCCCTCATTCGCATCCGGTTACTGAACATGCCGCTGGAGCGGGACGAAGGTGAATATGCTTACGCCGGCCAGCTCATGCTGCAAGGTGTCCCTCCCTACGTGCTCGCTTACAACATGAAGCTGCCCGGCACCTATGCCGCGTATTCACTGATCATGGCAGGATTCGGGCAGTCGCCGGCTGGGATTCACATCGGACTGCTCCTGGTCAATGCGGGCACGGCGATCCTGCTGTTTTTTCTGGTCCAACGTCTGTTCGGTTCTCTGGCAGGATTGGCTGCCGGGTCGAGCTATGCTCTGCTTTCCACCAGCGCATCGGTGCTGGGCTTCGCCGCGCATGCAACCCATTTTGTAGCGCTGGCCGCCGTCGGCGGACTCTTGCTCCTGCTTAAGGCTATGGACTCCAGACGGATGTTCCTAAATGTCCTAAGCGGATTTCTGCTGGGCGTGGCTTTCGTCTTTAAGCAGCCCGGGATTTTTTTTGTTTTGTTCGGGGGCCTCTTCTTGTTTGTGAAGGAATGGGGATGTAAAGATTGGCGCGGCTTGTCTCGGCACGTTGGCGCATACAGCGCCGGTGCGGCTCTACCCCTCGCCCTAACTTGCGGAATTCTATTTTTCGCCGGAGTGCTCGGCAAGATGTGGTTCTGGACTTTTTCCTACGGGACACAATACGCATCGTCCCTAACCCTGGCTCAGGGATGGCAACAATTCTTGGGAACGGCTCCTTCGGTCATTGAGCCAGCATGGTTCGTGTGGGTTCTGGCCGGCTTAGGCCTTGTGGCATTGGCCTGGGATTTCCGCATCTGGCAGAATACCGTCTTCGCGATTGGTTTTCTGCTGTTCTCATGGGCTGCGGTCTGTCCCGGACTTTACTTTCGTCAGCACTATTTCATCGTGATGCTTCCCGCCGTCTGCCTTCTGGTAGGCGTTGGCGTAAGCGTCGCGGAGCGCGAGTTGTCGCGCCACTTTCGCAACTCGCCGATTCGCTTCGTTCCTTTGCTCGTTCTCTTGGCCGCGATGGTGGTTTCTGTGGTTGGACAAAGTGAGGCTTTTTTTCAACTCGACCCCGTCGTCCTGTGCAGGTACATCTACGGAAACAATCCGTTCCCGGAGGCGCAAACCATAGCGGAGTATCTGGAGCGGAACACCCCGCCGCAAGCCCGAATCGCGGTCCTCGGATCGGAGCCGGAAATCTACTTTTATTCCAGGCGGCATTCGGCTACCGGTTATATCTACACCTATCCCCTGATGGAGGATCAGAAGTATGCCCTCGACATGCAGAAGGAAATGGTGAAGGAGATCGAGAGCAGCCGTCCAGACTTTATGGTGTTCGTGCAAATACCGCTATCCTGGCTGGCCAGTTCGGAGTCGAACCCATACATTTTGGATTGGTTTGGCAAGTACGTCGCCGAGAACTATGAGCTAGCCGGAATCGTCGACGAAGTTACTCCTGAAACTCAGTTCCTCTGGGGCGATGCCGCCAAGTCGTACCACGTTCAATCCGGTGCTTCCCTGAGCGTGTTCAAGCGTCGAAACGCTGCCCCATCCCAGCCGTAAGCAGGCACGGGTCCGGTTAGTTTCATTTTTCGTTTTGGTCCAGGTGATTGAGCGGCATCAGAGTCTTCCGCTTTCCAGGATTCCCGTCTCCACGACTCTGCACTTCGGTCTATCCTAGCGCTTTAGAAAACGCCGCATACCCTGCACGCCGCAGCCCACGATTCCCGTTGCCAGGAAATAGATTGAGGAAGGTTCCGGGATTGTGCTTGTGCTCTGGCCCACAGTGATGTCCGTCAAGCCCAGCGAGTAGGCCGGTCCGGTAAACGTGACAGATCCGGCGGTGCCAGAGAAGCTGAGACCAGCTACCGACCAGTTGCACAGACCAACAAGGGTGCAACCCGCGTTATTCGGGGCTAGGACCATCGTCGCTAGAACCGTACCGGTTCCGTTAGCCCCACTCCAAATCGTCACCGTTTCCTGGAACGCAGCCGTATATAGGAAATTTATCCCGGAACTGAAGCCCCCTGCCACGTTCATTGAGCCCGAAGCCGTGGAGCCGTACGCGCCCTCAATAAAAATGGCGGGCGTATTAGTCGGATCCGGCATGAACGAACCGGAACCGTTCTGGAACTCCGAGCGCAGCCCGTAGACGTTGGAAGAAAACGTTATTCCGAAATTTGGAACGCCCGAGTTTCCACCACCGTTATAGAAGTTTCCGATCTGTTGCCCGTCCTTGACATAGTTAAAATTGAGAAAGTCCACCGAGTCGGCGTTGGCAAAAGAAGCCGAGAGAATCAGCCAAAGAGAAACCGCGAACAAAATGCTCAAACGCCGCATCATGATGTCTCCTCCACAAGGGGTCATGTAGAAATGGATATAGAGCTACGCCCTGGGGCAGCCACAGTATCAGCCACTGACCGTTACAGGCAAATGACATGAATGTTAACAGTGTGTTAATTATCGTTCCGGCCCAAGCAGCACTTGCGTTTTCCGGGAGTTGCCGCAATCCCTGGTTACACCATGGCAGGCACTCCTGCCCGGACAGTCCACAAGGGTATTAACTAGGGCACTAATTAAGGAGGAGAAGAGTCTGGTGCGCCGGGAAAACTTGAGGTATTTTGCGGGCGTGAGCCCGCAGCCGAAATCCTGAGCGTTTTTGCGAAGGATATGGACTAAGTCTGGTGCGCCCGGAGAGATTCGAACTCCCGACCTATTGCTCCGGAGGCAATCGCTCTATCCATCTGAGCTACGGGCGCACACGGATAGCTTCAGTTTACATGCAGAGCTGACAAGCATCAATGCGAGCGTGAGATACCCAATCGGTGCTCGCAGAATAAAGCCCCGGGATTTTACCAGCGGCCTCGTCCGCCGCCGGCGCCGCCGCGGCCGCCGCGGTCACCGCCACGATCTGCGCCGCGCCCTCCACGGTCACGTCCACCGCCTCCGGCGTGCTCGGTTTTCGGGCGCGCTTCGTTTACGTTGAGCGTGCGTCCGCCTACTTGTGAGCCGTTCAATGCGGTGATGGCCTTTTCTCCATCTTCGTTGCTGGCCATTTCCACAAAGCCGAAGCCGCGCGAGCGTCCGGTATCGCGGTCCGTCATGATGCTGACCCGGTCCACTTGTCCGAACGGTTCAAACATCTGGCGCAGTTCGTCTTCCGATGTGTTAAAGCTCAAGTTCCCCACGAAAATATTCTTCAAGCGTCGGCCTCTGCATTGCGCTGTCGAAGTGCGAGCTCAATGCGGCGGACTGGCAGGTTGGGGACACCTTCCTGAAAATCGAGACCGGAGCTGGCGGCAGTCGAATGCGGCACGAAGTATAGCAGGTTTGTCAAGTGAAGCTGCTGATTAATGGAAAAAACGCCGCCTGTAGCTCATTACGCAGCTACTTCACCGGCGGCACAAGACAAGGGCGTCCCGACTCCTCGTTCGGTCCCCCTATTCGTCAAGCACAATCTTCACGGCTTTCCCGCTTTTCGTCTCAAGGAAATATGTCTTCACATATCTTCCGTCCGGTTTTTGCTTTATGTTAAACGCCCATGAAGCCCAATGGCTCATGGGGATACCCGACATAAGCGCTTTTGCGATATCACCGTTGCTGTCCATATGAACCTGAACGTCCTTACCACTAAACTCCCCTCGATCAACTCGCCTCAGAAAATCCCTTATCTTAGCGTCTCGCGACAACCCCGAAGTACCCGGAACAGTTCTTGCCGCGCTACTGTTCATGCGGGGGGCATTCTGGGCAGCGAGTACGTTTTGTGGTCTGTCCTCGGACCGCCATCTGGCCCGAACTAAGCTTGCGGCAGAGCATTTGCTGTTGAAATTAATTTCGGTCGAAGCAAGCTTCCGCCCCTCCATCGTGGTACCTCCAGTTTGGCTCCAGTTCGGTCGGCGGGACAACCATCAGGCGGGCAGCCGCAGTCAGGGTCGCCTTCGCAATTGTCACACTCGTAATAAAGAGAGCAGGACTGATTGGGTTGGCCTGTGACGCAAATTTCCGACCCTGTTAGAACCGGATCCCAAACGGCGAATTTGCCGGTCAAATCGTTGCAGATCCAACAAGCAAATGCCCCTGCCGTGGCAAATAGACAAAAAGCAAGACACACCGCAATTGGTCTCAGCATGCGTTTATCTCCTGCCTAGATATTAGGCCACACGAACACGGAGAAACTCTTTTCGATTAATGTCCAATCATACTCTGCCTCGCAAGCAAGTTCGGTCAGCGCGTCAGCAACCGTTATCAGTCGGGGCAATGGAGCGGCGCCGGCCCAAATTTTGTAAGCTTTCTGCCGATGGTGCCAAGCGCATCCCCGTACCTTGCGGGCATCAACCGAACCGTCAGGCGCCTTCCTGAGCGCACCAGAACCAGGGGAACTGCGCTCGAATCGACAGGCGCAAGGAATCCTGCAAGCTGATCGCGACTTACCTTAGCTAAGGACACGCTACGCACACTTACGATGAGATCGCCCGGATACACACCCGTGCCAAAGGCTGGCGACGGATAGGAGACCTCGGAAACCATCGCCTCATCGTGTGCCTCGTCGTAAATTGCTGTAATACCGGTGAAATACTCGGCGGCGTGCTTCGGCCGTTCGGGGACCGGAGCGTCTGGCAGCATCCGCATTAATTGTGTAACCGGCAGCGTGCTCACTCTCAACTCGTGTACCCCATCGCTGCGCCGCACATGGAGGACGACTTCTCCCGGCCGCGCAAGAAAACCCTTCAAGTTTTCCACCGAGGTAGCGTTCAGCGCCAACCCGTCGGCCTCGACCAGTTCGTCTCCAGCCAAAAGGCCAATGGCTTGGGCGGGAGAGCCCGGCAGAATTGACCTGACCAAAACCTCAGTCGGCTCCCTGAAGACCGTCGCTGTGAACCCTGCGGAATACGAGCCCTCGCTCAGACCGATGCGCCCAGCAACGCGCTGTGGTCTCTCCGCCATATCCTGCAGACGATTGACCTGCTCCGTCGGCGTAGCCACCGGTACTTCCATTCCGCCGATCTGTTTGAAGCCTGCGCCCCGCAGAAGCCGGGCACGGAAATCAATAAGTGCTTCCAAATTCTCGGCTGTCATACCTTTCGGTACCGGGCGCAGGCCGTAATCGGGGGGTGCCGACATCGAACCCGACATCGAGATCAGAAACTTTTCGCCGTTCAACGCTGCCAACGTAGTTTCATGGACACGAGGCACGTTTAACTCGAATTCCTGATTCCCGCGTTGGACGCGGAGAACGACGGGCCCCGGCGAATCGGAAACCAATTTCCTCAACAGTCCCTCCCACCGTGATGCGCCGGCATGCTCCGCATTTACCGCGACAATCTTGTCGCCGGGGCAGATCCCGGCTTTCTCTGCCGGACTATCATGCCATGTTGAGACAACAGACATCGTGCCCTCGTCATGGGCGACGAATACACCCGGAACGAACGGGTTGCAGATCCCAAAGTAAATTGGAGCGGGGCAGTCGGGCCTGAGGTCACCAGCTGCGCCGACATCGGCACTACCAGCGACGCCAATACAGCAAACCTCACTATAAGGCTCATGACAGGCGCTCTTACCTCAATCTGTGCGGGCGCGATCTAACATTGGTCCACCTTCCAATACCCTTCGCGGTGGTATCCCACTTGCAATAGTCGATTCTTGGGATCGTGCCGCTTGCGGCATTTAGGGCATACTAAATACCGGTTCCAGGCCGTGCCTTGACGATCGTAGTTTTCCGCGACGGCGAAGGTGGTGCCGCAACTGCAGGGGACCATAAACACGCGCAGTGGCGCTTGGCTAGATCGAGTCATCGGCGAACCGAGAGAAGTATACAATCTGGATTGTATGGGCTTGGACACACTCAAAGAGTTCGCTCAGATTGTCTCCTATCTTGGACCCCCCATCGCCGCATTTTAGGCTGTGCTGGTATACGGGGATAACGCCCGACGTGAGCGAGCACGCTGGGCTGAGAATCTTTACTCACGATTTTATGTTGAGCCTCACCTCAAGGGCGTGCGCGACTTGCTGGACTGCGATTCAGACGATCCCAAGGTAGAGGAGTTGGTAAACAACGACGGTGCGGATTGGACGGACTACCTTAATTTCTTTGAGTTCGTGCAATATCTGCGGGAGTCTAAGCAGTTGTCGGACGAAGATGTGCAAGCTCTGTTCGGGTACTATCTCGCGTGCCTGAAGAAACACCATGCGACCATGACCTATATCAGCGACAGCGGTAAGGGGTTTGACTATCTCAGAAGGCTAGTCAATGAGTGACAGCGGACAATACCTTTTCGTATACGGCACGTTGCTGCCGGGCAGGGCACCGGCCGAGATCGCCCCAACGGTGGATCGACTCAAGCCCGTAGGGGATGGATTCGTGCGCGGCCGCATACACGATCTAGGGGCATACCCGGGTGTTGTGCTCGATGAGGCGGGTGAGAAGATTTCCGGAAAGATATTTCGTCTTCCCGAAGAGCCCGAGGTACTGAAGCGCCTTGACGAATACGAAGAGTTCAATGCCGCCCAACCGGAGGGAAGCCTTTTCGTGCGCAGGGAGTGGCCTGTCACGAGAAGCGGAAACAGAAAGCTAGTTTGTTGGGTGTACGTTTACAACCCGCATGCTGCAGCCGTTCCTGCCGCCGCGCATGGAGAATCCCCTAGGTCACGCAGCGGCCGAGTTCGATAAGTTAAGAGCCTTCTTCTACCGTGGCCATCGCCCTCTTTTTTCGCTTATTCGATTGCAGAACTTTTTTCCGCAGGCGCAGCGACTTTGGAGTGATCTCCACGAACTCGTCGTCCGAGATGAATTCAATGGCCTGCTCCAGATTCAGAGGACGGAACGGTACCAGGCGAATGGCCTCGTCCGCCGTCGAAGCCCGCATGTTCGTCAGCTTCTTTTCGCGCACGGCGTTCACGTCAAGATCGTCATCCTTCGCGTTCTCGCCGACGATCATTCCCTCATAGAGCTCCACCCCGGAACCGATGAAAAGCTCGCCGCGCTCCTGCAGTCCCCAGAGCGCGTAGGCCGTGGAAGTGCCGGCGCGGTCAGCGATCAGGGCCCCCGTGGGCCGGTGCGGAATGTCTCCCTGCCACTCGGTGTAGCCATCGAAGAGCGAGTTCATCACGATGGTCCCGCGCGTGTCCGTCAGCAGTTGACTGCGCAGGCCAATCAGCCCGCGGCTGGGCACGCGGAACTCGATGCGCACCCGCCCGTAGCCGTGATTGTGCATATTCGTAACTTCGCCCTTGCGCGATCCCAACTGCTCCATCACCACGCCCACAAAGCCTTCCGGCACGTCCACCGTGAGATGCTCGACCGGCTCCATCAGCTTGCCATCGATGCGCTTTGTAACGATCTCGGGCTTGCCTACCATGAGCTCGTAGCCTTCGCGCCGCATCATCTCGATGGTGATGGAAAGCTGCAATTCGCCGCGCCCCAGCACCTTGAACGAATCGGTGGTTTCCATGTCCTCTACGCGTAACGAAACGTTGGTTAGAAGTTCTTTCGCCAGCCGCTCGCGCAGGTTCCGCGAGGTGACGTAAGTGCCTTCGCGTCCTGCGAACGGCGAATTGTTCACCGTGAACATCATCGCGATGGTCGGCTCGTCGATCACGATCGGAGGCAGCGGCGCGGGATTCAGCGCGTCCGTAATGGTCTCGCCGATGGTGATGCCTTCCACTCCCGCCACGGCTACAATATCGCCCAACACGGTTTCCGTAATATCCGTTCGCTTTAGTCCGGAGAACGAAAACAGCTTTGTGATCTTGGTCTTGTGCATCGAACCATCCAGCTTGGCGATCACTACGTCTTCGCCGGTAAACATGGTTCCGTTGAACACGCGCGCGATGGCGAGCCGGCCCAGATAGTCGCTGTAATCGAGATTGGCCACCAGAATCTGCAAAGGTCCGGCGGGATCGCCCTGGGGCAGGGGAGTGGTTTTCAAAATCGCGTCAAACAAAGGCCGCAAGTCTTCGCCGCCGCCTTTGATGTCGGTCGAGGCCGTCCCCTCCTTCGCATTCGTGTACAGAACGGGAAAGTCGAGCTGATCTTCTTTGGCGTCGAGATCGATGAACAAGTCGTAAATCTCGTTGAGCACTTCCTGCGGACGCGCATCCGGCCGGTCTATCTTGTTGATGACCACAATCGGCGGAAGCTTTGCCTCCAGAGCCTTGCTCAGCACATAACGAGTCTGCGGCAGCGGGCCTTCGCTGGCGTCCACCAGCAGCATCACTCCGTCCACCATCTTCAGCGCGCGCTCTACCTCGCCGCCAAAGTCGCTGTGGCCCGGAGTATCCACGATGTTGATCTTCACGTCGTGATAGAAGATAGCCGTGTTCTTGGCTAGGATGGTGATGCCGCGCTCGCGCTCCAGTTCGTTCGAATCCATCACCCGGTCTACGTGATGTTCGTTGGAACGGAAAGTTCCGCTTTGTTGCAGCATGGCATCGACCAGCGTTGTCTTGCCGTGATCCACGTGCGCGATGATGGCGATGTTGCGAATGCTCAAACTCAAAGTGTGGGTTGTCCTTTTATTAATAGATCGGATTGACGGGAGCAGCCGATCTTCAGACTGCGAAAGCCCTACCTATAACTTTACTATGCGCGGGGAGTTCTCAGGAGATTAGATCGCACTTCGGTGCAAGCCATGGGTAATAATCGGGCTGGGCTCTAGCAGGCCAGGACGCATCGTTATTCCTAATTCTTACGGGCAGGGAATCGCCGCCGCCGCCGTAATCATCTTAGAGAACGGTAAAGATCCATTAGTCGGTGCGTTTGGATCCGAGGGAGCAAGGGTACTGACCGGCAGATAGGGTCCCGAACCGGTGCAGTCGAAAACGAACGGCTGGGTCGTCAACGTATATTGCACATTCTCCGGCGGCGGCGCAAAAGGTCCAATGCCCCAGTCGGAGACTGGGAGTGGGCTGACCGTCGTCGGTGGGGCGGAAAAAGTGCCAGTCGCGATGAACTGAACTTGCTGTCCGCTCACAGTTGAATGAATAGTGATGGATTGAAGCTGCCGATTGCTGCTGCTGCTTCCGCAAGCCAGAGTCAAGCAAGCTGCAGATAGGAGGCCGAGGAAGGCCCAGAGGCGGTTCATGGCGATCTCCTTCGCAAATCATAACCCCGGAGAGCACAAAGAGTTGCTAGATTTTTCCGGGCCGATCCCGGTTTTATGCCCGAGTAGAACAAAGGCTAGCCCGCAACCGCCTTCTCCTTCAGCATCGGCTTTCCCGCCAGACGCGCTTCCACTTCCTTCACGGCGCGCTGCGCGGCAAGGATTCCGGCGTTGGTGGTCGATTCCGGACCCTCGGAGTCCGTGTTGGCAAAGAAAACGCGGTCCATGGGATGCCGCGCCAGTGGCTGCACCTGCGTGTAAAGCCCCGGTGTCGACATATATAAAGGATGCCCCCTCCGGTAGATGTGCACCTCGACCGGATCGACATTCAAACCCGGCATTAGCTTTTGAAAGTCGGCGAGCACACTGGCTGCGATCTTGCGCGCACCGATTTCGTTTAAGAGGTATCCGCGTTCCTCTTCCTTCATCGGAGTGTAGCAGCTAATAATGTTGAGCTTTTGCCGATAGCCCTCCTGCTTTTGAATCACCCAGTCGGCTACAACAAAATCGGTAAAGCTGTTCCCTGGGCACCAGGTGTCGTAGCCCTGATTGAAAACCGGCTTGTCGAAAATCAGATTCACCACCGGATACGGGATGTAGCGAATCTGATGCATGGCCTCGCTCTGCCTGTCGGTCAGACCGTCGACAATTCGCCGCGTGATGAACTTGGGCGCTGCCATGATCACCGCCTTGGCAGCAACCGTTTTCAATTCTCCGCCCTGCATGTAGGTGACCTGGACTTCGCTCTTTTCGGAAACTACCGCGATCGTCGTTGCACCGGTCTGCATCCGGTCTTTGTACTTGGGCTGAAGGATGTCCGCCAGCTTTTTCGTAATCGCGCCCAAACCGCCGGGCCAGGTATGGCGATCGTCCACCCGGCTTTCTTCCGCCATCTCCTGTAACGCCTCAATAGCAATGCCTGCGGCAGTTTCGCCGCTGGTCGCTCCCCAGTTCGAAGGTCCGAAATTGTCCCACCACTGCTTCAGTTCTCCGGGATACCCCTTCAGGAAATCGGAGAACGGTTTGTTGTAGATCTCCTTGACCCGCTTCTCCACGTCAATCGCGAGCATTTCTTTCTTGAACTTCTTGAAGCTCTCGCGAACCGGCGCGGGATAGGGCAGCTTGTCCAGGCCTTCGCCCCACGTATCCAGAATTAGCTCACCATGAAGAATGCTCGCGTCTGAACTGTTGACGGGCAGCGGCTCCAGCCCGATTTCTTTCGCGAAGCGATAAGCGAATTCATCCTTGGTCAAGAACGCGGATCCCGTCGCATATGTGCTGCCCTCGTATTCCATGCCATACGCATTGCCGCCCCAGTGCGGCTCCTTTTCCAGCAGGAGGAAATCGCGGCTCTGCAAACGATAAGCCGCCGCCAACCCGCTCACGCCGCCCCCGACAATCACCACGTCGTGCCGCGCCGAAGCCGGAGGCCGCGTGAACACTTTCCCGTCGCGCACTTGATGGCAGATCCGATTGTCTTCGCCATCCACATCTGCCTCGCGATTCTTCGCGTCGCTGGCTTGCGCTGCAATCAGCGAAAGATCAATTGGACACCCCGCCGTTACCGCTCCCGCCACCACGAATTTGATGAAGTCTCTGCGATTCGCACTCATGGTTATGTGTTCCCCGCGACAGCCTGCACGATCTCGCCGCCCGCGTCCGCGCCGCCTTCGCCGCGCACCCGCAAGCGGTACCAGAAAACAATGGCCACCAGCGAGAACACAAAGATGATGGTCGAGACCGCGTTTATTTCCGGTGTGATGCCGCGCCGCAAGCGTCCCCAGATTTCGAGTGGCAGTGTGTTATCGCGTCCAATCAGGAAGAAACTGACGGCGATCTCGTCCATCGAAAGCGTAAAGATCAAAAGCGCCGCGCCGATAATCGGCAGCTTTAAATTTGGCACCGTGATGCGCCAGAAGGTCTGCCAATAATTTGCGCCGAGGTCGAGAGATGCCTCTTCCTGCGCCCGGTCGAGCTTCTGCAGGCCGGCGAATACCTCGGTTGTCGCGACCGAGATTAGCGCCGTGCCATGCCCCAGAATAATCGTCATCAGGCTGAGTTTCGTTCCCATCACGTTGAACAACATCAGAAGCGAAAGCCCCGTGATAATTCCCGGCAGGATCAGCGGCAGCAGCACCAATCGTCGGAACAAAGCTTTGCCGGGAAACTGCGCCCGCTCCAGCGCCAGCGCCGCCGGCACTCCCAATGCCAGGGCAATGACCATCGCGGCGAGGGCGACTTGCAGGCTGTTGAGTACGGAATCCCAGATGGGCCCGTCCGCGAAGAGCGTTCGATACCAGTCGAGCGTGAGATGATGCGGCGGAAAGCCGCCCACCCCCTCGCCGTTGAACGAATAAATGATGAGCACGGCAATCGGCAAATACAGGAACGCGAATACCAAAACTGCATGGACGAGCAGCCAGCGCGAGCCGGAGTGAAATCCACGGTCGCTCACGAGAAACTCCATTTCTTCTCCAGCCGCTCGGAGAAAAACAACAGACTCACCACCAGCAGCAGCATGCAGAACGAAATCGCCGCGCCCAGCGGCCAGTTGTAAGCCGCGCCAAACAGGCTGACGACTATGTTTGAGATCATGATCCCGCTCGGTCCGCCCAGCAGTATCGGCGCGAGAAAATCGCCCAGGCTGAGGACGAAGGCAAAGGTCGCTCCCGCCACTACGCCGGGAATCGAAAGCGGGAAGATTACTCTCCAGAATGTCTGTCCCGGAGTGGCGCCCAGATCGTGCGAGGCTTCCACCAGATTGCGCGGAATATGCTCGAGTGCGGCGTAAATCGGTAAAAATGCAAATGGTGTGTAGATGTGCGTCAGCGTCAAAACCACCGCGAACGGACTGTAGAGTAGAAATTCCAGCGGGTGCCTGGTCAGGTGAACATACTGCAGCAAAGTGTTCAGGACGCCGTCGGAGCCGAGAATTGTTTTCCACGCATAAGCGCGCACCAAATAACTGACCCACAGCGGGATGATTACCAATTGATACAACAGATCTTTTTTCTTGCCCGCGTAAAAAGAAAGAAAATAGGCGAGGGGATAACCGAGCAGCAGAGAAAAGACCGTAACGCGGGCGGCAATCCACATCGAACGCAGCAGCGTTTGCCAGTAGACATCCACCCGCAGTAACTGGCGGTAGTTGTCGAGATTCCACGAATGTACGATGGTCTGCGAGGCCGACACCGACCAGAAGCTATAACAGAACATCAGCAGGTACGGCATCAACAGGAAAACCGTCACCCATACGAGTGGAGGCAGTGTTACCGCCGCTTTGTAGGCCCGGGAAAACATTCAGATTCTTTCTGGAGACTCACGCACCAGCACTGCATCCGCGGGGGAAAACTCCAGTTCCACACCGTCCAGCACGCCGCAGCCGCCGGGAGTCCGAACCACGAGCACCAACTCACCGCCGCATTGCACACGAATTAACTCCGTAGCTCCGTGAAACGCCTGCTGTCGGACATTTCCACGAGCCCGCACGGCTGCCGGGGTTGTTACATCCCCCGCCGCGAGACGGATGTTTTCGGGGCGCAACGAGAACAGAGCCACGCCATCCGGAAGCGCGGACGCCCACATCAAAGGGCCGCAGTGCACCACTCCGGCGCGTACCTCGCCTTTCAATAGATTCGTGTGCCCAATAAATTGCGCCGCATAGGCGGTCGCCGGACGGCCGTAAATTTCTCGAGGCTTTGCCACCTGCTCCAGTTCACCCGACCGCAGCAGCGCGATCCGGTCCGACATCACCATCGCCTCTTCCTGATCGTGTGTAACAAAAATAAAAGAGATGCCGACTTCCCGTTGCAGCGATTTCAATTCCACCTGCATCTGCCGGCGCAAATTCGCATCCAGCGCGGAAAGCGGTTCATCGAGCAACAACAATCGCGGACGGTTGACCAGCGCCCGGGCCAACGCGATGCGCTGCTGCTGTCCGCCGCTGATTTTCGATGGTTTCGCTTTCGCGTGCGCCGACATCTTTACTTTTTCCAACGCCTCGGCCACGCGTGCCACAATCTCAGCGTCCGGTCTCTTCGCCACGCGCAAGCCATAAGCCACGTTTTGTTCCACGGTGAGGTGCGGAAACAATGCATAATGCTGGAACACGGTATTCACGCGGCGACGGTAAGGTGGCTGCCGGTCCAGGCGCTCGTTGCCCATCCAAACTTCTCCCGCACTCGCGGTTTCGAAGCCGGCGATGATACGCAGCAGAGTCGTCTTTCCGGACCCACTTTCCCCCAGAATGGTGAGAAATTCTCCCTCCGCTACGTCCAGGGAGATGTCGCGCAACACTGCGTTCTTGCCGAAACTCTTTGCCACGTTGCGAATGCTGAGCAGCGCCGCGCCGCCCGCGGAACGCGTCGCAGACATCGCCGCCATCTCGGAAGTAACGTTCAACCCCATCGTTCTCGCCTAAGCTGATAACCGGAAGCCGTTTCGGTTGCGCCGCCGGAAAGCGGAAGCCGGAAGCCGTTTCTTACTGCGCCGCTTTCACTTCATTCCAAACTTCGTTGTACTTGCCGCGCCGCGGCACGTTCTGCCAGAAATAAAGGTGCCTCTGGTAGTTGTACACGTTGTCCAGGTGCAAGCTCTTCACTTCCGCTGGCGTCATAAACTGCGCCGCCTGCGGATTTGCCGGAGTATATCCGGTCACGTCGGTGATCTTTTTCTGCGTCTGCGCCTCGATCATGTACTCGAGAAATTCGTGGGCCAGTTCTTTATTCTCGCTGCCCGCTGTGATCATCAGGTGATCGATCCATCCCGTCGTATTCTCTTTCGGAATGGTTTCGCCCACGGGGAAGTTGATCTTGCGCAGTTGATTGGTCATCAGCGGCCATCCCATCGCCGCAACGATTTCGTGATTCTGAAAAAGATTTGTCAGCTCTCCGCCGGTCGACCACATCTTGCGAACATTCGGTTTCAATTCCAGCAGCTTTTTCTTCACTGCATCCAGTTGCTGATCGCTCAAGTTGTAAAGCTGGGATGGATCGGGCTTGTCGAACCCTAGAACCTGGGCTGCCATGTAGATCGTCGACAGATCGTCCCACACGGAAATCTTTCCGCGATATTTTGCATCCCACAAAACATCCCAGCTTTCCGGAGCCTGCGGGAAAACCGTAGTGTCGTAGAGCAGCGGATCGGGCCCCCACATGAATGGCACTCCATAGACCTGACTCTTCATGCGCACCAGCGGCAGGGAAGTGAGCTGCGGCGAAAGTTGGGAGTAACTAGGAATCTCCGTCAAATCCAGCGGCGCAGCCAGCCCCGCCGCCGCGATCGACGTGGCCACATCGCTTGACGGCGATATCACGTCATAGTTTCCGGCACTCCCTCCGCGCAGCTTGGCCACCAGTTCGTCACTCGACCCCATATACGACGCCGATACCTTGCAATGATGCTGCTCCTCGAAAGCCTTGACGAACGCGGGGTCGGCGTATCCTTCCCACACCAGCAAATTCAGCGTCGGAGTTTTTTTCGTACACGAACTGGTAAACATCGTCAGAATCATCAAGAACAGGACAATCGATCGTCGCACTTTCATCGTGCCTCCAAATGCTGTCAATCGCTCAGAACGTTGGCGGCGTGTTTACCCACAGCAGCCAGGTTTCCGCTCGCCCCGGATTTTTCCACTGATGCGGTGTCGCGCTCTCAAAGTAAAAGCTGTCGCCTGCCCTTAGCCGGTACTCGTCTTTCTCGAGCGTAATCGTCAACTCTCCGCGCAACACGTAGAGGAATTCTTCGCCTTCGTGCGTGTAAGAATCCCCGCTCCCCGCGCTCGGCGCCACTCGAAACAGATGCGGTTCCATCACCGTATTTCCCCAGGCCAGCAATTCCATTCGCACCCCGGGACCGGCTTCCAGAACTTTTCTTTGAGCCGGACGCACTTGCCGGCTGTTCGTTCCGCTCGCATCGAAAAAGTCCAGAATGTTGGTCTTATAAAACCGCGCCAGCTTGCGCAGCGTTCCAACCGACCCGCTCATTTGCGAGCGCTCGAGCGCGCTCAAAAATCCCACTGAGATGCCGACGGCCCGCGCCACCTGCGCCAAGGGCAATTTCCGTTTCACCCTCAGCTGCCGCAGGTGCGAGCCAATCGCTCCCGCGCTTCCATCTGCCGCCGGCCGCGCCCGGCCTTCGCGCCGCAGCAGTTCGACAATCGCCGGCGCATTCAGCCCCCGCACTTTTCGCAGAAATCGCGCCCGCTTCAGCAGTTTCACGTCATCCGCGCTATACAGCCGGTATTTACTTTCCGTGCGCCGCGGCCGCGCCAGCCCCAGGCTCTCCCACGAGCGGATTACCGATGGCGAAACCCCCACCCGCCGCGCCACATCTCCGATCTTCAAATAAGCTTCAGCGCTGGACGGTTTCATCGGAACTGGGCGAGACATTAAAGTTTTCTATCCGAGGCAGCGCGTTTTTATCCTTGACAGTTCGCCTGCCTCTTCTCTAACCTTGCGGGATTATAGCAAGGTTGCGGCTGCACACAAGCTGTCGTTTTCAAGAAAACACTTCTGCCGAAAATGCCTGGAGGTTCCATGCCGTCACTGCGAGCCCGCTGGACCACGATGTGTCTGCAAACGGTTTGCCTCGTCATCGCGATCTCACTCGTCGTTCCCACCCTGCTCTCCGCCCAGGGCACCGGCGGGCGCATTCTTGGCCGGGTTGCCGACCCTAGCGGCGCGGTATTAGCCAAAGTAAAAGTTACCGCCGTCAACGATGCGACCGGAGTGGCGCGGGACGCGGAGACCAACGACAGCGGCGATTATGGCTTTCCGGACCTTCCCGTCGGAACTTATACGCTCAGCTTCGAATTAACTGGATTTAAGAAGGATGTTCATAAAGCCATCGCGCTTGACGTGAACCAGGTCATCACGCTCAACATGACGATGCAGTTGGGCGCGGCGCAGGAAGTAGTCGATGTGACCTCCGAAGCGCCGCTGGTCGATACCACCAGCACTCAACTCGGCGCGGTAGTGAACAATCGCTCGGTCAATGAACTGCCGCTCAACGCCCGCGATACTTACCAGTTCCTTCAGTTGCAGCCCGGCGTGCAATCGCAGCTAGGTTCCAGCGGCGGCACCTTTTACGGCAGCGATGACGCTGGCGCGGTTTCGGTCAACGGTGGCCGCGGACGCGCCAACAATTTCAGCGTCAACGGCGGCGATGCCAACGACCAGTTCGCCAACCTGCCCACCATTCAGCCCACGCCCGACGCCATCGAGGAATTTCGCGTCATTAGCAACACCTTCGACGCCGAATACGGCCGCAACTCCGGCGCGGTCGTTAATGTTATTACAAAATCGGGTACGAATCAGTGGCATGGCGACATATACGAGTATTTCCGTAACACAGTCTTGAATGCACAGGGCTACTTCAACACCATCAAGCCGCAGGAGAATCAGAACCAGTTCGGCGGAACGTTCGGCGGCCCCATTAAGAAAGACCGCACCTTCTTCTTCGTATCGTATGAGGGCAGACGGGTGCGGCAGGGCATCTCGGGGCAAACCGTGATCGTGCCCACTCCGGCGGAAAGGACCGGAGACTTTTCGGCCGGAACGCTCTTCTCAGGCGGAATTTCCGACCAGTTTGCGGCGCAGGCGATCGACGGCCGTCCAGGTTGCGACGCAGCCCTGGGCTTTGCGCAAGGCGGAATCAACAATGCGTATGTGACCGGTGGCTTCAGCAGTACGAATCCTCTGCCGTGGACCAACGTCTTTCCCACAAACGTAATCCCGACGAATTGTCAGGACCCCGTCGCAGTCGACATGCTGCGCTTCGTTCCCGCAGCAAATCGAGCCGACGGCATTAACTATCAGGCCGTGCCCGTGAGCGCTGACACGCAGAATCAGTTCACATTCCGCTTCGACCATCATATCAACCAGCGGCAGAACTTCAGCTTCTACTATTACTTCACCAACGATACAAACCTTCAGCCCTTCTATGATTTCCAGGCTTCCGGAGCGAACATTCCCGGATTCGGCGCCAATGTAGGTTCCCGGTATCAGCAGTTCAATCCTAGTCATACCTGGACAATATCCAATTCTCTGATCAATGAAGCCCGGTTTACGTACATGCGCGAAGGCCAATTGACCTTTCAGCATCCGCAAAGCACAAACCTTGTACAGGATTCATGCTCGTCTGCTGCGGCGCAAGCCGTTTGCTTCAACGGTACCTCAGACTCCACCAGTGGGCCGCTATCGATTCAGGGCCAGTTGGGCACCAGTCCGCAGTACGGCATTACGACAGGCTTACCTTCGAATCGGCAGGGCGTTCCCTTTATTGGCGTATCGGGCGGCTTCGCCATCGGCAACGGCTGGGAGGGTGAACTACCACAGGTAGGGAACTCCTACATGGTGACCGACAGTATGACCTGGGTCAAAGGCAATCACACCATGAAGTTTGGCGCGGATGTGCGCCGCGCCCAGTTTGACCAGACTCTCTACTACAACGTCAGCGGCGAATATACTTTCAATAGTACGACCGAGAATTCCGTCTTCTACACCAATCCCCAAGGGCTTAGTGATAATTATCCCGGCTACTTACTGGGCCTGGACGACAGCTATACTCAGGGATCCGCACAGCGCGAAGACATCCGAAATACCGGCGTCTATCTCTTTGCGCAGGATAGCTGGAAAATCAAACCATCGCTCACCATGAACTACGGACTTCGGTGGGAGTTGGATACACCCCTGGCCGATGCGCTGCATCACGTTCAAACTTTCCGTCCCGGCCAGAATTCAACCGTTTATCCTTGCGTGTTGACCCCCGCCGAGCAGTCTAGTCTCGGAGGCACTGACTGCACCTCCGCTGGAGTGCAGCCCACCGGACTGGTGGTTCCGGGAGACTCCGGCATCCCTGCGGGACTTACGCAGACTTATTACAAAGCCTTCGCGCCGCGCATTGGACTGGCCTACAGTCCCAATCCCAAAACCACCATCCGCGGCGGTTGGGGACTGTTCTACAACCCTATGGAGCAACTGGTTCTCGAACAGTTCGGTGCCGAGCCACCGTTCGGCGGCAGCACGTTTTTGCCCGCAACGTTTTTGAACACTCCTTTCATTTCGCAAAGCGGCACCGTCAGTCCCAACCCGTTCAACGGAATACTTAGTCCCAAGCCCGGGACTCCACAGGATTGGGCTTCCTTCCGCCCCATGCTCCTGTACGGGGATTTCCAGCCGCACATGCGTACCCAAACTACGGCCCAGTACAACCTGAATTTCCAACGGGAACTCGCCCGAAACGTGGTCTTACAACTCGGTTATGTCGGATCCCAGGGACATCGGCTGCTGGCTTCGCATGACATCAATGCCTCGAATCCCCAATCTTGCCTGGACATAATCGCCATCGCCAACAATAACGCTAGTAACGTGACTTCCTACGGCTCACCGGCAACGTGCGGCCAGTTCCTTGAAGACGATCAATTCACCGTCACCCTTCCTGCGAGTAATTCGCCAAACCTCTTGCCCAACGGATTCCATTTGCCGGCTGGCGGCACAATTGCCGCTGCCGGTCAGACTCTGAACTTTGTGGGCTTGCGGCCCTATTCTTCCCCCAACTGCAATCCCGTTACCGGCGGGCCGGGCAACGGATGTCCGGCTGATGGCGTTCCCGTCTTCACCAACATCTTCGCCGAAGACACCATCGCCGCCTCCGCGTACAACTCGCTGCAGGCCAGCCTGGAAAAGCGCTTTTCTCATGGGCTGCAATTGCAGGCCGCCTATACTTTCAGCAAGTCCCTCGATTGGGCATCCAGCTTCGAAGAGACGGTCAATCCCTTCGACTACAAGGCCAGTCGCTCTTTGTCTCTCTTCAATTCGGCGCAGCGTTTTGTCATCAACTATTACTGGGAGTTTCCAGTCCAGAGATACAACGGATTCAAGGGGAAGGTTTTGGATGACTGGTCAATGTCCGGAATC
>Ga0302234_10001036_pt1 | contig 20153 bp, 17 predicted proteins | sample II_Palsa_N3_2_FD_193576 | JGI IMG/M metagenome (GOLD analysis project Ga0302234, IMG submission 193576) | Peat permafrost microbial communities from Stordalen Mire near Abisko, Sweden - II_Palsa_N3_2 | ecosystem: Environmental > Terrestrial > Soil > Palsa > Peat permafrost | place: Sweden... | reverse complement strand
CATCGACTTTGTGATTTTCCCGCCGCGCTGGCTGGCCGCCGAAGATACCTTCCGCCCGCCCTGGTATCACCGCAACGTCGCCAGCGAGTTTATGGGTTTGATCCAGGGTGTCTACGACGCCAAGGAAGAAGGTTTTGTGCCGGGCGGCGCGAGCTTGCACAATTGCATGACCGGACATGGCCCCGATGCCGCCACTTTCGAGAAGGCATCGCATAGCGACACCAGCCGCCCGCATAAAGTCGGCGACACCATGGCGTTTATGTTCGAAACCAAAACCGTGATTCACCCGAGTCGGGCCGCGTTGGAAAGCCCCACCTTGCAGTCCGATTATCTTGAGTGCTGGCAAGGCCTGAAAAAACACTTCGACCCGACGCGTCGCTGATCCATCAATCCGATAAATATGACCATGAACCTCGATTTCACACATGATCCGAAACGGCGCAGCTGGATCAGTGCCGCGAACCACGCCGCTTGCGATTTCCCCTTGCAAAACTTGCCCTTCGGCATTTTCAGCGAAGCCGGGAGTTCGGCGCGGCGAGTCGGCGTGGCGATCGGCGACCAGATTGCCGATCTCTCGGTGCTGCAGCAAGCCGGCTTATTGACGCTGACCGAGCCGGTCTTCGCACGGCCGCGCCTGAACGACTTTATCGCCCTGGGACGTCCGGTTTGGCGTGAAATCCGCATGCAGCTCAGCAAGTTGTTCGACGCCGATGATCCGCGCCTGCGCGACGCCGTCGAATTGCGCAGCCGCGCGCTGGTACCGCTGGCTACGGCGACCTTGCACTTGCCCGTCGAGATTCCCGGCTACACCGATTTCTATTCGTCGAAAGAGCATGCCACCAATGTCGGCTCGATGTTTCGCGATCCGAAGAATGCGCTATTGCCGAACTGGCTGGAAATGCCCATCGGCTATAACGGCCGCGCTTCGTCGGTAGTGGTCAGCGGGACACCTGTGCGCCGCCCGAATGGGCAATTGAAACTGCCCGATCAGGAGCGTCCGGTATTCGGCGCTTGCCGCAAGCTGGATATCGAGCTGGAAACCGGCTTTATCGTCGGCCAAGGCAATGCCTTGGGCGAGCCGATTGCAGCCGCGGATGCCGAAGCGCATATCTTCGGCATGGTGCTGCTCAACGACTGGAGCGCACGCGATATTCAGCAATGGGAATATGTGCCGCTGGGGCCTTTCAATGCGAAGAGCTTCGCGACCAGTATTTCACCGTGGGTCGTGACGCTCGATGCGCTTGAGCCGTTTCGCGTGGCGCAGCCGGTGCAGGAGCCGCAACCGCTACCGTATCTGCGACATGCCGGCGCGCATGGTTTCGATATCGACCTGGAAGTGCATTTGCAGCCGGCGGGTGCGGCGCGAGCCTGCACCATTGCGCGTACCAATTTCCGCCATATGTACTGGACCATGGCGCAGCAGTTGGCGCATCACACAGTCTCGGGCTGCAATACGCGGGTCGGCGATTTGATGGGTTCGGGCACCATCAGCGGTCCGCAACCCGATGCTTTCGGTAGTCTGCTCGAACTCACCTGGAACGGACAGAAACCTTTGCAACTGAGTTGTGGAGAGCCGGGCTCCGCGGCGGACACGGTGACGCGCAGTTTTATCGAAGACGGCGACACCCTGACATTAACCGGAGCCTGCCTGGGCGACGGTTATCGGATAGGCTTTGGCGAGGTCAGTGCAACGATCCTGCCGGCGCATCGCCCAGACTGATGAGTTGCTGTTGGCGTCGGGCAGTATGCGCCGACCAGAGCGTCAAGCCCAGCGCCAGCAGCGCCATGGCTATGCCGATATAGGGTAGGGAGGTCAGCGCAACACCGGCGCTGATCGCTGTGCCGCCGAGCCACGCGCCGCTTGCATTGCCGAGATTGAATGCGCCTTGATTTAGCGTTGAAGCCAGATTCGGTGCATCGCTGGCGCGATTCACGATGAGCATTTGTATCGGCGGCACAATCACAAACGCCAAGACCCCCCAGACGAAAATCGTCACCATGGCCGCTATCGGCGAGCGGCAGGTATAGGCAAACACCGCCAGCACCACTGCAATCGAGGCCAGCGCCGCAAGCAGGGTGCGCATCAATTTCCAGTCCGCCAACTTGCCGCCCAAAGTGCCGCCGATGGTCAGCCCGAGGCCGAACAGCAACAGCACCAGGGTGACATGGTGCGGCGTCAGGTGAGTCACGTCTTCCAGGATCGGCGTGATATAGGTGAATACCGAAAACAGGCTGGCCGACGCCAACACGCTGATGCCCAGCACCATCAACACTTGCGGGTGGCGTAGGGTGATAAATTCGTGCACCAGGCTGGTTTTCTGCATTTCGATCTGCGCCGGCAACCATGCCGCCAGCGCAATCGCCGCCAGTACGCCGATGACCGTGACCGCCCAAAAGGTCGCGCGCCAGCCGGCGAGTTGTCCGAGTGCGGTACCGAGCGGCACACCCAGGACATTGGCCAGGGTCAGTCCGGTGAACATCAGTGCTATCGCTTGGGCGCGTTTGTTGGGCGGTACCAAACCTGCGGCTACGACCGAGCCGATGCCGAAGAACGCTCCATGACAGAAGGCCGTAATCACGCGCGCGACCATCAGCAGGGTGTAACCGGGGGCCAGCGCACACAGTAGATTGCCGACAATAAATAACGCGATCAGGCTCATCAAAGCGCGCTTGCGCGGCATATTGGCCGTGGCGATTGCCAGAATCGGCGCGCCGATGGTCACCCCCAGCGCATACCCGGAAACCAGCATGCCCGCTGCGGGGATCGACACGCCCAGGTCGCGGGCGACGTTGGGCAGCAAGCCCATAATCACGAATTCGGTCGTGCCTATGCCGAAAGCGGCAATGGCGAGGGCTAGCAAAGGCAAAGGCATAGTGGGGATAACGAAGAAAATAACGACTTGGGGTTCGGCGCATCGTGTCGACACAGTGTAACGCCGGATTGACAGCTGGATCGCCCTTGTTGTAGGCGCGCACGGACGCATTCTAACCAAAGCCGGGAAATTTTGCAGAGCGCGCCATCCATGGCGCGCAATACGTTGGTTCTGCTGAGCACTTCCGGGCCGAAGTTCGAGTCCGCTCGGACGGCGCTCGGCTAGCAGCGCTCGGGCCAGACCGCCAGAGCCGCGGCGCTGATGGCGATCTGCAGTTCGGCGCCGGGGGTGCAGGGTCGGTCCGATTCGACGCTGAGCCGGGTGCCGGCCAGATCCAGCATCAGCACGCGGATGCCGGCCTGACGCGTATCGCTGAGTTGCCGCACCGGATAGCCGCCGTGCGCGACCACGACCATGGCGCTACGCGGCAGATGCCAGAGCACGGCCATGCCGACGCCGATGTCGTTGCCGACCTTGGCTGGTTCGACACTCAATTGCTGTCCCGCGCCGAGATCGATGAGGCCTTGGCCCCGGTAGATGCCACGGCCAATATTTTCGATGCCGAGCAAGGCTGCGACCTGCAAACTGGCGGGGCGGCTGAATAATTCTGCGGTACTACCGACCTGCAAGACGCGGCCTTGATCGAGCACCAGAATCTCATCGGCGAGCAAAGCCGCTTCATCGGGGTCGTGCGTGACGATTACGGTGGTTGCGCTGATTTCGTTCTGCACGGCGCGCAGTGTTTGCCTGAGTTGGCGACGGCGCGGTGTGTCCAATGCCGAAAAAGGTTCGTCGAGCAAAATCAGGCGGCAGGGCCTGACCAGCGCCCGCGCCAAGGCCACGCGTTGTTGCTGACCCAGCGACAACGCTGCCGGCTTGCGTTGCTCCAGCCCGGCCAAACCCAGATGCAGCAGCCAGTCGCGAGCCGCGAGGGCTTGCGCGCCCACGGGAAAGGCGAGCTGCTGCGCGACTGTCATATGCGGGAACAGCCCGTAATCCTGAGGCACGTAACTGAGTTGCCTGGCACTCGGCGGCAGCGCCGAAAAAATCTGTCGGCCCAGGCTGATCGAGCAGTGTGCAGCCGCCGATGTGGCGTGCGATGGGTGTTCGAGCCGGGTTTCACCCAAACCCGCAATCAGCCGCAAGGTCAGCGACTTTCCCGAGCCCGACGGCCCGACTATCGCCAGCCGCCTGGCTTGCGCATGCCAATCGATATCGAGTTCGAAGTCACCGATACGTTGCCGAATTTGTACGTGTAGGTGTTCGTCTGCCGCCGCGCCTGCCGCGATGCCGCTAACCATGCCGCTGGCTGCTGCCGCACTTAGCGGTACCAGCAGATTGTTTTGCGCCAGCGGCACGTCGGCGATCCGGGCCGGAGCCGGCCGGCGCCGCCAAGCTGCTAGCCAGGCGACGCCCACGGCGATGGCGATGGTCGGCAGCAACAAGGGCAGCATGGCCGGCAAACCCTGACTGCCGAAGGCGACATAGGTGTAGACCGGCAAGGAATACGGGTGATAAGCCACCATCATGGTGGCGCCGAATTCACCAAAGGCGCGCAGCCACGATAACAACAAGCCCGCGCGCAGCGTGGGCCAGGCCAAGGGCAAGCTGATGGCGATAAAGTTTTGCCAGGCGCCATGGCCCAGGGTGGCGGCGACGTCTTCATAACTACGATCGAGCGCGCCGAATCCCGAGCGGGCGGCAATGATCAGGAACGGTGCGGCCACAAAGACCTGGGCCAGGACGATGGCGCCAAAGGTATCCGTCAGACCTCCGAATAAATTTCCCAGAGTGCTATAAGGCCCAAATAGAAACAGCAGCAGCACACCGCTGACCAAGGGCGGCAGCGCCAGCGGCAGTTGCACCACAAAACCCAGGATGGCCATGCGGCGCGAGTTGGCGCGGGCCAACAGATAACCCAGCGGAATCCCGCCCAAGGCGATCAGCAGCGTGGCGATCGAGGCGCTGGCGACCGAGGTCCATAAGGCCCGCGCCAGCGTACCGCTGGCCATGCCCTGCCAATCCGCTTGGGCGATTTGCGGTAGACAGGTCAGGAGCGGTGCGCATAGATAGGCCGCGAGCAGCAGGGCCAGCCAGTTTAAGGGCGCGGCGGCCTGGCGTTTGAGCACGGCGCGGCTCAGGACCGGCAGGCCGCCAGTCGGCGGCATCCAGGCGAAGGCTGTTTAGCGGCCGGTATGGGGGACGCTATCTGGCTCATGGCGTGGACTTTCCAGCCGCGCCAGCTGCATCGAGCAATGCTTGCAGCGACGCGGGCAATTGCAAGGTATCGCCATGCACCACCGGCTGGCTCACAGCCAAGCCATGCTGTTTCATCAAGGCCTGGCCTTGCGGTCCGAGCAAGAATTGCACAAAGCGCAAGGCGCCTTCGCGATTGCGCGCGTCGCCCAAGATGGTGATTGTATAGTTGGCCTGGGTAGCCAACTCGGCCGGCAACGGCACGGCCGGGATATGGGCATCGCTGGTTTCCGTCGAATAAAAGAAGCCGGCATCGAGCTGACCCGATTGCAGCCGGCCCAGCAAGGTTTCTTCGGGCACCACCTGGGCCGGATTCTCGGCCTCGCCCAAGACGCGTTGCATCAGGTCGGGCGCTTGATAGAGCTGCTGCGCATGTTCGACCATGGAAACGGTCAACGCCCCTTTAGGGTCGAGCTTGGGGTCGGTGCGGCCGATGCGGATGCCCGGTGTTTGCAGCACGGCATCCCAACGCTGTGTCTGTAATGCATGGGCATAGCTGCTGCGCGGGTTATAGCCGATGACCAGCGGGGACGCTGCAAATTGTACGTACCAACGAACGAAATCGCCGTTGGCGCTACCCGTCAAACTATCGTTGACCTTGGGGCTGGCGCTGATAAACACATCGCCGCGCCGCAACTTACCGCGCAGTTCGTTGGCAATTTTGTTGGAGCCTGCGGCATAACCGGCAAAGTGTTGTCCGCTGGCCTGCTCGAAAGCGGGGCCGACGCTGCGTTCCATCAGGTTGGTCAGCGAGCCGGCATAAAGCACCTGCACGGTATCGTCGGCAGCTTGGACCGCGGTCGATGACAAACTCAGTAGCAAGCCGGCCAAGAGCAGCGGTTTTGCCAAAAATGCTCGCATGCGTCGGACTCCTTGAGCGCACTACCTTGGGTAGCGCTATATAGTTAGGATTATTAGCGTGAACAGGCCCCGTGATTCTAGCGGGATTTGGTCGATAGCGTGCGCGGACCTCCCGCCATTCGGCTGATCGGCCCCGGGTGATTCAGGACTTGTATTGCGCACCGGGCACGGCCATGATTGCTATAGCAGCGCCAAATCCATGGCTGCCCGGGAGTACACAGATGAATAAGCTCGTTTCGCTTCGCTCGGCAGCGTTGCTGGCCAGCATTGCTGCATTGCTCAGCGCTTGCGGTGTGGTGCCGTCTGCACATATTGGCGAAGGCGTCAGCCCGCAGCAAAAGCAGTACAACGTAACGGCTGACGATTACAAGGTCTTGGTCGATCAGCGCGTGCTCGCGGCCAACCGCTCCAGCGTTTCGTCCGATCATTTGCAGCCGATGTTGCGCTCGGTGGTGGTGGTCGCGTTTTCGATCGATCGCACCGGGCGTTTATTGAGCGCCTCGGTGTATCGCACCAATGGCGACGATGAAGTCGAAGGCACGGCCTTGGCCAGCCTGCGCCGTGCCGCGCCATTGCCGGCGCCACCGGCAGCTTTGCTGGATCGCAATGGCCAGGTCCAGTTGATGGAATCCTGGTTATTCAATTCGGATGGGCGCTTCCAATTACGGACCGTCGCTACCTCGCCGCAATAAAGCGCAAGCATGACTGATTAACGGTCGAGGCGCCGTGCATTTCAAGTTTTCTTGAAGTGCAAACGCAGTTCATGACATTATCTTGTTCGCGATCGATTGCGTACCGAGCGAGAGCCGCGCCCAGGCGCATGCCGGCCTTTTATCCCATGTGAAGAGAGTGTGTGGAAAGTGATGGAACAGTCTGCGGAAGCACCGGCGCCGGATAGCGTCTGGGAGATCGTATTACCTGAGCACGAGCATTACACCATGACCCGCTTGAAAGCGGCTTTCACGGAACCGGGTACGCGCCATCGAGTGGTGCTGGTCGACGTCCGGAAATTACTCGAATGTGCGGATCGCGATACCACCGATTATGTGTTGCCCGACGTACCTTATTGGCACCCCGGCAAGATTCGTGGGATTCGGGAATTTCTTGATCCAAGCCAGGTGCGGATTCCCGATATGCCTTATGTCACCTTCGGCACTCGGCATCGGCGCAGTTTCCTGGGCATCTTGGGACTGGCTCACGAAGGTGTGGTGTCGTTTCGTAATGGTCAGCATCGGGCGCGCTACCTGGCTTATGCGGGGGCCAAGACCTTTCCGGTCGAAGTCCATGAGACCGAAGCGGCAGCTCTGGCATTGTATTGCGGCGTGAGCGGTCAGAACGGATAGCCGGCCGCGTCGACTTGAATTTTGGTCATCTGAATCACGATCATCTTGTAAGGAGCAGACGATGCATATCAGTACCGAGAAATCCGCTCTGGATCGCGCCTTGATCCATGATTTTCTGAGTCGACAATCGAGCTGGGCCCAGGGCATTTCACGTGCGACGGTCGATCGGGCGCTGGACCATTCCTTGTGCTTCGGCGGTTTTGTCGATGGCAGGCAAGTGGCGTTTGCACGCGTCATTTCGGATTACGCAACGTTTGCCAACCTGGTTGACGTATTTGTCCTTCCCGAATATCGCGGGCGCGGCTATAGCCGTCAATTGCTGCAAGCCATCCTGGCTCACGAGCAATTGCAGGGTTTGCGCCGGTTTACGCTGGCGACCAGCGATGCGCACGGCCTGTATGGCCAATTTGGTTTTACCGCGGCGGCGAAACCGCATACCTATATGGAGCGATATTTTCCCGACATCTATCGGCAAGCGCATGCTGACTGACGCGACCATTCGGGAGTACGAAGAGCGGGGCTTCAACGCCTGGCCTGCGTTGCACAATGTGATTTGCGGCGGCTGGTTGCTGCGTTTCGCGCAGGGGCACACGCGGCGCGCGAATTCGGTGAATGCCTTGTCGGCATCGGTGGCGCTCGACGGCATCGTCGACTTTGCCGAGACCCTCTATCGGCAGCATGAGGTGCCTTTGGTGTTCCGGGTGACGCCGCTGGTGCCGCGCGCATTCGACCAGGAACTTGAACAGCAAGGTTTTCGCCTCACTGATCCGACGCAGGTGCTGGTGCGTGACCTGGACGCACCGCTGGCGAGCGACCCAGCCGTCAGCTTAAGCGATCACGCCACGGCTGATTGGTTGCGTGGCGTCGATGATGCCGGCGGCTTAAGCGAGAGCGCTCGCCAAGTGCATCGGGCGATGCTTGCCGCACAGCAGGTGCCCGCGGCATTTGCCACCTTAAGCGAAGACGGCGTGCCGCTGGCGTATGGCATGGCGGCTTATGAGCGTGGTGCGGTGGGTTTGTTCGAAATCCAGACCTTGCCGCATGCGCGGCGGCGCGGCGCTTCACGGCGACTCTGCGGCGCTTTGCTGGCGTGGGGGCAGCAGCGCGGTGCGCGAGCCGCCTACCTACAAGTAAGCGCCAACAATCATGCGGCGCTGGCACTGTACGCAAGCCTGGGATTTTCCTTGGCGTATCGCTATCACTACCGGGCGCGGACGTGAGCTCGGGCGCAGCGTCCGCCGCCGAATGCCACACCGTAGTGCTTGCGCCCAGCGGCCTGACATTCTCAAACCGCGCTGCGGCGACCGTGCTGGAGGCCGCGAGCGAGGCAAGGATCGCCCTGCCCAGAATGTGCCGTAACGGAACTTGCCGCACCTGCATGTGCCGCTTGCTCAGTGGCCGGATTGCTTATCGAATCGAATGGCCCGGTTTGAGTGCCGAGGAAAAAGCCGAAGGATGGATTTTGCCTTGCGTCGCTTATCCGCAATCCGATCTGCTGCTTGAGGTCGAGCCCATCACGACTTGATGCCGGGAGAGGCTTGCATCACGCCGGTGCAGATCCGTTTCGGCTCGCTCACCTAACAAAATCGCGCCCGATTCCGGCAGCATTGCTCCGTTATCGGGCGCTATCACGGCATGCGCTTAAGCTGCGCCTGGACTGAGCTTGCGCGTGGCCCAATCGCGATTGGCGGTTTGTAGTGCGATAAAGCACAGTGCGCCGATTACCAAGGCTCCGATCATAAACAGGAAGCCGCCGGTAAATGAGGCGGTCTCACCGACGATATAACCCACCACGATAGGCGCGAAGAAGCCGCCGATCTGCCCGCCGCAATTCACGAAACCGGCGAACGAGCCGCGCGCCGATTGCGGTGTCAGGTCCAACACCAGCGACCAGACCGGGCCAAAGCCACCGTACAGGAACAGCGCCGCGGCCGACAGACCGAGCACACTTTGATCCGGCGTGGAGACGTTATATGTCACGTACAGGCTGATACCCGCCAGCAAATAAAGCGTGGCGACCATCAGGCAGCGGTAGCGATAGAACACCCTGCTGCCCAGCCAGCCGAACACAATCAAGCCGACGGTGCCGGCCATATATGGCACCGACGCGGCAAAGCCGAGGCTTTTCAGATCGATATGGCGAGCCATCGACAGATAGCTTGGCATCCAGCCCAGGAAGCCCCAGAAGGCGACGTTAAAAGCCATGTAGGCGAAGAAGATCAACCACGATACCGGGCGCTTGATGACGCCGCCCAGATTGGTGGCGCTATCGGCCTGCGCGGTGTTCGCCGCGGCGGCAAAGTCGGCTTCCACATTGGCGTGGGCGCGCGATTGATTGGGCGAGGTCTTGGGAATCACCAGCCAGATAAACAAGGCCATCAGCAGGCCGGGAATCGTGAACCAGAAGAACATGCCTTGCCAACCCACCCGCCCGAGGAACCATACGGCGATCGGCGCGACAAAGGCCGGACCGAGCGCCAAGGCTGACAGATAAGCGCCATTGGCGGCGGAACGTTGTTCGGCGGGAAAGTAATCGCCGATAAATTTGAAGCTGGGGCCGTTCGACAGGCCTTCGGCCATACCGAACATGACGCGCACCACGATCAGCGCGACCAGTGACGCCGCCAGCCCGGTCAAGCCGGTGAACGCGCTCCAGAGAATAGGGCTGACAATCAGCAGACGCTTGGCGCCGAAACGATCGGCCAGATAGCCGCCGGGAATTTGTGCAATCGCATAACCAAAGGTGAAGGCGGCCAGGACATAGCCAAATGCACTGGGCTTGAGCGACAGCTCTTTCATCATGGTGGGTGCCGCGATCGACAGATTGATACGATCCAGGTAATTGACAAACTGCAACAGCCAGACCATTAGTAGAACTTTGTACTTATCACGCAATTTTCTTGTCTCCCCCAAAGATGAGCCGGCGCTGAATTTGTCTGCGGGCGCCTGACGCATCTTGGAATGATGCCTGAAATTTGTATCGACGCAGATAAGTGTTATGCCGCGTATTGATGGAAAAATGCCATGTCGGCGCATCGAATTGCCCGCCGGACGCGGTTCGCGCCACGCCGCGGGTGGTTTTTCAAGCGCCGCCCGAGGCTTTTTAGTGTTGCGATGCAATATACAAATCGGTTGACTCCGATCCGCCAATAGTCCGAGAATCCGTAAGCGCAAACGTTTGCGCGGGTTCAAATACAGTCAGATATGACGCTATGAGGAGACAACCCATGAGATTTACCATTCGCCGTCGCGTGCTCGCGGCCACCCTGATGGTCGCGGCCAGCGCCGCACTCCCGTTTTCGGCTGCCCAGGCGCAGACGGCGGCCAAGCCCAAGGTTGCCTTGGTCATGAAGTCTCTGGCCAACGAGTTTTTCCTGACGATGGAAAACGGCGCCAAGGATTATCAAAAGCAAAACGCCTCGCAATTCGACTTGGTGACGAACGGTATCAAGGATGAAACCGATACCGTCAACCAAATCCGCATTGTCGAGCAGATGATTGTGTCCAAGGTGGATGCCATCGTGATCGCACCGGCCGATTCCAAAGCCATGGTGCCGGTCGTGAAAAAGGCCATCGATGCCGGGATTATCGTGATCAATATCGATAACCAGCTTGATCCGGGCGTACTCAAAGAGAAGGGCCTCAAAGTGCCGTTCGTCGGTCCCGATAACCGCAAGGGCGCGAAGATGATTGGCGACGTGTTGGCCAAGAAACTGAAGGCCGGCGATGAGGTCGGCATTATCGAAGGTGTTTCGACTACCACCAACGCCCAGCAACGCACGGCAGGTTTCAAGGATGCGATGGCGGCTGTCGGCGCCAAAGTCGTGACGGTGCAGTCCGGCGAGTGGGAGATCGACAAGGGTAATGCGGTCGCCGCGGCAATGCTGAACGAATATCCGAACCTCAAAGCACTGCTGGCCGGGAACGACAATATGGCCATCGGCGCCGTCTCGGCGGTGCGTGCGGCAGGCCGTCAAGGCAAGGTTCTGGTAGTTGGGTACGACAATATCGATGCGATCAAACCGATGCTGGCGGATGGCCGGGTACTGGCAACCGCCGACCAGTTTGCGGCCAAGCAAGCCGTGTTCGGTATCCAGACCGCGCTGAAAGCGATCAAGGATCACCAAAAGCAATCCGATCTGACGGGTGTGGTGGAAACACCGGTTCAATTGGTCACGAAGTAATTCGGCGCCATCCCGGCGTGCCTGCAGTGCCGATAGCGGCGCTGCAGGCACGCATAGTCGATCGATGAGATGTTGATAGAGCCGATGGATAGAGAGACCGAGTCATGTGTGCTACCCCTGTTATGACTGAGCGCGTCGAAGTCTTGAGCGTGAGCGGCATTGGCAAAACCTATGCGGAACCGGTGCTGGCCGATGTCGATCTGCGCTTGTGCGCGGGCGAAGTGTTGGCGCTGACCGGCGAAAACGGCGCCGGCAAAAGTACCTTGTCGAAAATCATCGGCGGACTGGTCGTGCCGACCACGGGCGCGATGCGTCTGGCCGGCGCCGCCTATGCGCCTGCGAGCCGTACCGAAGCCGAAGCACTGGGCGTGCGGATGGTGATGCAGGAGCTGAATCTGTTGCCGACTTTATCGGTGGCCGAAAATTTATTTCTGAACAAATTACCGCAACGCGGCGGCTGGATTTCGCGTGGTGTATTGCGCGAGCAGGCGCGCCTGGCGATGCGGCAGGTCGGCCTGGAAGCGATTCATCCCGATGCCCTGGTGGGTGAGCTGGGCATCGGTCACCAGCAGATGGTCGAGATTGCTCGCAATCTAATTGGCGATTGCCGGGTCTTGATCCTGGATGAGCCGACCGCGATGCTGACGGCGCGCGAGGTCGATTTATTGTTTGAACAAATCGTGCTGCTGCAAAAACGTGGCGTGGCGCTGGTTTATATTTCGCACCGGCTCGAAGAGTTGGCGCGTGTGGCCGACCAGGTTGCCGTCTTGCGCGATGGGCGTTTGGTGTGCGCCGAGCCGATGACGCGCTATAGCAGCGATCAACTGGTGACGCTGATGGTCGGCCGCGAGCTTGGCGAGCAGATCGATCTGGGGCCGCGCACCGTGACGGCACCGAAACTGAAGGTCGAAGGCCTGAGTCGCGGCAACGTAGTGCGCGATGTCTCGTTCGAAGTGGGCGGCGGCGAAATTTTCGGCATCAGCGGCCTGATTGGTGCTGGACGAACCGAATTGCTACGCTTGATCTACGGCGCCGATCAAGCCGATCGCGGTAGCATTTCGGTCAGTAGAGCTGACGAAAATTTGAAGGCGGTGCAGATTGGCTCGCCGACCGATGCGGTGAAGCACGGTATCGCCCTGATCACCGAAGATCGTAAAGGCGAGGGGCTACTGCTGACGCAATCGATCGCCTCGAATATCTCGCTCGGTAATATCGGCAAACTGGCCTCCTATGGCGTGATCGACCGCCGGCGCGAACATGCTTTGGCGCAGCGGCAGATCGACTCGATGCGGATTCGCACGGCGGGCCCGGCTCAAACCGTGGCGGAGCTATCCGGCGGCAACCAGCAAAAGGTGGTGATCGGCCGCTGGCTGGAGCGCGACTGTGCGGTGTTGTTGTTCGACGAGCCGACCCGCGGCATCGATGTCGGCGCCAAATTCGAGATTTATACCTTGCTGGGCGCGCTGGCGCGCGAAGGCCGCTCGCTGGTGGTGGTATCCAGTGATCTGCGCGAGTTGATGTTGATCTGCGATCGGATCGGAGTGATGTCGGCCGGGCAACTGGTGCAAACTTTCCAGCGTAGCGAGTGGACCCAGGACGCGTTGCTGGCTGCGGCTTTCTCGGGCTATGAAACGGCTGAAACTCCACAAGCGGTTGCGGCCTAAGCCCGGACACATTGCCCTCGGCGAACTATAACCTTGCTCAGGCAGGGACGTTACACGCATTAAGCATAAGGATTCCTCATGACGAACCGTTCCGCTCAGGCCAAGCCTGCGCTTTCCGCCAACAACGCCGCCGGCAAACTGGCCCGCCCCGCCGCTTTGCGGAGCAGTCTCAATAGTTACCTGGGGTTGGCGGGTGCATTGCTGGCCATCATCATCTTGTTCTCGTTGCTTAGTTCGCACTTCTTGAGCTACGACACCTTCAGCACGCTGGCCAATCAAATTCCCGATTTGGTGGTGATGTCGGTCGGTATGACCTTTGTGCTGATTATCGCGGGCATCGATTTGTCGGTGGGCTCGGTGCTGGCGTTGGCGGCATCGGCGGTGAGCGTCGCCATGCTCAAATGGGGCTGGGGTGTGTTGCCGTCGGCGTTGTTCGGGATTGCCGCCGCCACGGTGGCGGGCACCATCACGGGCGCGGTTTCGGTGGCGTGGCGCATTCCGTCGTTTATCGTTTCGCTGGGCGTGCTTGAAATGGCGCGCGGCGTGGCTTATCAAATGACCAATTCGCGTACCTCGTATATCGGCAGCGCCTTCGATTGGTTGTCGAATCCGATCGCGGGCGGCATTTCGCCGGCTTTTATTCTGGCGCTGGTGGTGATGATTGTCGCGCAAGCTGTCTTGACGCGTACCGTATTCGGCCGCTATCTGATTGGTATCGGCACCAACGAGGAAGCGGTACGGCTGGCTGGTATCGACCCGCGCCCCTACAAAATCATGGTGTTCGCCTTGATGGGCGCGTTGGCCGGGCTGGCGGCTTTGTTCCAGGTGTCGCGCCTGGAAGCTGCCGACCCGAACGCCGGCGTAGGGCTTGAGTTGCAAGTGATCGCGGCCGTGGTGATCGGCGGCACCAGCCTGATGGGCGGGCGCGGCTCGGTGATCAGCACCTTCTTCGGTGTGCTGATTATCTCGGTGTTGGCGGCGGGCCTGGCTCAGATCGGCGCCAGCGAGCCGACCAAGCGGATTATTACGGGAGCCGTGATTGTGGTGGCGGTAGTGCTCGACACCTATCGCAGCCGCCGCGCACAAGGCCGCGCCTGATACGGCACGCTCCAAGCTGTGAGCTGCGTGCTTTCCTTACCCCTTTCATCTGGCAGGCATGACGTATGGCGACGATCAAAGATGTAGCGGCACTAGCCGGCGTTTCGTTCACCACGGTGTCGCATGTGATGAATCAGACACGCCCGGTTAGCGCGCCGGTCGAGGCGAAAGTCAAGGCGGCGATACGGCAGCTCAATTATGTGCCGTCCGGCGTGGCCCGCTCGCTACGAGCGCGGCAGACCGGCACGATAGGTCTATTGGTGCCGAACAATACCAACTCGTACTTTGCCGAACTGGCGCGGGGCATCGAAGATTATTGCGAACGTAACGGCTACTGCGTGTTCCTCTGCAATTCGGACGACGACATTCGCAAGCAGCAAAATTATCTACGGGTACTCAGGGAGAAACGCATCGACGGCTTGATCGTCGCCTCAGCCGGCGATGATGCGGTGCTGGCCGAATTGTTGGCCGCGACCCGCGTGCCGGTGGTGATGGTCGACCGGCAGATCGCGGGGCTTGAAGCCGACGCCGTGCAGATCGACCATGAGGCCGGCGCCTATCTGGCGACCCGTCATTTGCTCGAGCTTGGGCATCGCACTATCGGCTGCATTGGCGGGCCATTGGCGATGGATGTCAGCGTGCTGCGCGTCGATGGTTTTCGGCGCGCGATGGCGGAGAGCGGAATCGCGGTTGGCGTTGAGGCGATTATCCAGAGCGACTTTTCCAGTCCGGGTGGCTATCTTGCCGCCAAACGTTTGTTGCAGACGTTTAAGCCCAGCGGCATTTTCGCGAGCAACGACATGATGGGTATCGGCGCGTTGCGTGCTGCCGCCGAATTAGGCTTGCGGGTGCCGCATGATGTGTCGGTTATCGGCTTCGACGATATCGAGCTGGGCCGCTACGTGTTTCCCGCATTGACCACAGTCGGCCAGCCGATTCTGTCGCTGGGCGAGGCTACCGCGCAAACCCTGCTGGCTCGGATCGCCGGTAGCTTGTCGGGCGCACCGCACCGGCAAATCATGCCGCCCAGCTTGACGATCCGCGAATCGACCTGCGTGGCGAGCGCGGTTGCCCTAACAAAATAGACACGGCGTACCCATGGGTGCGTCGCATACATCGATTGCTGTAAATAATAGGAAGTCAATTCGTGGAAGCTCATTCAATCCCCGGCGCAGACCACGCGGCTGCAGGTCATGTCGCCGTAGTCGGCAGCCTGAATATGGATCTGGTGGTGCGCGCGGCGCGCTTGCCGCTCCCGGGCGAGACGCTGTCCGGCAGTTCCTTTATGACCGTGCCCGGCGGCAAGGGGGGCAACCAGGCTGTGGCAGCAGCGCGACTGGGTGCCCGGGTCGCCATGATCGGGCGGGTCGGCGCCGATGCCTACGGCGCACAACTGAAAGCGGGGCTTGAAGCCGAAGGCATCGATTGCTCGGGCGTCGCAGTGTGCAACGGCACGCCGACCGGGGTCGCGCTGATTGTGGTCGATGACACCAGCCAAAATGCGATTGTGGTGGTGCCGGGCAGCAATGGTGAGTTGTCCGAATCTGATATCGCGCACCATACGGCTGTGCTGGCCGCGGCCGACGTGGTGTTGTGCCAGCTTGAAGTGCCGACCGCAACCGTCAAGGCCGCACTTGAGATGGCGCGCGGCTTGGGTAAGCTGGTCTTGCTCAATCCGGCTCCCGTGTGTGGACCGTTACCGGCGGAATGGCTGGCGGCGGCGGATTATTTAATTCCCAATGAGCTCGAAGCCGCGGCGCTGACGGGCTTACCCGCCGGTACTTTGGACGAAGCCATCCTGGCGGCTCAGGCTTTGCGGCAAAGCGGTGCGCGCAACGTGATTATTACGCTGGGCGCGCGCGGCATTCTGTCGGTGACCGATGAGGGCGTCGCGCATTACCCGGCCGGCAAAGTCGATGCGATCGACACGACCGCCGCGGGCGATACCTTCCTGGGCGGCTTGGCGGCGGCAATGTCCTGGGGCTGGACCCTGCCCGATGCGATCCATTTCGGCCAAGCTGCCGCTTCGCTGTCGGTGACGCGAGCCGGCGCCCAGCCGTCGATTCCTTACCTGAACGAAGTGAGATCGAAATGAAAAAAAGCTTACTGATCAATATTGCCTTGTCGCGACTCATCGCATCGCTGGGCCACGGCGATAAAGTCGTCATCGGCGACGCCGGTCTGCCGGTGCCGCCCGGCGTTGAAGTTATCGACCTGGCCCTGAGCCGCGGCATTCCCGACTTTGCCGCAACCCTGCAAGCCATCGTCTCGGAAATGCAGGTCGAGCAGCATATCGTGGCCTCGGAACTCCTGAAGACCGCGTCGATTCCGCTTGAGACTGTCGATAGCTTGCTCAAGCAAAATTTGCTTGGCACCCGGCAAGTCGTCAGCCACGACGATTTCAAGGTGCAAAGCCGGGGCGCGCGCGCGATTGTGCGAACCGGCGAATATACGCCGTACGCAAATATTATTTTGTGCGCGGGCGTGGTGTTCTGATTACTTCTCTTAAGCGCGGGTTTTCCTTTTGCCCGCCTGTCACCACGGCGTCATCATGCTGTTGCATGTTGTTGGATCATCCCCGATCCAACTTCGACTGCAATCGCCATGAGCCAATATTCCGCCGATGACCAAGCGCTGCTGATGCAGCGTATCCGTGACGATCTGATCGACAGCTATGACGAAGAGCTGGAAATGGAGATCGACGACCGCAGTTTCGGCGATGACACCGCTAGTGCGATGGGCTTGGGCGGCGATTCTGCCGAAGCGCAGCGTGAGTCCCGCCGCCATTACTTTCGCGAATTATTCCGCCTGCAAGGCGAATTGGTGAAATTGCAGGACTGGGTGGTTAATTCGCAGCATAAGGTCGTGATTATTTTCGAAGGACGCGACGCCGCAGGCAAGGGCGGCGTCATCAAACGCATCACGCAGCGCTTGAACCCACGCGTGTGCCGCGTTGCGGCGCTGCCGGCCCCCAACGATCGCGAGCGCACGCAGTGGTATTTTCAGCGCTATGCCTCGCATTTGCCGGCCGCGGGCGAAATAGTCTGTTTCGATCGTAGTTGGTATAACCGTGCAGGCGTCGAGCGCGTCATGGGGTTTTGTAACGATGCGGAGTACGAAGAGTTTTTCCGCTCCGTGCCGGAGTTCGAGAAAATGCTGGTGCGCTCCGGCATTCAGGTAATCAAATACTGGTTCTCGATTACCGACGAGGAACAGCATCTGCGTTTTTTGGGCCGCATCCATGATCCGCTGAAGCAGTGGAAGTTGAGTCCCATGGACCTTGAATCGCGCCGGCGTTGGGAGGATTACACCAAAGCCAAAGAGATCATGATCGAGCGCACGCATATTGCGGAAGCGCCGTGGTGGGTGGTGCCGGCGGTCGATAAAAAGAAGGCGCGCTTGAATTGCATTGCGCATTTGCTGACGCAGATGCCCTATCACGAGGTGCAACGCCAGCCCGTGACGCTGCCCGAGCGGGTTCATCATGAGGACTATATCCGTCAGCAGATTTCCGAGGGTTTGTTGGTGCCGGAACTGTATTGAGACGCTTGGCGGTCTGCGATCTCAGCTAGTTTTCCGCTAGTGAGTCGCGCTCGTTTTTGCGCTATATTGGCAGACTGTCCGGTCCTATACTCGGATCGCAGCGCGTTTTACGGCAGTGATCCTGCATTACTACCGTAATGCAGGAGCGCATTGCCCTAAGCCGATAGCCACCGCTTTCTCATTCGCCGACGACCTAACCATGACCGCTAACGATAATCCTTTACTCCAGAGCTGGAGTGCCGCCGAGCAATTTCCGCCGTTCGATCGCGTGCAAGCCGAGCACTTTGTGCCGGCGTTCGAGATACTCTTTAAAGAGCATCTGCAACAGATTGCCTCGATAGCGGACAATCCGGAACCTGCGACGTTTGCCAATACCGCCGAAGCTTTCGATCAAGCCGGCAGCCGTCTGACCTTGCTTGAAATGCTTCTGAGTAATCTGACCTTGTCGGAGACATCCCCTGCGTTGCAAGCCGTCGAGATGGAAATGGCGGCGCGCTTGGCCGACCATCACAGCGCGATTGCCTTGCATCCGAAGTTTTTCGCCCGGCTCGATGCGGTATATCAAGCACGCCAAGAGCTTGAGTTGAACGAAGAGCAGCAGCGCTTGCTGGCGCGCTTGCATCTGGATTTTGTGCGCGCCGGAGCGCAATTGGAAGGCGCGGCGCGCGAGCGTTATGCCGCTATCGCCAGCCGTCTGGCGCAACTGACCACACAATTCAGTCAGAACGTGCTGGCTGACGAATCCGAATATCGCCTGGTCCTGAAAGACGCCGCAGATGTGGCCGGCCTACCTGAGTTCGTGCTGAGTGCAGCCCGTTCGGCTGCCGTCGAACGGGGTCTCGATGGATATGTGGTTACCTTGTCGCGCTCGTTGATCGCGCCATTTTTGACCTACTCCACACGCCGCGATTTGCGTGAAGCGATCTGGCGGGCACGGATAGCCCGAGGCACTCATCCGAGCCGCGACAATCGCCCCGTGGCCCGCGAAATTCTGGCGTTGCGCGTCGAGCAAGCCGCTTTACTCGGCTATAAAAACTTCGCCGATTACGCCTTGGCCGATCGCATGGCGGGCACGCCCGCAGCGGTCTATGATTTGCTGGAGCAGGTCTGGGAGCCGGCCAAGCAAAGTTTTGCGGCGGAGCGCGTAGCCTTGGTCGAGGCAGCCCGCGAACTCGGCGAGCCGGAAGCCGTGCAAGGCTGGGATTGGCTTTATCTTGCCGAGAAAGTACGCACTACCCGTTTCAATGTCGACGACGCACAGGTGAAACCGTACTTCAGCCTGGACAATATGGTGGCCGCGATGTTCGATTGCGCCCAACGTCTGTTCGGTTTGACCTTCACCGAGCGTCATGACGTACCGCTGTATCACGCCGATGCACGGCTTTGGGATGTCAAACGTCAAGGCCAGACCATCGCTTATTTTATCGGCGACAATTTTGCCCGCGCCAGTAAACGGGGCGGTGCCTGGATGAGCAACTATCGCGAGCAGTCGCGGGTTGGCGGTGTGAGTTTGCCTATCGTCGTGAACAATAATAACTTTGCCAAAAGTAGCGACGGCCGCACCCTGCTGAGCTTCGACGATGTGCGCACCTTATTTCACGAGTTCGGTCACGGCTTGCACGGCATGTTGTCCGACGCAACCTACAACCGTCTTGCCGGTACCAGCGTACCTCAGGATTATGTCGAGTTGCCGTCGCAGTTGTTCGAGCATTGGGCCATGGTGCCGGAAGTACTTGAGCGTCATGCACGTCACATCGACACCGGCGAAATTATTCCGTCGGCTTTGGTGGATAAAATTCGCGCAGCCGAGACCTTCAATCAGGGTTATGAAACGGTGCGCTATACGGCATCGACCTTGCTCGACCTGGCTTTACATCAACGCGACGATGCGGACGGTGTGGATATCGCCCGCTTCGAAGCGGAAGAGTGTCTTCGGCTGGGCGTGCCGGCGGAAGCCGACATGAATCATCACTTATCGCACTTCGGCCATATTTTCTCGGACGATTCATACGCGGCCGGGTACTACGTGTATATGTGGGCCGAGGTACTGGAAGCCGAAGCATTCGAAGCCTTTGAAGAGGCCGGTAATGCCTTCGATCCGGTATTGGCCGATAAACTGCATCGCTACATCTATAGCGCCGGCAACAAACACGAGCAGCGCGCAGCGTTCCGCTCCTTCCGTGGACGCGACCCACAAGCGGGGGCGATGTTGAAAAAGCGCGGTCTGGTACAGGCGTAAGCGGGTAGATGAGTGTTACGTCGGGTATGGGCGGGCGAAAACCGCTCATACCCGTTTTTCTTATAATTGCCGCGCCCGTTGCAGCAGTTTTT
>Ga0302234_10001022_pt1 | contig 20263 bp, 15 predicted proteins | sample II_Palsa_N3_2_FD_193576 | JGI IMG/M metagenome (GOLD analysis project Ga0302234, IMG submission 193576) | Peat permafrost microbial communities from Stordalen Mire near Abisko, Sweden - II_Palsa_N3_2 | ecosystem: Environmental > Terrestrial > Soil > Palsa > Peat permafrost | place: Sweden... | reverse complement strand
GGCCCACACAGTGAAACCCGGGCGAATGCATGCCGGCAATCAGCCAGGCATTGGGCAGACTCAGCGGCAGGTGCGGATCGCTGGCAATCATCGCCGCGCCGCTGCGGCTGCGGTGCGCTGCAATAGCGGCGGAGTTGCTGCCGCTGCGCAGCATCGCGGTGATCGCCCGGCCGGCCAGATCGCGCTCGCTAGCGGCGGCCGTCGCCGGCATCTCACCGGCCAGCAACCGCGGCCACAACGCGGCCCACACATCGGGCGCCAGTTGCTCGCGCAACGGCAACAACCGTAGCCAGACCAGCCAGCCGATATCTGCGGAGGCCAGCCGGCCGAAGGTGAGCAAATCGGTCAGCGTCCAAGGTTCGACACGCATGTTGAGCAGCTTGAACTCGGCGGGCTTCTCGCCGCCGTCGAGCAGCACATGATTGATGCCGGCGACGAAGCTCTCAGCCAGTTGCCGATCTTCCGACGACAGCGCGGCCAGCATCTGTGGCACGGCGCGACCGACATCGAACAGGCGCAATGAACGATCCACCTCGATGCCGAGTGGACCAATCATCTCCGCGACACGGCCATAGGCGATACGCCGCATCAGTTCGATCTGGCCCAGCCGCAGATGCGCATGCACCACGCCCAACGCAACCATCAGATCGTTGTCGCTGGACGCTTCGATAAAAGGTATCTGGTGTTCATTCCAGCGGATCGTGACCGCATCGGCTACCGGTGCACCCGTGCAGGGCAGCATAGCCAGGCGTTGCTGCAGGCTGCGCGACTTGGGCTTGCGGCTGCATGCCGCTTTGCCAAGCACGACCGCCACCACGCCGATGCCGCCGAGCAGGTGGGACCAGCCCCATTTCACGCCGCGCTCCGCACCGGCGCATAGGCCGCGGTCGTCGCACTGGACAAAGCTTCTGCCGATACATCCAGCAAGCCCCAGGCCTGTAGATAGCGCACCGCTGCGGCCACGCCATCTTCGGCGCGGATAGCCTGTCCAAGTGCTGTCGCGGCCTGCTGCATCGACGGCTGTTGTGTGGCCACCAAGGCGCTTGCCAGGGCATCGGCGCTCAGGTTCAACCGATCCAGCGCCGGCGGTGCCACACCCTGACGGTTGAGACAGCGCGCCCAGAACGGCTGATCGCCATAGAACGGTACGATCACCGAGGGAATGCCCGCCCGCGCGGCGGCAGCCGTGGTGCCCGCACCACCGTGATGCACAGCGGCCGACATCAGCGGAAACAGCTGGTCGTGTGGCGCATGGCGCAGAAAGAAAGTCTGCCCGTCCTGCGCACCGTCGGCGCCATCCAGGCCGCCCCAACCGGTAGCCAGCACGGCACGCTGACCACTCTTGCGCACGCCATCGAGTATTTTCCTGGTGAATCCCACGGCATCGCTGCTAACCATGCTGCCGAAGCCGATATACACCGGCTTGGGGCCGGCATCGAGGAAATCGCGCAAGGCATCCGATGGCTGCCATTGCGGTTGGTCGAGAAACCAGTAACCGGCCACCTGTGCCGTGCCTGGCCAATCGGCCGGCCGTGGCAGCACGTGCTGGCTGAAACCATAAATCACCCGGCCGCGCGCCTCGCCTTCATTGAAATACGGCCCATACCAGGGATAGCCGCGCAGACCAAGCTGAGGCCGGACGATGCCGTTGATCGCCGGGCGCATCACCTGCCACACCAACAAGCGCAGCAGATGGTAGGCGCCCATGCTCAAGGCACCGGGCAATTGGCTGCGAGTACCAGCGAGCACCATCGGCGGCAGAATTTTCGATGGCGTCAGCGGTTGTAACTGCGCGCGCACGAACGGCAGGCCGCGCCGCTGGGCCAGCGATTGCGCCAGCAAGGTGCTGTTGCCGACACCGATCAACAGGCCCGCGCCATCGCTCGCGGCCATGCCCTCCTCAACCCAGTGGGTGGCCCAATCCGCAAAACAGTCGCGGAAGGTACGCGCCATCGCGCGCATATTCAGCCCCTGATCGGCAATGCTGCGATCGGCCTCCAGCAGTGTCTGGAAATTGCTGGTCAGCGGGAAAAACTCCAGCCCGGCGCCACGAACCAGCTCGGCAAAATTATCGCTGGTGACGATGCGCACCGGATAGCCAGCGCGCTGCAAGCCCTGCCCCAGAGCTACGCAAGGCCGTATATCGCCCTGCGTGCCGATGGTAAAGATCGCGATAGGTGCGCGTATGCCCTTCAGATCAGACACAAACCGCCCCCAGATCGGCCATTTCACGATCGACCGTCTTCATGGGCTCTGGCACGACAGCCTGGCGCAGCAGGGTTGGCAGCGCCGACTTCGCTGCGTGCAAAGCCGTCAGCTTTTGCTGCAATAGGCCACCGATCTGTGCCGCCGGCCCGGCTTCCAGCATGTTCTGATGATGGCAATCGATCTCGTGTGTCTCGATCCGGCCGCCGACAAACGACCGCCATGCCCGCGGGTGATATTGCAGCAATCCGTCCAGCTCAACCGGTTCATTGGCGGTGGCATGGAAGAACAGCAAGTCGGCATCGATCAGCTGCGGCACGTATTGCCGGGCCAGCCGCAGATTATTGCGGGTCACCGCCGATACGTGATCGATCAGCTGCGGGTCACTCTTCATGATCTCCTGCACCAGCGGCACCGAAAACACGTCGTATTCGCGGCATAGCGCATCGCTCAACGCATCCATGTTTGCGGGCGGATTGTCTCTGGCCAATTGATGGAAGCCGAGGAAGTGCAGAATCGCCTGGACCTCGAGCGCTTCGTCACTGCACGCCTGCGCATCATCGGTAACGAAGGGATACGAATCCATCATCGCCAGGCATTCCACGTGCTCGCCCTGAGCTTGCAGCTGTGCCGCGATGGCGTGCGCAATCAGGCCGCCCAGCGACCAGCCCAGCAGACGATACGGCCCGTGCGGCTGTTTGCGCCGGATCTGCACCAGATAATCCGCCGCCATTTCCTCGATGCTTTCAGGCAACGACGTCTTGCCACGTAGGCCATGCGATTGCAGACCATAGACTGGCAGCTTGCCGTCCAGATGGCGCAGCATGTTGGCGTAGCCCCAGCTGATACCGACCACCGGGTGGATACAGAACAGCGGCCGCTGCTGTTGCGACAGACGCAGCGGCAGCAATGAACCCAGCGGGTCACTCAGGCTATCCGCACGCTGCAGATAGCCGGCCAAACCAGCAATGGTGGAGGCCTCGAACAAGCTGCTTAGCGGCAACTCCATGGAAAAATGCTCGGGGAAGCGCGCAAGCATTTCTGCCGCGCTCAGTGAATCGCCACCGATCTCGAAGAAATTATCGTGCAGACCCACTCGCTCCAGCCCAAGAATCTGCTGCCACAACGCCGCCAGTTTCTGCTCGATCTGGGTCACCGGCTCGACATAAGCCGCGCGGGATTGCCGCTCGGGCTGCGGCAATGCCTTGCGGTCCAACTTGCCGTTCGGTGTCAGGGGTAACGCATCAAGCAGCATGAAGCTGGCCGGCATCATGTATTCCGGCAATCGGCTGGACAGATAGACACGCACAGCATCGGTATCGATGGTGGCGCCAGCCGCCACCACCAGATAACCGGCTAGCGTGACGATGCCTTCCGCATCGCGATGCGCGGCAACGGCGGCCGCCGTGATGGCGACGTGCTCGAGCAGTTGGGCTTCGATTTCACCCAACTCGACGCGATGGCCGCGGACTTTCACCTGACCATCCGCGCGCCCGATGAAACTCAGCAAGCCATCATCGCTCCAGCGCACCAGATCGCCGGTGCGATACATCCGGCTGCCATCGGCCACGAATGGGTCGGCCGGGAAACGCTCCTCGGTAAGTTGTGGACGATTGAGATAACCCTTGGCGACACCGGCGCCGCCGATATACAGCTCGCCAATCGCACCGGTCAGCACGGGCTGGCGATCTTCATTGAGCACATAGAGCCGGGTGTTGAGGATGGGCCGGCCAATCGATGGCGGCGCCTGGTCGAGGCTGCCCAGTTCGAATGCCGTCGACCATACGGTGGTTTCAGTCGGGCCGTAGAACTGCGTGACACGCGCAGCATGACGCTGCAGGCGGCCAGCCAGTTCCGCACTGAGCGCTTCACCACCCACCAGTGCATGCACGCCGTCCAGTTTCGTTTCCGCACTCGTCAGAAGCACGCGCCACAACGATGGCGTAGCCTGCACGTGGGTGGCACCGCTGCGTTGAATAAGCTGCGCCAGCAGTGGTGGATTGCGCACTGCTTCGCAACTGGCCATCACCACTTGCGCGCCAACGGTGAGCGGCAGATACAGTTCGAGTCCGGCAATATCGAAGATCACCGTAGTCACAGCCAAAAAGCGATCGCTTGCCACCGGCCTAAGCTGATCCTGCATACCTTGCAGGAAATTGCCCAGATTGCGATGAGTGACTTCCACACCCTTGGGCCGGCCGGTGGAACCTGAGGTGTAGAGCACATACGCCGTGCTTTCCGCTACGCTGAGATCAGGCTCGTACAAGGTCTCGCCAGATAGCGTTTCGCCTGACGATGTATCCAGTTCTTCCGGCGCCAGCAGCAGCAAGCCACCGAGAGCAAAACGCGCGTGCATTTCGGGCTGGGCGATCAGCACGATCGGCGACGCATCGGCCAGCACCAGCGCCGTACGCTCAGCCGGGCTGTCCAGATCGATCGGCAGATACGCCGCGCCGGTCCGCATGATCGCCAGCAGCACAACCAGCAGTTGCTCGCTGCGCGGCAAGGCCACCGCTACTACGTCACCCGGCTCCACGCCATCGGCGAGCAACTGGCGGGCCTGACTGACGCTGCGTGCATGCAGTTCGCGATAGCTGATGACGTTGTTTTCGAATACCACCGCCGGCGCTTGCGGGGTCAGCCGCGCATGACGCGCGACCAGTGCTGGCAGGCGCTGGTCGGACAACGGCGCCGCCGTGTCGTTCCAGTCGACCAGCAGGCGCTGGCGCTCTTCTTCGCCAAGTATGTCGATCTGCCGCAGCGGCTGTGTCGGATCGGCCAACACGGCTTCGATCAGGCGCACCAGTCGACGCCGGTGTTCGTCAAGTTCGGCCATCGAATACAGAGCGGGGTTGGCGTCGAAATCGAAGCGCAACGGGCTATCGTTGCCACGGTCGTAGACGAAGACCGTGAGATCTTCCGCCGAGCCATTGGACATGTTGTGCGCGATGGAACTTGCACCGGCGAAGTTGAGCTGATAGTCGAACGGTTCGATGTTCACACCGAGCCAGGCAATGTGCTGGCCTTCGCTGATCAGGCCAAGGTCGCGGCGCAAATCCTCATAGCGGTACTGCTGGTGCCGCAACGACTGCCGCACGGTCTTCGACACTTGCGCAAATAGCTCTGCCGCCGTCATTTCTGGCGTAAAGAACAGGCGAATGCTTACCGCGTTTGCAACCATTCCGGGTGCACTACGCAGAGTGGCATTGATGCGTCCGGAAACCGGCATGCCCATGACCAGGTCGTTGGCACCGGTAGCGCGGTGATAGTAGGCAGCGACCAGGCCGATCAGTACTTGCGGCAAGCTCGCCGCCGTAAGCTTGCCCAGCTCACCCAGACGCTGTGTCGTCTCGACTGAAAGATGACCGATACTGCGCAGCAGACCACCCATGCTGCGCCGACGAGTGTTACGCGACAAGGTAACCGCCTCGGGCAACTGGGCGAGCTGCTCTTTCCAGTATTCGCGGTCGCGACGGAAGCGATCTGAGTCTCGATAAACGGCCTCGCCCTCGATCAGGGTATGCAGCGAACCGAATCCACTCGGCGCTGGCTCGCACCCCTCCGCGTAGGCCGTATAGAGCTCGGCCACCCGGCGCGCAACCATGCCGCCGCTATAACCGTCGTACACCGCATGATGCGCGCGCTGGTACCAGTAGTAACGGTCATCGGCGAGCTTGATCAGCGCACTCACCCACAACGCATCGTGCGCGAGGTCGACCGGCCGGATGATTTCGTCGTTCATCCAGGCTTTTGCGGCGGCCTCCGGATCGGCCTCGTGACTGGCGTCAATGAACGGAAACTCACCTTGGTAGATCGGCCGGATGATCTGCCTCGGCTTGCCGTTCTGTTCGACGATGCAAACACGCAGGGTGTCCGCTTCGCAGGTCACCTGCGACAGCGCCCGCTGGAATAGTGCAGGATCCACCGGACCGCAGATTTCGACCGCCTCGGCAATATTCATGGTGGTATCGGCGGCCGCAATTTTCTGGCCGACCCACAGACCACGTTGCGCTGTGGTCAACGGTAACGAAACATCCTCGTACTCATTCATCTCACATCCTTCCTTCGATGTCTGCTCAGCCGTACCCATTCGATCGAACGTGCAGTCACGACGATCCTGTATCGCTGCACATCACCTGCATCGGCCCTCGGTTATCTCGTTGCGATCTGGTGATATGGAATCCCGGTATTCGCCACTGCACCTGCCTTCGTAGTTCCTTGTGCTGCTGATTCAACAAGGCGCACGAATCCATCGCGTGGCCGGTGTGGCGACACTTAAATCGTCTCTAACGTTGTTTTATTTCCGGATCTTCAGGAAATCCGGATATTTAAAGGAGAACCATCACCAGCAGTGGATCTGCCGATCAAATCACCTAAATGGAAAGACATCTCACCGAAAGCCTGATAGCAAATGAACACCCACTTTCGATGCTATGCCGGGACAAGAAACCATCCGTCTTTGATAGCGAGTGTCAACACTCACTCCACTCATGTCCACCCGCACTACGTGCGGTCGGTCACATATTGTGCGATGCAGCAATATTTCGTACCGTTCTTGTGCGGCACTCGACATTACGAACCCCGACCGCCTTGCGCGGCCGGCAGCGTGAAACACTATTTGAAAACGATGCAGGCAATCGCGCCGTTGGCATCACTGCGCGGACGCATCGATACGTCCCAACCGTAGAGTTCGCACAACCGGCGCACAATCGCCAGACCGAGACCCGCACCGCTGCCGCCTGCGCCTTCGCCACGTACGCCGCGCTGGAAAAGCCGCTCGGCGTCCTCCGGCTTGATGCCGGGACCGGTATCGATCACTTCGATACGGCCTTTGCCGACCTCGACGCGCACGCTGCCTTCCAGCGTGTACTTGATCGCGTTACCGATGAGGTTGGTGAGCGCCACTGATAGTACCGATGCCGGCGCATTCACGGTTACCGGGGCATTGACGATCAATTCGATCTCAATCGGCTTGCCGCGCATCTGCGGCCGCTGGCTCTCGATCACGTCAGAGGCCACCTTGCCCACCTCGGTGGTTTCGCCACGCGTCGGCCCGCGCCGTTCGGCACGGGACAGCAAAAGCAGGGCTTCGATCAGCTCGGTCGCCTGACGAGATGCACGTTCAATGCGCTTCAGGCGTTCGCTGATTTTTTCACTGAGGTCAGGCGAGCCCTGCAGCAGTTCCGTCGTGCTGGCGATCACTGCCAACGGCGTACGCAGCTCATGGCTTACGTCCGAATTGAATTCGCGATCGCGCTCGACCATCGCGGTAAGTCGTTCGGAGTATTCGTCCAACGCATGCGCCAGCTCGCCCACTTCGTCATCGGCGAAATGCACTGCCAGTGGCTCGGCCTTGCCGGCCTTGCGAAAACCGCGCAGGCGATGCGCGAGTTCAGTGACAGGTTTGAGAACTTTGCGCGAGAGCCACAGGCCAATGCCCAACGAGAGCAGGCTGAAAATAATCACCGCACCGATGAGGGACGTGATCAGCTGCCGCTTACCTAGATCTTCGCGACTGATGTCATATCGAGTAAAACCGATGATGCCGTTCTTGCGCCGGACGGCGAGCTTGTAGTGTCTGGCCTTGCCGCTAGTATCCGTTTCCTGGATGTCATGAACTCCCGTACCCAGGTCCTGCCAGGCCAGTGGCATCTTGTAGATCGTACGATCGCTTTTGAACCAGGCTTCGAGCAATTCGGAGTGCGCTTGCTGATCAGGATGCGCGATGATCTGATCAACTGCCTGATCCGTATCGTTCTGCAAACTGTCGTTGATAAGCTGATTTTCTACCTTGGCGCGCACGTACAACGCCGCCACGGCAAAGAGCGCGCTGAGCCCGAAGCCAAACAGCGCGAACGAGACAATCAATCGAAAGCGAAGCTTACGCCTGGACTGCATCCGGCTCGACCATCCGATAGCCAATGCCGTGCCGCGTGTGAATCAAAGGCTTCTCGAACGGCTTGTCGATCGCCGCGCGTAAGCCATGGATATGCACGCGCAAAGAGTCGCTATCGGGCAACTCCTCACCCCACACACGTTGCTCCAAATCCTGTCTTGTTACCACCGACGGACTGGCCTCCATCAGCGCCTGCAGCAACTTCAGGCCGATCGGGTTGAGCTGGATCGACTTGCCTTCGCGATTCACCGTCAGCGTATCGAGGTTGAACGTGAGATCAGCCACTTTAAGCACGCGGCTCTGCGGGCCTTTACCGCGACGCGCCAGCACTTCGAGTCGCGCCGCGATTTCCTGCAGCGCAAACGGCTTGGTCATGTAGTCGTCGGCGCCGGATTCGAAACCGATCAGCTTTTGTTCCAGCGCATCACGCGCCGTCAGCATCAGGATCGGCGTCTGCTTGTGCGCTTCATGGCGCAGCTTGCGCGCCACTTCCAACCCGTCCATGCCGGGCAAGGTGAGGTCCAGCACGATGACGTCGAAATCGTGCACCACTGCCAGATGCAAGCCGGTGACACCGTCGCCGGCGAAATCGACCACATGGCCGCGGTCTTCCAGATAATCGCCGATGTTGGTCGCGATATCGCTGTTGTCTTCGATCACCAGAACGCGCATGTATCACTCCTACGCAGCCGTTGCACGGAACGGCTGAGGCTGCAAGCTTAACAAGCTTGGTGCGGGGAATCCCGCCAATTACCACGCGAAACTGAATCGGACGTCGTACGGACAAGAAAAAGGCCCAGATGCACGACTCGCCGTCGCCACACCTGAGCCCAAGCTATCGTCCCGATACCATCATCAGCAATCACGAGCCTTGGCAAGCCGTAACATCAAGCCGATAACCGGTGGAGACTTTATAAACGGCAAGGGGTTATGGAGGGGTTAACCGGCCGCGCGCGATTCCTCTTCAAGAAACCTCTGCAGCGGCCTCACTTTCCATTGACAGAACTGATCGCTATTCCGGTGCTGGCAGAACTGGAGTTATCCGGCCAACGGCAGATATGCGTACCAGTGGACACCTGACAACCCGCCTGAGCCTGAATTCCATCGCCAACGGATGTACTGGATCGCACGCCATCAGGACGGGCCGTACTCAAAGTGAATGCCAAGGTTTGCCGATAGCGGCGTTGTGGCGATACTCCCGCGCCCGTGTCGTACTTCCAGCCACGCATCGCCTGTAAAGCCGCCTGATCGAAGGTGCCCGCTGGCTTGGCGCTGATCACGTACAAATCCTGCACGCTGCCATCAGCAGCAATGCCGAACTCGACCATTACCTTACCCTCAATACCGTGTATCAGTGCACCCTCGGGATAAACCGGCTGGCGAATCCGGATCGGCGTCGGAGTAGCAGAAGCATCCGAGACGGATGTCTGATCGGCGATTGGCAAATGCAGTTCCCTATCAGCACGCGGCATATCCGGAATACGCAAGGTTGCGGGTGAGAGACGGGGCAACGCGATGGCTTCTTGGCCGCCGATCGGCAGCCACGTCGAATCAGCCGCCGCCGGTGGCGACTCGATGACCGCTGGGCGCATGACATTGACATGCGCAGGAACCAGATCCGACCAGTGCATAACTTCAATGGGCTGCGCCAGCGGCAACCAATGCGGTGCGAGCGTTGCAGTCAGCTGCTCAAGGGATTCAGTGAGATTTCTCTGCAGCTGCGCCTGGCTCCATTCGAGTCGCAATGTGGTCGCCACCAATAGTGCGCCTATGAGCACGGCGACAAAGCGAGCCGACATGCCGGCTCGCGCAGGCTGCTCCGGTCGCTGCAACACGATCTGCTGGACGCGATCCAGCAATATTCCACCCTTCGCTGCAAGCAGCAGCGAGCCATGCCGCTTGCTCAGTTCACCAAGCTCAGCGAGCGCCGCCACGAATTCATATCGACTGCCACCATTGACCGACAGAGCCATGGCATCGCAACAGATTTCGCGCTCATTGCGCACGTCCCGCGAAATCCAGTGCACCACAGGGTGATAGAAATGCAATGTTTCCAGAACGACCTGGAACAGATTGGCTAGCGGATCCCAACGCCGCAGATGCGCCAGCTCGTGCGCAAAAATCAATTCGATCTGCGCCGCCGGAAAATTGCACACCACGGCCATCGGCAACAGGATGACCGGCCGTATCCAACCGACCAGAACCGGCGTGGCGATGATCTTGCTGCAAAGTACCCTCACATGCCGACGCAGGCCAAAGCGTCTTGCCATCGTTGTGACCATGGATTGCCACATCGGCACTGATTCGGCCGCACGAACCAGTATTGTCACGGTTCGCCACTGTCGCCACGCGCGTAACGACAGAAAAAGGACACCCAGCGACCAAACCAGTACCAGCCACGGCAGGATCGCATTCAATACGGAATCCAGAACCCATGGCGCAGCCGTTGCAGGTTCCGGATTGGCAAGGGTAGCCAATGCGACGCTTGGCAGTGACTCTATCGTCGGGGATGCCGTACGCAACAACCGCCAGACTGTCAGTAAGGGACAAATCGCGAGCACGATCAGCGTAGCCATGCCGAAGCGATAACGCGCCTCTCCACGGGGAAGCACTGCCCGACCCATCCAGTAGATCAACCCCAGCAATGCGCCCTGCCAGAGAAAATGCACGAGCGCCCAACCGACAAGCCGCACGCTGGCAAGCATCAACGGCAGCGTATCCATCACGGCACATCCTTGTCGAGTTTGTTCAGCAAACGGCGTATGGCGTCCAACTCCTCGCGACTGGCGTGCTGGCTTCCCAGCGCATGCAGAACCAATTGCGATGAAGATCCTTCGAATACTCGCTGCACCATGTCCGCCATGAAACTCTTCTGCGTGCGTTCCTTGCTCACCGCAGCACGGTATACATGCGCACGCTGCGCATCATCACGCTCCACCAGTCCTTTGGCATGCATGACTTGGAGCAGCTTTAGTGCCGTGGTGTAACCCGTACCTTCACCCAGATGAAGCACGTCATGAACATCTCGCACGGTGCAGGCACCACGCGTCCAGAGGATATGCAGAATCTCCAGCTCGCCCTCGGTGGGCCTCGGTGCGTCTGACAAACCCTTTTTCATGTCAATTCACCATCTCCAAACAGGCGTGGCTCGCTCTCCCGACGGACTGAAGATTCCGCTGCAATCTAGTTACCCAGCTTAGAACCATTAAGTGACTGGACTTGCCCAGTCTGCTCCAGGAAGTGCTGAGTATCACGATGATCCCGCTCCATTTGGCCGTAGGTACGACACGTAGTCCGTGGAATATTGGACCCGAGTGGTGCTACATGCTCACACACCAGTCGCTTGTCATCACGCCGGGTAAGCGTAGCGTTCAGGGCTTCCTGATCGTTGAAAAGCTGAAGTTTCGACTTCTGATCCATGGCAGATACCGTGCCGAATTTGTCGTAAAGCGACTGCATGTCGCCCAGGTTTGCATCGATGTCCGTGCGTTCCTTGGTGGTAGCAAATTCGAAGCGGCCACCCGGCTGCAACTGTTTCTGTACCTCGCCGGCCACAGCGGCGAATTCGGCTTTGGTCTCAGCCTTGACGATCGTCTCGGTGCCCGAGGCATTGACCGCCGTTGTCTGCAATATCATCACCGCGACCGCGCCCAACAGCCATACCTTTACTTTCATGATCCCCGTCCCTCGACCCTGCCATTCCTCGTCATGAGGAATCCCATGCCTGGCCATCTTCACTGGATGGTAGGACGGCATTCAAAGCGTTGTCAACGAAGACTTTCGTACTATGCCCTTCGTAGCAGGTGAAGGGCGCACCGTGACCCGTGAAACTAGCCGGCCTTGGACTGCAGCAGGTCCATGATCGCCCCAGCCACGTTCACGCCAGTGGCCGCTTCGATTCCTTCAAGCCCTGGCGAGGCATTTACCTCAAGTAACAATGGACCGCGGTTCGAACGCAGCAGATCGACGCCGGCGATTCCAAGCCCCAAGGCACCGGCTGCGCGGATGGCGATACGCTTTTCTTCCGCACTCAGGCTCGCCTTGATCGCGCTACCACCACGGTGCAGGTTGGCGCGGAATTCGCCGGGGCTGGCGACGCGTTGCATGGCAGCCACGACTTTTTTGCCAACGACGAAACAGCGCAGGTCACTGCCTTTGGCTTCGGCGATGAATTCCTGCACCAGGAAATTGGCATATAGGCCGCGAAATGCCTCCACCACACTCTGCGAAGCGCTGCGCTTTTCAGCCAGCACCACGCCGGTGCCCTGGCTGCCTTCATTGAGCTTGATGACGTGCGGCGGATCGCCCAGCATCGCCAGCACGTCGTTGGTATCGTCGGGGTTGTCCCCGAACACCGTCACCGGCATGTCGAGCCCCTGCGACGAGAGTATCTGCAGACAGCGCAATTTGTCCCGGGCGCGCAACACGGCGTCGGACGGATTGGGCGTATAGACCCCCATCATCTCGAACTGGCGCAGCACCGCTGTGCCGTAAAACGTGCTGGACGTGCCGATGCGTGGAATCACTGCGTCGATGTCGCGCACGTCCTTGCCCTTGTAGCGAATGGCAACGTCGTTGGGGGCGATACGCACATAGCAGCGCAGCGGGTCGAGCACGCGCACCACATGGCCACGCTCGCGCGCTGCCTCGATCAGTCGCCGGGTCGAATAGAGACGGGAGTTGCGCGACAGAATCGCAATTTTCATGGAGAGTCCGTAGCGACCAAGGATGGTCGTGACTGGGTATAGGAAAGCGCCGGATCTACCGCAAACCGCCCCACCAGGGCGCTGCGACCGAGCAACAGAGGAAACAGCATATGTCGACGGTCGGTGAGGTTGACGTCGACGCTGAAAGACTGCCCGGCCAATGTGACCTGCGTGCGAATAAACCAGCGCTCGGTGCGTCGCCCGCCAGTATCGGTCACGATACGACGATCCAGTGCAGGTGCTTCGCAGCTGATTTCGAACGGATGTCGACGCCGGACACTCAGCGTGAAGCGCAGCCATGTCTCACCGCTTCGCTGAAACGTCTCCAGCGTGTCGACATGCAGCGAGCTACTGCGCGCGCCGGTATCGAGCTTGGCCTTGAGCAGACCGATGCCCAGCTCGGGCAATGCCAGCCGCTCGCGCCAGCCCAGAATAATGGGGCTGGACTTGATCAGATCGGTCATCTGGCGGCGGCGCTGCTCGTGAGAATCGAGGGAGTGGAGCGGGTGAAGGGAATCGAACCCTCGTCAGTAGCTTGGGAAGCTACAGCTCTACCATTGAGCTACACCCGCGTCGGCCGGGCGATGGTAACCCGGGATACGAACGGTGGGAACTGCATGGCACGACGAATTTATTTCCGCAACGACAAAATGGCGTGCAACCACCCGCGGCCAAACGGCGGGTAAATCGCAGGTAGCGGCTGGCTGAACGAGCATGAGGCGCCGTGGATAAAGCCACGTACAGGCTAGGCCCTGCCGTGCACATAATCCGGCCGTGCACATTAATCGGGCGATCAGTGCTCGTTGCGTTGAAGCAGGACCGGCCGTTGTATTCGTTACGCGGCTATCGTCGCACCTACTGTGTTCGGAGAGCACCATGCGTGTGTATACGAAAGAACGGTTTTCCTTGCGTCCCTATTGGCAGCCGCTGGCCGTTTTGCTGCTGGGCGCATCCGTCGCCTTGGCGCAAGCCCAGTCGGCGAGCGACTACACGGCGGTCGATCCACCCAGCCGCGTGGCGCGATTGTCGTATATGGAAGGCGACCTGGGCTTTTTGCCGGCCGGCGCCAAGGAGTGGAGCGATGCCAGCATCAACCGCCCACTGACGACAGGTGATCGTTTGTCGACCGGGCAGGACACCCGTGCCGAACTGGAGCTGGGTGGTGGCACACTGCGCATCGCCAGCCAGACCGACTTCGGCCTGCTGAATTTGAACGACCAGCTGGCGCAGATTGAACTGACCCAGGGCTCGCTCAACATCAGCGTACGCTCGCTCGATCCAGGCCAAAGCTACGAGATCGACACGCCGACCGTAGCGCTCGTGCTCGATCAGCCCGGCATTTTCCGGGTAGACATAGATGGCAGTGGCCAGAGCACCGAAGTCACTGCGCTGGATGGCGATGCTACCGTCTATGGCGAAAACAGCGCGCAGCGTCCCATCAACGCTGGACACAGCTATCGTTTTTACGATTCCGGTCTCATCAACGGAACGATCACCGACATCAGCGGTGGCGATGCCTTTGATGCATGGTGCAGCGATCGTGATCGCCAGTACGCGCAGCCTTCCGCCACCCAGTATGTTTCCGATGACGTTGTCGGTTATCAAGACCTCGCCCAATACGGCGACTGGAATTCGGATAGCGACTACGGCGCCGTCTGGTATCCGTCCAACGTCGACAGCAACTGGGCTCCTTATCAAGATGGCAGCTGGGCTTACATCATGCCGTGGGGCTGGAGCTGGATCGATAATTCGCGTTGGGGCTTCGCGCCCTATCACTACGGCCGCTGGGCGCATACACACCGCGGCTGGGGCTGGATCCCCGGACCGATCGGCGTGCGCCCGATCTATGCACCCGCACTGGTCGCCTTCGTCGGTGACGGTAGTTGGGGCGGTGGTGGGCACCCCGGCTATGTGAGCCCGGGCGGTGCCGGACCTATCCATCCGATCGGCTGGTTTCCGCTCGGTCCCGGTGAAATTTACAACCCGTGGTACCACAGCAGCAGGCGCTATTACAGCAACATCAACATCACCAATATCCGCGTGATCAATAACAACCGCACCTCGATCCTCAACAACATCAACACCCAGTATGGTCACTACCGCAACGGCACACCGCTGCGCGGCGAGCAGTACGTGAACCGCGCCGCGCCACGTGGATTGACGGCGGTTCCGAGCACGGTCTTTGCCGGTGGCCTAAATGTGCGGAGCCAACTGCTGCACGTCGACCCACGCCGGGTAGCCGACGTACCGGTTTTGACGAGCGGATCGGTTCTGCGTCCTGCCGCAGACGCGGCAGGACCGCGCAGTGAACATGCTCGTTCGCTGCCGCTCGGCGGATTTCAGCGCAATGTAGTGGCGCGGCAGGCACCACCCGCGGCAGCCTTTGGCCGCGGTACCGGGGCACCTAAAAACCTGGCAGGTTCACAGCGTGCTGGTTCGCCGACCGTCAACGCCCGGCCTGGTTCGAATGTCAAAGTACTGAGCCAACACTTTGGCAACGGACCTGTTGTGGATCAGAGCGACGTTACACCGGCAGCCAACGGCCGCGACGTGCAAAGTAATCCACGATCGTTCGGCAATGCGCTGCGCCATCTTCCGCCGACGTCCAACGTCATCCCGAACGTACCGGCGATAACACGCCGGGACAATGCCCCGCAGAACGTTCCATATGGAAATAACCCGGCCACGCAAGCTGGCCAGGTTCAAAACGGCACTGTGCCCAACAACGTTATCCAGACCCGTCAGGGGGAGCTGCCCTCGGCACGCTTTGCGCATCCGCGAGGAAGCAGCATCTCCAACAGCAACGACAATCCGTCGCGCGCAAACGATCGACGTACATCAACCCTGCCGCAGGTGCCGCAGATCCGGCAAGCATCGTTAATCAATCAACCGGTGCCAAGCAACAACCCGCCGCCGCAGTTTCAACGCCCGGAAAACAACGTTGCTCCGCGTGAGTTCAACCGCCCACAGGAACAGCAGCAAATGCAGCAGATGGAACAACAGCGCCAACAAATGCAGGCACAAATGCAACAACAGATGCAGCAACGCCAGATGCAGATGCAGCAGATGCAGCAAATGCAACAACAGCAGCAAAGACCGCAGCCACAGACGACTGCACCGCCGCAGCGTGCGGCACCACAACATGCCGAACCCAGACAAGCACCCAGCAGGGAAGACCAGCACTGACGGCCATACGTGACGCCCCTCAAAAGCCCGAGCATGCCGGGCCTCTGTTGTTGCAAAGATTGTCTATTCGACGGGGCGCTCAATCCCGAGTCGTCTGCCGCGAGAGTGCACGGCATCGGCGAATCTCATGTCGACCACTACAATAGACACGCTCGGATCACGCATGTGTCTTCGCGATGAGCGCGATGAACCCGCCCAGACAACCATTGCGCTGCCGTCATCAGCCACACCGATATCGATCTGCTCCACCATTCTCCATCTTCGCCTTACCGAGACACGCCGTCATGAGCGACATGCAAAAACAGGACGATGCACAAAGCCCCGACTACATGCGCCGTATCCGCAGCTTTGTATTGCGCGAAGGCCGCATGACGCCCGCGCAGCAGCATGCATTCGAGGCCCACTGGTCGCGTTACGGGATCGACTATCGCACCGTACCGCATGACTTCCACGCGAACTTCAGCCGCGAAGCCCCGCTCGTGCTGGAAATCGGTTTCGGCAACGGCGAGGCGCTGGCCTGGGCCAGCGAGCACGACCAGACGCGCGACTTCATCGGCATTGAAGTACACGGCCCCGGCGTCGGTCGACTGATGAATGCATTGGCCGCGCGCGATGCCAACAATGTGCGCCTGTACAAGCACGATGCGGTGGAAGTGCTCGAGCACGCGATCCCACCCGGCACGTTGGCCGAGGCACGGATCTGGTTTCCCGATCCGTGGCACAAGAAGCGTCACAACAAGCGCCGGCTGATCCAGCCCAGGTTCGTTGCCCTGCTCGCCTCGCGCATGGCACCCAACGGACTGCTGCATCTGGCCACCGACTGGCAGGCCTACGCCGAGCACATGCTCGAAGTGATGGAAGCCGCGCCCGACTGGCGCAACACCATTGCACCCGGTGAGTACGCCGAGAAACCAGCGTGGCGCATCGAAACCCATTTCGAGCGACGCGGCCTGAAACTTGGCCACGGCGTGTGGGATCTGTTGTACCGCACACGCTAAGCGCGCGGAAAGATCCGCTACAGCGAATCTAAGATGATGTCGATGCACAGCAGTCAGGCTGGCCCGCTTATACTTGCGCGATCCAGACAGGGACGAATCGACGCAGCGTGAAGCTTCCACTGCCCTCTCCTATCGACCGTTGCCAGCCACCCTTGCGGAACGTCAGCTAGTGGGGCTCACGCTTACCCCCGACATGATGCTGGTGCTCGGCCTGGTGGGTTTCACCATGCTGATGCTGGTACTCGAGTGGATTCGCGCCGACATGGTGGCGCTGCTGGTCGTGGTAACCATCGGCCTGACCGGCCTGATCCCTTCTGAGCGCGTGTTCAACGGCTTCGCCGGCAACGCGGTGATCGCGATCATTGCCATCATGATCATGGGCGAAGGCCTCGACCGTGCCGGTGTGCTGAACCTTACCGCGCGCTTCGTGATGCGCATGGCGCGCGGCGTGGAATCGCGCCTGGGCCTGGTCATCAACATGGTCGCCAGCCTGTTCAGCGCGATCATCCCCAGCCAGGCGTTGGCAGCACTGATGATTCCGGTCAGCAGCCGGCTGTCCGCCCGCACCGGCGTGCCGTTGTCGCGGCTGCTGCTGCCGATGGCGTTCTGCATTTTGACGGCCACCAACACCACGCTGATCGCCAACTCGCCGCTGATTGTGCTGAACGATCTGATCGCCAGCGCCAACGCCAACCTGCTGCCAGGCGCGCATACAATCCCGAAGTTCGGCCTCTTCAGCGTGACGCCGGTGGGCCTTACGCTGGCCGTGATCGGCGTGCTGTATTTCTATTTCTTCGGCCGTAAGCTGCTGCCTGGCCACGAGGACGAACGGCTGAAGGTGACGCCCGGCCGCACCGAAAGCTACTTTGCCGAGACTTATGGCATCGGTGGCGAAACCGCCGAGCTCACTGTCACCGCGGAAAGCCCTCTCGTGGGCATGAGCATCGGCGAAGTCGAACAGCTGCACGACTCGCCGATGATCCTGGCGATCAAGAGCGGTAACGATGCGCGCATGGCGCCGCCGGTGGATCACGTGATCTGGGTTGGCTCGGTGCTTGGCGTGCTTGGCCCGCGCGAACAGCTGACCCAGTTTGCCAACAATCAGCTGTGCCGCTTGTCGACGCGGATGCGCCAGCTGGGCGAGTTGTTCAACCCGACCCGCGCCGGCATTTCCGAGGTGGTGATTCCACCCAGCTCGCGTTTCATCAAGCAGACCATCGGTGATCTGCGCCTGCGCAAGCGCTTTGGTATTTCGGTGCTGGCGGTGACGCGTGGCGAGCAGGTGTTTCGCGAGGACGTGCGCACCGTCACGCTGCGCGCCGGCGACACCATGGTCTTGCACAGCAACTGGCGCGATCTGTCGCTGGCATCGGAAGACAAGGATCTGGTCGTCGTCACCGACATCCCGAAAGAGGAGCAGCGACCGGGCAAGATCTGGCAGGCGGTCGGCTTCTTCGTGCTGGCCAAGTGCCTGGCGCTGTTCACCCAGCTCGATCTGTCAGTGGCCATGATGACCGGCGCGATCGGCATGCTGCTGACCGGCGTGCTGAACATGGACGAGGCGTACAAGGCAGTCAACTGGAAAACGATTTTCGTCACCGCCTGCCTGATCCCTCTGGGCTGGTCGATGGATTCCACCGGCACCGCGGCATGGGTGGCACAGGTCGTTCTGCAACACCTGGGCAACGCTTCGCCTTACATTTTGCAGGCATCGCTGGCAATCCTCACCCTGCTGTTTTCGCAGGTGATGTCCAACGTCGGTGCCACGGTGATGATGGTCCCGGTGGCGATCAGCGTAGCCGTTGCTACCGGCGGCAACCCGTCGGCTTACGCGCTGATCGTCGCGGTGTCGTCGTCGAATACTTTTCTGCTCAGCTCTGGCCATCCTGCGCTGATGATGGTTACCGGTCCCGGCGGTTATCGTGGCAAGGACTTCCTGCGCGTTGGCATTCCGCTGACCCTGCTGGTGCTGGTGGTTACGCTGGTGGTGATAAACCTGATGTTTCGATGAGTACGCTCGCCGATTGATGCCGCCGGACGAATGCGTGCGCTCGGTTCCAGCGCTCTATGCGAGAAAGATCTCGTCACCCTGCATACGCACCACCACTGATCGCAGCGAATCACCTTTGCAGGGACCGGCAATGCATAGCCCGTCGGTCTTGTTGAAGCTGGCGCCATGCACCGCACAGATCAACGTCTGATCCTGGAGTAGAAATTTGCCAGGCGCGTAATCGAGCTGGCGTCCAGCGTGCGGGCAGATATTGAGGTAGCACTGGACCTGGCTACCTTGCCGCATCAGGATGACACTGTCCTCGCCATGGGCCAGCATGACCTCAACCGCCGTGGCGCCACCATCGGGAATGTCATCCAACCGGCATATCGCCTGCATGGACGGGGAAATGGCGGAAGTCACTGTATCCATCGGCACTTGCCTCGTGGGCGCATTGGCCCCATCGTTATGCTCGTAAGTCATTGATTTTACCACACGGATTTTTAACACATGCACGTCTCCCTGCCCACCATGCGTCATCCGCGCAACCCGCTGGCCCGCGCCCTTTCGTTACTGATCGGCGTGGCGGTGATCGGCGTGCTGCTGGTCTTTGGACTAGTCGTTGTCAGCGTGTTGTTGGTCGGCGGCGTCCTGCTTCTCGCCTTGCGTCGCTGGAAGCAAGGCAGTGCGCGCGTGAACTCGACCACGACGCATGCCAGCCACAAACCGGAAGTACTGGAAGGCGAGTTCGTGGTCGTACAGCGCGGCCGTCCTGTTACGCATTGAACACACCTGCCCCGGCGATATCTGCTGTGATCGTACTTGTTCCCTTCGCATGATCCGGATAATCGACGCTACCGGCCGAATCTAGAGCGAAGTGGCCGCGGAATTAGGGCTCCAGCTGAGCCATCCAAAAGTTGCGCGCGATACGACAACGTACGCAGCAATCCCACAGTGATCATGCCGGACGGCTCAATGGCCGCTGGTGCTGTGGCGACAGACGCCGGTGCGAGCTACTAGCCCGCGAACGCGCTGTGCCTACACCGGGGAAAGTCAGCGCGAGTACTCGCCGCGGCCAGTCGACTCGCGGATAATTCCGCTAGTCCTCTTCCGGTTTGTGCATTCATCCATGTCCGATAGCTCCGCCCCCGCCGTGGCCGATATGCCGCGGCCGCTGACCAACCCGCGCCTGCTGATTCCGCTATCGCTGTTTGCGCTGTACATCATCTGGGGATCGACCTATCTGGGGATCCGTTACGCGTTGGAAAGCTATCCGCCGTTT
>Ga0302234_10001012_pt1 | contig 20450 bp, 16 predicted proteins | sample II_Palsa_N3_2_FD_193576 | JGI IMG/M metagenome (GOLD analysis project Ga0302234, IMG submission 193576) | Peat permafrost microbial communities from Stordalen Mire near Abisko, Sweden - II_Palsa_N3_2 | ecosystem: Environmental > Terrestrial > Soil > Palsa > Peat permafrost | place: Sweden... | reverse complement strand
TATATATGGACTATGTTTCGTCCTCGCGCCGTGGGCATATTTCACGCGCTTGCAGCTGGCTCAGCAATGGGGCGATCGCTGGGAAATCGCGCCATGGAAAGTTCCCGCCGGCGCTCCCTATTCCGATAGCCCAGATCAGATCCTGACAGTCGGCTGCTCACGCCTGACAGGGCCTATGACGGGCGCCCTCGAAGCGTAATGGAAATCAACTGCGGAAAGATTCTCTGGCTGCGCACGCACGGTTTCGGCAAGTTTACACCGGTTCAAATAATGGCCGGTGCAACGCTTGAGTCATTCGTGAAATCGGTTGAACTGGCCCGGAGGTCATGTGTTCGCGCGGTTCGCTCGGGGCGCTTTGCGGCTCGAGCCAAGCGCCCCCGAGGTCTGCGCCTGACCTAGATGCTCGCGCAGGCGTGCGCGCCCTCTGTCTTCACGCGGCCGCATATGGCGCGTCAATACCGATAAAGCCTTGTCTCAGCAACGTGGACAAGGCTTCTCCTTGTAAGCTATCCAGGCAAAAATCAGCCAGCCATGACACGTTGCAACACTGGGCGCCTAGCCGCGTGAAGCAGCGATGCGTAGCTGTTGAGGTAGTTCTGCGCCATCGTCGCCGCAGTGAATCGACGTTCGAACTGGGCGCGGATCTCGATACGTGACAGTTCGTCGATCTTTTTCAGCGCACCTAGGGCATCGTCTACATCTTCGCAAATATAGCCGGTGACACCGTGGTCGATCACCTCGGGTACCGAGCCGCGATTGAACGCAATCACCGGGGTACCGCACGCCATTGCCTCAATCATGACAAGGCCGAACGGCTCCGACCAGTCAATCGGGAACAGCAGCGCTTTCGCTCCGGAGAGGAATCCAGGCTTCTCCCGCTCGCTGATCTCCCCGAGAAATTCCACGTGCGCCTGCGACAGCAGCGGCTCGACCTCAGCGTTGAAGTATTCCTGATCGGCTTTGTCCACCTTCGCGGCGATCTTCAACGGCAGACCGCTTTGTGCAGCGATCCTGACGGCGAGATCGGGGCGTTTCTCCGGACAAAGGCGACCTAGGAAAGCGAGATATTTCTGTTCCTTCTGCGGTTGCGGCGTTAGCAGATTTTCGGGCAGACCGTGATAAATCGTGTCCAGCCAGTTCGCCCGCGGCAGCGGTAAGCGTTGGGAATCGGAGATGGAGATGACCGGTACTTTCGGGAACGCGTCGAACACGGCTTGCAGTTCGGGCAAGTCGAGGCGGCCGTGAAGCGTCGTCACAAATGGCGTGTCAAGCTGCGAAAACAGCGAGAACGGCAGATAGTCGAGATGGAAGTGCAACACGTCGAATTCGTGGACGCATTGGCGCACCTTTTCGAGCATTAGCATGTGCGGGGCGAGAACATCTCGCGTGGACGTGTCGAGGCGCAGCGCATGCGGCCACGCCACCTCGAGCGTCGCCCTTGTATGCGAGTCGCCGCTTGCGAACAGGGTCACGTCGTGCCCCAAATCGACGAGCTCATCGGTGAGGTAAGAAACCACGCGCTCGGTGCCACCGTAGAGTTTCGGCGGAACGGCTTCGTACAACGGTGCAATCTGTGCGATTCGCATTGGTCGCGCTCCATTGAACAGGCAAACGAGTTCAAACCATTCACGAACGCCTAGCGAAGTCTCGAAAGGCGGTGCTTGCGTGATCGTGCGTGGCGGACTTGGTTCCCTGAAGCACAGGCTCTCATTTGAGAAAACATACGTCTGTACGGTAGCGTTCAACGTTCTTCAGTCAAGGCCCAATGGGCTTCTTTTCATCGCCTAAGCCGGCGGCTAGAGCTTCAGCGTGCGCAAGCGCAAGGCGTTCGCAATCACCGATGCCGAACTCAGCGACATTGCAAACGCGCTGACGATCGGACTGAGAAGAAGCCCGAGGGCGGGATACAGCACGCCTGCGGCAATCGGTATGCCAATCGCGTTGTAGGCAAAGGCGAATGTCAGATTTTCACGGATGTTGCGCATGGTCGCCCGGCTCAAGACGACGGCCCGTGCAATGCCAGCAAGATCACCTTTCACCAAAGTAATCCCTGCACTCTGAATCGCGACTTCGGTTCCCGTTCCCATCGCGATTCCGACTGCGGCTTCGGCTAAAGCCGGGGCGTCGTTCACGCCATCGCCTGCCATGGCGACAATGCGCCCCTCGGCCGTGAGCCTCTTGACAATACTGTACTTGTCCTGCGGAAGAACGTCCGCTTCGACTTCCTCGATGCCGAGCTTGCGCGCGACCGCTTCGGCAGTCGTTTTGTTGTCGCCGGTCAGCATCACAATCCTCATGCCGTAGCTCCGGATGGTTTCGAGAGCCGCTTGTGTCGTCGTCTTGATGGGGTCGGCTATGGCGATGACAGCACCGGGTTTGTGGTCGATCGCGAGAAACAAGGCAGTCGCCCCGTCGCTGCGAAGCTCGTCGGCCTTGTGCTCAAGTTCCCCGAGCGATACTCCGAGATCGGTCATCAATTTTGCATTGCCCAGTGCGACTATCCTGTCGCCGACTTTTCCGGTCACGCCCTTGCCAGTAGCGGAGGCGAAGTCCGTCGCTTCTTCGATCGAAACACGGCGATCTCGTGCGGCACTGACGATGGCCGCGGCGAGAGGATGCTCGCTTGCCCGTTCCAGACTGGCAGCCCATAGCAGAATCTCCGACTCTGAGAATCCTGCCATCGGAACGATGGCAGTCACCTCGGGTTTTCCTTGCGTAAGCGTGCCCGTTTTGTCCACGACGAGCGTGTCTACCTTCTCCATGCGCTCAAGGGCCTCGGCAGACTTGATCAGGACGCCAGCACCAGCGCCTTTGCCAACGCCTACCCCAATCGACATGGGGGTTGCCAAACCGAGTGCGCAGGGGCAGGCAATGATGAGAACGGAGACCGCGGCAATCAGCGCGTAAGAAAGTGCGGGATCCGGACCCCACACAGCCCACGCCCCAAACGTTATGAAAGCAGTACCCAGTACAACGGGGACGAAGTAGCCCGACACGGTGTCCACCATCCGCTGAATGGGTGCCCTGCTCCGCTGCGCCTCGGCGACCAGGGTCACGATGCGCGCAAGCATGGTGTCCGCGCCCACCTGGCCGGCACGCATCACCAGAGAACCGGTCCCGTTCACCGTTCCTCCGATGAGCTTATCGCCGGGTTGCTTGGCGACCGGCATCGACTCACCGGTAACCATCGCCTCATCCACTGCCCCCTTGCCCTCAAGCACTTCGCCGTCCACCGGCACGCCTTCTCCCGGCTTTACGCGGAGATGATCGCCGACATGAACGAGCTCAAGCGCGACGTCCTCATCCTCGCCCCCCGCCCGCAAGCGACGCGCTGTTTTGGGTGCCAATTTGAGTAGAGCGCGGATCGCACCGCCGGTCTGCTCGCGGGCGCGCAGTTCGAGCACCTGACCTAGCAGAACCAAAACGGTGATCACTGAGGCTGCTTCGAAGTAAACCGCGACCGTCCCGTCCATCCCTTGAAATCCAGCGGGGAACCATCCCGGTGCGAACGTCGCAAACAGGCTGTAGAGATAGGCGGCGCCCATTCCAAGGGCGATCAGGCTAAACATGTTCAGGCTGCGATGCACGACTGACGCCCATGCGCGTTCGAAGAAGGGCCATCCCGCCCACAGGACAACCGGCGTGGACAGGGCGAATTGAATCCAGATGGAGATGCGCGGCGGGACAAGATGATGCAGGCCAAGTACGGGAATATGCCCTCCCATTTCGAGAATCAGCACCGGCAAAGTAAGCCCCAGGCCGACCCAAAACCGCCGGGAAATGTCCACGAGTTCGTGGTTCTCACCAGGCTCTGCGGTCGCGGTTAGCAACTCCAGCGTCATTCCGCAGATGGGGCAATTGCCATGCGCCATTTGTCGGATCTGAGGATGCATCGGACAGGTGTAAATGACACCGGAACCGATCGGGGGCAGCGGTCCGATTGATGTAGCGTCGTGTGCGTGAAGGTGTGACATGGCTAGTCCCGGTAGTGTCTTTCGAGGGTCAATCCCCTTCGCGCCTGCTGTCTCGGCCCCATCGGCACGTTGGCGAAGCGCGGGCCGCGTGCAACGGTTGGTCGTTACCGAAGCCTCAAGGACAGGTTGATTCTTTACGCTTCGTCGCGACGTAGGCGGCGCGGGCAGGTTTCGGACCAGACGCGAAGCCGGTCGGCCGCGCAGACGTTGGCGAAATTGGACCACGCCGATTTGAGCTCCCTCCTGACGCGTCAAATTGCAGCTTGCAATCGCCGGCAATGCAATGGGAGAACCGTTGAGGAAGCCTGTGAGGATTTGAATCGCCGAGAGCCACTTCCTGATCTTGCCACGGCATGCGACCATTTTATGTAACGTCCGCCGTCGGTCCGATAAAGCCGAAATTCTTAACATTGCATTTTGCTGCTTCCATACTGTGGAAAGCAGCGCGTACCACAAGTGAAAGTGCGATTTTTTCTTCGTAGTTCACCTGGGCATAGCCTTCCTCTTTGAAATACTTGGCGTCCGTTGAGGTTGCAGCCATCGAAGTTGGCGTGGCGTGAACGGCTGCGGTGCCAGCCGCGACCCCTGCGGCAGAACCCGAACAGGCGAACCCTAGACAGGTCGTCGCAGCCAAGGCGCCCACCCATTTCGATCGCTTCATTTCGCTCTCCTCGGTTTCGCCATGTTCCAGCAGCGCGAAATGCGAGCCGAATGTGCAGCAGATCGGTTGATCTTAATGGCCAACGGACGGCATGGGCAGACTCGATACTACGCACGATATTGACTAGCTAGGCGATATTCAGACGTCTGCAGATGGGAATTTTTAGCGCATTCAGCGCGACCGAAAACACAATTGCCGCGCCGAGCGCACAGGCGGCCACCTCGGCGGAAATCGGTGTCATCGCGATTCCGCCAACCGCGAGAATCACAGCGATGAGCACATCGCCGACAGACGAAACGATCAGCCAGAGGCTCGGACGCGTGCCCCACATTGTCCGGCGGTTACGAATGGCATAGAGGGTCGCCTGGCTACCGAACACAAGAAGAACGAACGTCAGCGTGCGCAGCCCATCTATCCCTAGATCCAGAACATAGCGGCCAATGGCGAGACCGCCGCCGCAGAATGCTAGCAATGCCATGCCGATGGCGATGCCGGCGAGCGTCAGATTTCCAATTTTCCATGCATTGGGCGTGGGCGACGGATCGACGTTATCGGTCGTCAACGACATCGCTAGAAAGTCGCCGGCGATCATCAGGATCACCATCAGGAGCGGAGTTAGTACGGCCTGTCCAGTGATCACCAGACCGATCACCAGCAGCATCGAAGTGACGATTTTCTTGAGAATCGAATTGAGCGTATAGGTCTGAATACGCTGGAACGTGACGCGCCCTTCCTTTACGGCCGCGACAATACCCGCGAGGCCAGGCTCAGTGAGCACCATGCCGGCAGCCGATTTCGCGACGTCGGTTGCCGTTGATACAGCTATGCCGATCTGCGCCTGACGCAGCGCGGGTGCATCGTTCGCACCGTCGCCGCACATTCCGACAATGTGGCCGCCATGCTGAAACGCCTTGACGAGTTTATATTTGTCTTCAGGCAACACGCCCGCGAAAACAGCATATGCGTCGGGCCGGACGTCACGCGGGATGGCGCCAGGGGGACACGTCGCACCATCAAGCCCCACCGCATGCGCGACGATGGCGGCTGTGGCCGGCGCGTCGCCCGTCACCATCACGGCTTGCACGCCAAGGCCACGCAGTTCAGTGACAAGCGCGGCAGAGTCGTCGCGCGGTGGATCGCTTAGCGCGATAAGCCCGGCGAGCTTCAATGCCGAGGACGCTCCCGAGGCCACCGCCAACACCCGGAAGCCCTTTCCTTCCAGTTCGCTTGCCTGCGCTGCGGCTGCCGGCAAAGGCTCAGCGAGCGCGGCGATCACCGCGTATGCGCCCTTCACGATTTTTAGCGTGGCGCCGCTCGAGTCGGTGGCGCTCGCTTCGGACATTTTTTTAGCTGGATCGAACGGCGTGAAGTCGGTCAGCTTCATTGCAGTTGCCGCGATGTCGCCGGAGGCAACCGCCCGTATTGAGCTATCGACCGGGTCCTGGCTACCCTCCGCGCTCGCCAGTGCCGCCAATGCGAGTACATGCCCTTTGTCAAGACCCGGACTCGGCCAGACCACCGTAACCGTCATAGCGTTGCGTGTCAGCGTGCCGGTCTTGTCGGCACACAGTACATCCATGGTCCCGGCTTCATCCACGGCGGTCAGTCGAGTTGACAAGACGCCGCGCGCGGCCAACGCGCGTGCGCCGAGAGCAGCCGATAACGTAAACGTGGCGGGTAGCGCAACCGGGATCGAGGCCAGCACGGCGGTGAGCACCAGCGGTATGATGTCGGCAAACGGAATCCGCAAATACAATGCACCACCGATCAGCAACGCAATGACAACACCACTGAATATGGCAAGATTGCGGACAACCAGTAGTACAGCGTTCTGCTGCGAACTCACCACGTGCGCGGTGCGCACCAGTTCGGCAGTGCGGCCGAAACGTGTGTTGGTGCCCGTAGCAGTCACTACCGCCACTGCCGCGCCGCGGCGCACCAGTGCGCCCGCAAAAGTCTGCGTACCCGCCGTGGCTTCGATCGGCACCGATTCGCCGGTGAGCATCGAATGATCGAGCAGCGTGTTGCCCGAGAGCAAACGCATGTCCGCCGCCACGATGCCCCCGAGCGACAGTTTGACGACGTCGCCCGGCACGAGGTCTGCGGCGGCAATGGTCGACCATGTACCGTCGCGGCAGACCGACGCGTTCAATGCAAGGCGTGATTTCAGCGCCGCGAGCGTGGCTTGAGCACGGCTCTCCTGAAACAGCCCGAGCACGGCATTGAACACCAGCAGCCCGGCGATGATGCCTGCCTCGAGGTACTTGCCGAGCACCAGCTGGAGAACGATCGCGGCTTCGAGCATCCATGGCACGGGAGACCAGAATTTCCCGATCGCCGTGCGCAAAGGGTGCACCGACGTGTCAGGCATGGCGTTCGGGCCGGACTTGGCGAGTCGCGCGCGAGCTTCGCCGACGCTCAGCCCGCCCGGTGCGGGTGCGTTGCCGTCGGCCGTCTCATTGGCTGCCGGAGCGGGCGTGATCAGGGCAGTGTCGCTCATGACACTGGCTCCGGAGCCTGACTGCTGCCGACGTCGATATCCCGTGGCCCTTCTTCGACCCCCACCTGACGCAATAGTATCGAGGTACCGGCGGTGCCGGCGACCATCTTCCCGATGCCGTCGAGCGAACCGATGACCGCGCGATTGCGCGTGCGGACCGCGAACTCACAGGCCGCTTCGACCTTCGGACCCATCGACCCAGCCGCGAAAGCGAGCTTGCCGAGCGCCTCAGGGCTCGCACGGCGAACCGGACGCTGCGACACCGTGCCCCAATCGAGGTAAAGACTTCGCACGTCCGTTGCAATGACAAACAGATCCGCTTCGATCTCTCTCGCGAGCAGCGATGCGCTGCGATCTTTGTCGATGACCGCCTCCACGCCCCGATAGTGCCCGTTCGCCTCGGCGACAACCGGAATTCCACCGCCCCCCGCGCAGATCACAATCGACCCATGGGCGAGCAACCATCGCACAGGCTGGACCTGCAGCATGCGCACCGGCTTGGGACTCGCAACCACGCGCCGGTACCCCGCGCCGTCGAGCGCCATGGTCCAGCCTTTATCACGCGTGGCGGCGTTCGCATCAGCCTGGCTGTACATCGCTCCGATCGGCTTGTTGGGTAGACCGAAAGCCGGATCGTCGGGGTTCACTTCGACCATCGTCAGCATGCTTGTACAAGCGCGCCGGTCCGGCAGACTGTTGCGCAACCCGAGTTCCAACAGGTAACCTATCAGACCTTCTGTCTCAGCATCCAGCACGTCGAGCGGAAAACGCTCGTCTTCCGGCACGCTCAGGCCTTGCGATGCCAACAGACCCACCTGAGGGCCGTTGCCGTGGACTATCACGAGGCTGTTGCCGCTTGCAATTTCCGCCAGTTGAACGGCCGCGCGTCGCACGTTCTGGCGCTGAGCCTCCACGCTCGGATGTTCCCCACGCCTGAGCAAAGCATTCCCGCCAAGTGCGACCACAATGCGCATCTCAACCTCCGTTATCCGTCAAGCGTGGCGACCAGAATCGCCTTGATCGTGTGCAACCGGTTTTCCGCCTGCTCGAAGACGATCGAAGCGTCGGACTCAAACACTTCGTCGGTTACCTCCACACCGTTCGCAAGGTCATACTCATCGGCTATCTTCTTGCCCAATTCTGTTTGGGTGTCATGAAACGCGGGCAGACAATGCATGAACTTGACGCGCGGATTACCGGCCGCCGCCAGCAGCGCGGCATTGACCTGGTACGGCAGCAACTCCTTGATGCGTTCGCCCCATTTCTCGAACGGCTCGCCCATCGAGACCCAGACGTCGGTGTAAATGAAGTCGACTCCCTTGACTGCTTCATGAGGCTGGTCCGTCAACGTCAGGCGCGCCCCGGTTGTGGCAGCAATGGCGCGACATCGCGCAACCAGTTCATCGTGAGGCCACAGGTGACGCGGAGCACAGAGCCGCACATCCATACCCAGCTTCGCGCCGACGATCATCAGCGAGTTGCCGGTGTTGTTGTGCGCATCGCCGACGTAAGCGTAGGCGACGTCGTGCAAAGGTTTATCGCTGAACTCATGCATCGTGAGCATGTCGGCGAGCATCTGGGTGGGATGAAACTCGTCCGTCAGGCCGTTGTAGACCGGCACGCCAGCGAACTTCGCGAGTTCTTCGACAACTTCCTGACCGAAGCCGCGGTATTCGATTGCGTCGAACATTCGGCCGAGCACGCGCGCGGTGTCCTTGATCGACTCCTTATGACCGATCTGGGAGCCGCTGGAATCCAGGTACGTTACATGCGCGCCTTGATCGTGCGCGGCCACTTCGAACGCACAGCGAGTACGCGTCGACGTCTTCTCGAAGATCAGCGCGATGTTCTTGCCGTTCAGACGCGGACGTTCGTTTCCCGCATACTTCGCCCGCTTCAGATCGCGCGACAGATCCAGCAGAAAGCGAATCTGCCGCGGCGTATATTCCATCAGCGTCAGGTAGCTTCGATTATGTACATTGAACATGATTGAGTCCGTAGTTGGGCAGGCGGCCAAGGCTTAAAGTTCGACGGGATCGCGTGCGACCGGGCAACTCAGACAATGCGTACCGCCGCGACCTCGTCCAAGTTCGCCGCCGGGGACTTCGATCACGTTGACGCCCGCATCCCGCATTTTCTGATTGGTGTAGGTATTGCGGTCGTAGGCAAGGACTACCCGGCGGTCGAGCGCGAGTACATTGTTGCCGTCGTCCCATTGCTCACGCTCGGCTGCGTATGTGTCCCCGCCGGTCGTCAGGACTCGAAGCGTATGCACGCCGAGCGCGTTAGCCACCACTTGCAGGAACGTCTGCTCATGACGTTCATAGCGAACTTCGCCCGGCGCGTCGCCCGGATAGAGACTGGTGCAACGAATCCGGTCTGCTATCTCCGGATAGATGCTGACAAGATCGATATCCAGGAACGAAAATATCGTGTCCAGATGCATCGATGTCCGCATCTTCGCCAGCTGACATGCAATCACCCGCCGCGCGCCGTTGGCGGCGAACAGTCGGCGCGCCAGCTGGGTCACTGCCTGAGGACTGGAACGCTCGCCCATTCCCATCAGCACGACCCCCTCTCCTATCGACATGACATCGCCGCCCTCGAGCGTTTCGGCGCCGTAATGCTGTTGCGGGTCGTTGCCCCACCACATGTTGGCCGCACCTGAGAAACGCGGGTGAAAATGGTATATTGCATCGAGCAGCAATCCCTCTTTTCTCCGTGCGGTCCAGAACATTGGGGACAGCACGACCCCATCGTATATCCACGCGCTGGGATCTCGCTGAAAGATCAGATTGACAAGCGGTTGAATGACGAAATCGGAATTTTCGAGATATCCGCCGAACAGACCGCGCGCATCGAACGGCAACTCGGCCTTCGCCACACCGCCGACAAGCAACTCGGCCAGCCGTTCCGGACTCATCTCCGCGAGCCATGTACGGAGTTCACGTAACATGCCGGTTCCAACCTCTTCCTCGACAATGCGGCGGTCCAGAATCCAGTCGCGCGCGACGCGATCGGCGCACACATCGGTCAGCAGATCCCCGAACTCCAGCACCTCGACGGCTCGCTCACGCATCGCCGTTGTGAAGTACGCGTGATCCTCGATCGCCCGCTCGACCCAGATTACGTCGTCGAACAGCAACGATCCGCAATTGGCAGGCGTAAGTCGTCGGTGGGCCAGTCCGGGGCGGCACACCATCACCGTGCGAAGCTTGCCGACTTCGGAATGAACGCCTATTGCCATGGGTGCTTCTCCTTGAGATCGATGCGCCTTGGCGCCGTTGCGGCGGACCCGCGCCGCGACGATCTCGCCGGGCTTCTCTATCAGTACGATGCGACCTTAAGCAAAGGGCGTCGGTACGGTGCCGTACCGGGGCGGGTGTCCGACCAGACAGTGGCGGACGCAGACCGTCAAGGATCTGCGTGCGCATGACACTCGTTGTCCCACGTTGCCGATGGATCAAACCGAGGCCGGGAATCAACGCTGCTCATGCGCGCGGTCGTCAGATCTCAGAACGTAGGTATAGAGCCGCACGCTGCCATCCGATTCGGTCTTGCGGTAGATACCCTGCAGTTCATTCTCGAAGCCTGGAAAGCGGTTTCCACCCTCTTCGAAAGTTTTGAAGTAATCGAGCATTGGCTGCGTACGATCGCTGTAACGCTCGCCGCATACCACAACCGCAATCCCTGGCGGATAGACAAGGCCGAGCGTCGCGGCGATCCGACCTCCAATTTCCGCAACGGGCAACAACTCCACGTTGTTACGGACGAGTTCATACATCGCTGCCTGTGGCGTCATGGCCGGTTCCGGGAAATGCGACGACCGGAATTGCTCGCGCTGCAGGAGACTGACGTTATGCTCGCGATAAAAGCGATGCATCTCGCCACACAGCTCGCGTAGACCGACCCCCTCATAACGGGCCCGGTGTGCGGCGACGAAATCAGGCATGACCTCGTCGAGGGGCGCGTTATCGTCGTGCAATGACTTGAAGCGAACTAGCGCCGACAGCAGCGTGCCAGCCTTGCTGGCCTCCAGGCCAGGCGTCAACAGGAACAGGATGCTGTTCAGATCGTTTTTCTCCGGCACGATGCGGCGCTCGCGCAGAAATTGCGCGAGCACGGGCGCTGGAACGCCATGCTCCGCGTACGCGCCTGTACGCCGGTCGAATCCCGGCGTCATTAGCGTCAACTTGTTCGGATCGGTCATCGCATAGCCGGGGGCAAGCTGCGCGAAGCCATGCCAGGTCTGATCAGGAGCAAGTTCCCAATACCGCGCATGACTCGCAAGCTCGTCGGTCGACACGTCCTCCCAGCGGACGTTATGCCCACCCGCCTCGACCACGTCTGGTACATACGGCTCGAAGAACCATTGCCTTTCGGGTTGCGGCTCGGTTGCCTCGTACTCGTGCCGCAGCGCGCGAATTTTCTTGCGTAGTTCGATGCCGAGCTTGATCGTGTCGTCCCATAGCACCTCGCCCGAACGGCCTTTCATCATCTGCGCCCCAACATCGAGAGACGCGAACAGTGGGTAGAACGGCGAAGTTGACGAGTGCTGCATGAAACTCTCATTAAATCGCCGGTGACTGACCTGCCGTCGTTGGCCGTCCAGATGCGCATCCTTCACGTGGATTTGCGAAGCCTGTGAAAACCCAGCCAGCTGCTTGTGGGTCGATTGCGTCGCGATGATACCGGGCGAGTTGGCATCAAGTCCGTCGATCCCCATCGCAAATCGTCCCTTGAAGAGCGGGTGGAATTTCATAAAGCCGGCCCATGCCTCGTCGAACAGGATGTAATCGCATAGCGAGCCCAATTTATTGACGAGTAACTGCGCATCGTAGATGGTGCCATCGTAGGTACATTGTTCAATCACGGCGACTCGGAACGGCCGCTTGCGCTTGCATGCCTCGCGATCACTGATAAGTGGATGATCGCGGATGCTGGCCCGGATCCGCTCTTCATCTAGTGCATCGAAGTCGATCGGCCCGATCATGCCGTGCGCGTTGCGCTGCGTCTGCAAATAAACCGGAATGCCACCTCCTAGGAGCAGAGCTCCGTGATGCGCGGCTTTGTGATTGTTGCGATCGAAAAGCACCAGATCGCCCGGCGCGACGAGCGCTGTCAGCGCGATCTTGTTAGACGTCGAGGTGCCGTTCAGCACGAAATAGGTTCTGTCGGCGCCGAAGATCCGGGCGGCGGCTTTTTCTGCGGCGAGCGCCGGTCCCTCGTGGACGAGGAGATCGCCCAGTTCGGTCACGGAGTTGTCGATGTCGTTGCGAAAGACCGCTTCGCCCATGTGCTGGACGAACGCGCGGCCAATCGGACTCTTCTGGTAAAAGACGCCGCCGTTGTGGCCGGGACACGTCCACATCTGGTTCGCCTGCTCGGCGTAGTCGACCATCGCACCGAAAAACGGCGTCTTCAGCGATTGCACATACATGTGCAGGTGACTCACCAGATTGCGCCCGACGAATTCCGGTGTGTCCTCTTCGGTAAAGATGTAGCCGGTGACCTGTCCCAATACGGTGACCGGTATTTCCTGAAGCAGATGCCGCTCGACCAGGATGAAGATGGGGACATCAAGGCCACGCTCACGAACGAAACGGATGAACCCTTCGACGTCGCTTTCAGATTCGTTCAATGACCACTCGATCGCGACCAATCCTATCCCCGCGTCGCTGCGCATCGCGGAACTGGCTTCCGGGATCGCATCGGTAAGCGTGGTCGGATACCCGAGCCTCACCACTTCCGCGAGAATCCGCTGTAACCGCGATGACCGATGCAATGCGCCACCCGACAACGGACAGCAAAACAGAAAGCCGAACATCTGATCGTATAGCATCGTTTCCGCTCCGTATGAGTTCCGTTCGCCAGAGCCTTCGACTGGCGCAAACTACCTCAACGACTTCCCTAACTGATCTTCACAAGGCCTCGCGCAAACAGGACGACGGCGACAATGGCGATTAGCACGAGCACACCCGCCACGACGATCTCCCTGCGCTCAAACACCGCCTCGCCAGGGGCATGTTCGTGCCGTGCCCACCAGAACACAGGAAATCCGAGCGCGAACAGAATGGTCGACATGAGCAGGAACTGGAGACCCGCGGCATACATCAGCCATAGCGAATAGATCGTGCCGAGGACGCCTGTCAATATCGATTCCCGCGACGTCTCTCCCGCACTCGCCGCATACTTCGACTGGGACGCATACCGCCACAGGAATGCGGTACTGGCCAGATAAGGCGGCAAGATCATCACGCCCGTAATCGAGATCAGCCAGGTCCAAGCGTCCTGCGCGAACAGCACGACGAACACCGCCAACTGCATGGTCGCGCTGGAGATCCACAGCGACGGCGCCGCTGCGTGATGGCTGTTTTCCCGTGCCAGAAATTTCGGGAATACACCATCCTTGGCGCCCTCGAACGGCAACTCGGCGACGAGGATAGTCCACGCCAGCCAACAACTTAGCAGCGAAAGCAGTAACGATACGATGATAAACACCGCGCCCCATTCGCCTACGGCGGCTTGCAGGACATACGCCGCAGATGGCGTCGCGAGGCCCGCGATCTGAGCCTGATGCATCAGGCCGAAAGGCAGTGCCGACAGCAGAAAGTAGAGCACGGTGCACACGGTGAGCCCCAGAAAGGTCGCGACGCCGACCTGCGAGGTCTTGCTGGCGCGATCCGAAACAACCACCGCCCCCTCAATGCCGATGAAGACCCACAACGTCACCAGCATCGTGCTCTTGACCTGGCTCAGCATGCTGCCCAGATGCTGCTGCGTACCCCAGAAGTCGAACGAGAACATCCCGGCCTTGACCGCCACGGCCATTGCACACAGCGCGACCGATATCGTGCCGACATTGAGGACACTCGAGATCACGTTCAGGATGGCGGCCCGCTTGACGCCGGACAGCACCACGAAATTCATGATCCAGATCAGCGCAGATGCGCCGAGCAGCGAAGGCCAGTTGTTGCCACCCTTGAAGATCGGGAAAAAATAGCCGATCGTCTGCATGATCAACACCGCGAACGCAACGTTGCCGAACGCCGCGGACAGCCAGTAACCCCACGCCATTTCGAATCCGGCAAGCGAGCCGAAACCTTCTTTTGCGTACGAGTAGATTCCCGCCTTCAGCTCGGGGCGCTTGTCTGCCAGAGTGCGAAAGGTGTTCGACAGAAAGAACATGCCGCATAGCGTGATGACCCAGGCGATGACGACCGCAGCGAGCCCGGCACCATGCGCCATATTCTGAGGCAGACTGAACGCGCCACCGCCAATCATGGAGGCGATCACGACACCCGTCAGAAGCGGCAGACCCAATTTCCGACTGCCGGTTTGCGAAGACAACGCAGGTTTGGGCGCGGATTCGATCGCAATGCTGTGTGTCGGGTCCATGAGGGCTCTCCTCGGATGGAGATATTGCAAGTGTGTTGGGAATACGGTTAGCACACGTCCATTCGGGCCGCGAAGAAGCTGTAGGGACGGGGCAATTTCTAGCCGCTTAACCTGGAGGAGTCTGGCGTACGTCGCTCATTAAGTCGGTACGCTAGCGGGCAATTGCATGCGAAGTTGCGCCCGGTTGGAACGTCGGGCCTGCTGCTGATTGTGGCGAGCTATGCCATGCTGGTGCATCCGGAAAAGATGTGGTTCATTCGCCGATTTGAACTGGGTCGAATTGCTCTTTGAGGACGATAACGACGCATTGATCACGGCGACACGCTACACGTCGCTGCGCTTGAGCAGATAGTCGAGGCCGCCCTGCCGATACCAGCGGTAGCCAAATGATTCGAGCACGACAGTATGCCGGCCGGTGGAGTCGGCCTCACTATGTTCGTCGGAAAGCAGGTTGACCAGCAATGTGCCGGCTGAGTCGCCGGACTCTGTTTTGAACTTGACCGTGCATGCCACGGCGCTGAAGTTATGTAAGCAAACAACCGAATTATTCCGCCAGTCGTAGCGCAATGCGAGCACATTTTTGCGCGATGCCCGCAAGACGGCAAAGTCTCCCCAACTGATTTCCGGAATCTCACGGCGCATGCGAATCATGCGTTCAGTCCAGTTCAAAAAGGAGTCTGGATCGCGCCGCTGGTTCGCAACATTGATCCGTTCAAATCCGTAAGGACCGCCTGAAATCACGCGCGAAACTGGCTTGGCGTGCTTCGTGAAGCCGCCTTGTGGCTCGGTGGACCATTGCATCGGCGTCCGGCAGCATTCGCGTTCCGGCAGGCGCAGATCATCGCCCATGCCTATCTCGTCGCCATAACGAAACACCGGCGTGCCCGGCAAGGTCAGCATCATGCTATAGGCCAGTTCGAGCCGGCGGCGATCACCGTCGAGCATCGGCGCCAGCCTTCTGCGGATTCCCCGCCCGTAGAGCTGCATGTCGGGGGCGGGTCCAAAGGCGGCGAAGACGACTGAGCGCTGATCGCTTGTCAGGCGGCCAAGATCCAGTTCGTCATGGTTACGCAGGAACACGCCCCATTGCGCAGTTGCAGGACGCTGCTTCGTGACCAACAGCGCCTTCTTTAGCGGCGCCGTATCCGCGCTTGCCATCGTGTAGAACGCGGCCTGATTGACCTGGAAGTTGAACATCATCTGCAGCCGCTCGCCCTCGTCGCCGAAATATTGCATGTCAGTATTGGGTAGGACGTTCGCTTCGGCAAGGATGATTGCGTCGCCTTTGCGCCATTGCAGGAACTCGCGAAAAGTACGCAGCATGTTGTACTGCTCGACCGGGACTTTGACCTTCGCGCCTTTTGTCGCGATAACGAAAGGCACCGCATCCATCCGGAAACCCGACACGCCGAGCTGAATCCAGAAGCCCATGATTTTCAACAGTTCCGCTTGCACATGAGGGTTGGCGGTGTTCAGATCGGGCTGAAACGAGTAGAAGCGATGAAAGTACCAGAGCGCTGCCTGCTTGTCGTACGTCCAGGTTGATTTTTGAACGCCTGGAAAAACGATGCCTTCCTTCGCATTCAGCGGTTTCTTTTTTGACCAGACGTACCAGTCGCGGTACTTCGACGAAGGGTCGCGGCGCGCGTCCTGGAACCACGCGTGTTGATCGGACGTGTGATTGACGACCAGGTCGATCATCACCCGCAGGCCACGCTGCCGGCAGGCGTTGGTGAAATCGGCGAAATCGCCGAGCGTGCCATAGCGGGGATCGACGTTGTAATAGTCGGATATGTCGTACCCGTTGTCGCGACACGGAGACGGCTGGAACGGCATCAGCCAGAGCGTCGTGATGCCGAGCCCCTGCAAATAGTCGAGCCGGCGGTTCAACCCTTCGAAGTCGCCGATGCCATCGCCGTTTGCATCCATATAGGTGCCAACCGACAGGCAGTACACGATTGCGTTCTTGTACCAGAGATCGTTTAACATCGGCCTTGAACCTTGTGGTCTGACTGGAGCGACGATCGGAGATGCAGTGACTGCACTAGCCTGATGGCAGAAAGGCGTGATCTATCAAGTGTATCCGCGATCGTTCCAGGACGAAAACGGCGATGGAGTCAGGGATCTCGCGGGAATCACTGCGCGGCTCGAGTATCTTGCTACGCTCGGGATCGATGCAATATGGCTCTCTCCATTCTATCCGTCGCCCATGGCGGATTTCGGCTACGACATTGCCGATTATTGTGCGGTCGACCCCGTATTCGGCACGCTTTCTGACTTTGATCGACTGGTCGAGCCTGCCCATGTGCTGGGGCTCAAGATACTGGTCGACTTCGTGCCAAATCACTCCTCTGACCAGCATCCCTGGTTTCTCGAAAGCCGTGCTTCGCGTGCCAGTGCGAAGCGCGACTGGTATTTGTGGCGGGACCCCGCGTCCGACGGCGGACCACCTAACAACTGCCTGAGCCGCATGGTGGGTCGGCCTGGCAGTGGGATCATTCGAGTGGCCAGTACTATTACCATTCATTCCTGCCGCAACAACCTGACCTCAACTGGCGAAACCCTGAAGTATGTGAAGCGATGGACGTCGTGCTGCGATTCTGGCTCGATCGAGGCGTGGATGGCTTTCGGGTAGACGTACTCTGGTTGCCAATCAAGGATGCCCTGTTCCGCAACAACCCACCGAATCCTCAGTTCAGTCCGGACCAGCCCCGGCATCACGCACAGTTGCCGACCTATACCGAAGATCAGCCGGAGGTGCACAACATCCTGCGCTCGATGCGAAGAACGCTCGACAGCTATGGCGAACGCGTATTGATCGGAGAGATTTATCTGCCCGTCCCGCAACTCGTGCGCTATTACGGCAGTGCTGGCGACGGCGTCAACATGCCCTTCAATTTCCAACTGATTACTGCCCAGTGGACGGCAACCAATATTGCGCAACTGATCACGACGTACGAGCGTGCGTTGCCGGTCCATGCGTGGCCGAACTGGGTGCTCGGCAATCACGACAATCCGCGCGTAGCATCCAGAATCAGCGCCTCGCAGGCGCGCATCGCGGCCATGCTTCTGCTGACGCTGCGCGGTACCCCGACGTTGTATTACGGCGACGAGATCGGCATGACCGACGTCAATATTCCGCCCGAACAAGTGCGAGATCCCGCCGAGCTGCGCCAACCGGGTATCGGGCAGGGACGCGACCCGGAAAGAACACCGATGCAGTGGGACTCATCCGGCAAAGCCGGATTCACGCTCGGCGAGCCCTGGCTGCCGATCGTTAGCGCGGCCACAGCGAATGTTGCTTCGCAGGACGGTGAGCCGTGGTCGATCCTGGCGCTCTATCGGCGATTGTTGTCGCTGCGCCGAAGCGAGCCCGCGCTCGTCGCGGGGTCGATCTGGAACGTCTCCGCGCAAGGTCGTGTACTGACGTTCGAGCGATGTTTGGGCAGTGTAAGACTGGTCGTCGCTCTGAGCATGGAAGAGAGGCCGGACGTCATCACATCGCCCGCCGGGCGCGTGGTCTTGTCGGCGCGTGAAGGACGAGACGGACACCGCATCGCGGGCGAATTGATCCTCGACAGCGACGAAGGCATTGTTGTGGCGTGTGATTGACACCTTGCAGACGGGCGTCAATATACTTTGCTATCAGCGATGGCGACCGAGGCGCCGCGATGAACCCAGGCATTCTCGTGCACGGGCTCGGGGTGTGCCATGGACCCGCTACGAATCCAGCATTGCACCCAACTGCGCGTAGTGTTTTCTTTCCTTCAATATGCTTGCGTCATCGTCCGCGCGCAAGGCCGCGTTGGCTGCGACGAGCAGGGCCGCCTCCTGTTGCCGCAACGCTTTATCGACCGCCTCAAATGTCTTCAGCAAGCTCTTGCGCCCTGCCTTCGTCCCACCGCCGCCTTTCGCCACAGCATCACTTTCTTTCCTGAGGCGCCTGACGAGTTTCGCGGCACAGCGGCTGTCCAGCAGATGGTCGATCACCAGTGTCTTGATGTGACTCGCCATCTCGGACAGCGCCGACTCGCTGGTTTGCGTCGTACCGTTCGATGCGTCTGACTTCACCCTGGCCATCATCATTCTCCAACGTCGATCCAGTCGTTGGATCATAGGCCGCAGGCACGTTCCGGAAAAGGCTCGGAAACTACCTGGGTTGGGGGACGGCCAGAGCTTCCAATCGTTTACGACGCGACAGCAACTGCTTGCGCGTTGCTGACTGCTTCGCATAGCCTTTCGCTGCTTCGTTACTGTGAAAAGCAGCACGTACCGCGAGATCGAGCGCCAGCTTCGCCTCGCAGGCCGCCTCACCGATCTTGCTCTTCTGGAAATGTCCCGCGATCCGGCTCAAATGCCGGCAAGCCTCTTCGTGTAGGTCGGCCGCTGCGGTGTGATGTTCCGCGCAGCTCAAACTAATGTTCGTGCTTCCCTCCGACTCGGTAGCGGCATGGTGCAGGTGTGATGAGGGCGTATCCGGTGCATCCTTGCGCACAGCAAGACCCACGTAGTAAACGTTCGCGGCGAGCTCAAATTCGAGCGCCTGCAACGCATGTCCATGTGCGATCAGCGCCTGGTGCGCCGCGTGCGCAAAGTCTTTGCCTGATTCGAAATGTCTCGACGCCTCGCGGTGAAATCGTGCTGCCTGTTCGTGGTGCGGTTGCGCGGACAGATGATGAGAGCCGTCTTGTGAATTCGCGGTCATGATGCTTACCCCCGGGATTGTTTGCGTTCCCTATAAGGATGATTCATAGCGCGGCGTCGCGCTAGCGTCGGAAACTACTCACAGGCGTAGCGTCAATACCCGCCTCAGTTGACGCCCTGACGCCCGTTTCGAGGCCGCAGACGCAATCATGCAACTCGCGGTACGGGACCGTACCGACATCCACAGGTAACACCTTCATCATGGCACTCGGAAAGTCATCCATACCCTGCTGGAGAGGCGCAGCGCCGTCGTACCGGGAATTGCTTCCACGATCCTCACCGTAGCCGGAATCCGCGTTCGTCGATCAGTACAAGGATAAAAAAATGAACCCGCTCACCGTGTTTCTCCTTAGCGCGTTGCTCCTCGCACTTCACGACGGATGGCAATGCGTCCGCCGTGGAGCCATCGCACTAGTCCAGGTGAGTATGATTCATCAAGTGTAATGAACGTAAGGTAAAGACGGCATTGATCATGAGTACACCAGTTCCGTCTCACGCAGGATCCCCTCAGACAACGAAACATGAGGCCATTGCCGCTAAAGGACTCACGAAATGGTTCGGAGAAGGCGATACGCGTACGACTGCGGTAAACGGTGTGGATTTTGTGGCCCACTTCGGTGAAATGCTTTTCATCGTCGGACCGTCCGGCAGCGGCAAGACCACGCTGCTAAGCATGGTTTCCGGTATCTTGCGCCCCAACGCGGGAACGGTGAGCGTAAGTGGAGACGACATCTGGACGCTGACCAATGACCAACTCGCGGATTTCCGTTTGAACAGAATTGGCTTCGTCTTCCAGGACTACCACCTCTTTCCCAGACTGACGAGCGCCGAGAATGTCGCGATTCCTTTGATCCTAAAACATCTCGACTGGAACGAGTCGATTGTCGCGGCGAAAAAATACCTCGAGATTGTCGGCCTAAAAGATCGCAGCGAGATCTTACCGGTCAAGCTCTCAGGCGGCGAGCAGCAACGCGTTGCCATCGCACGCGCCATCGTGAGCGGGCCGCAAATCCTGATACTTGACGAGCCGACCGCGTCGCTCGACGGCGACACCGGAAAAATGATCATTGCCTTCGTCAAGGAGAAGGTGCTCAACAAGGATCGCTGCATCGTCATCGTCACCCACGACGCGCGTATCAACGAATACGCCGATCGGATCATTCATATGGAAGACGGGCGAATAACCGGCCTCGACAAGGGAACGGAATGAGAA
>Ga0302234_10001010_pt1 | contig 20466 bp, 16 predicted proteins | sample II_Palsa_N3_2_FD_193576 | JGI IMG/M metagenome (GOLD analysis project Ga0302234, IMG submission 193576) | Peat permafrost microbial communities from Stordalen Mire near Abisko, Sweden - II_Palsa_N3_2 | ecosystem: Environmental > Terrestrial > Soil > Palsa > Peat permafrost | place: Sweden... | reverse complement strand
GAGATCTCGGTCGCGCGCCTTCGCCTCGCCGGAGGAACCCTCTGGCAGCCCGGCCCCTCCCACACCTGCAAGCCCCTCAAGCTCGCCCGCAAGGGCTAACCCGTCCGCCCCCTCCATCGGGTCCACCGGCCCAACCGCGCGCTCCTCACCCCAAACACACCACCGGGTGCCCCATCCGTACGCGCTTTTGCGGACGGGTGGGAGACGAAGATCCCGCGGGTGCCCCATGCTTGACGGCATGATCGTCATGCGTGGGGATGACAGTGCGCGCCCTCAACGCCTCTATAGAATTCAAGAGCCCTAACCTTCAGGTCAACGCGCCGCTGCCAGCACCGCAGGCCGAAACTGCGCGACCAGCTCCTCCACCGTAGTCGACCCAAACGCAACCGCAGCCGTACCACCGGCGCGAATCACCTCCACCTCCGTAATCCCGATGAACCCCAGGATCCGCTTCAGATACCCAGACTCATAATCGGAAGCCGCCGCTGGCAAGCCTTCGTCATACACTCCCCCCGACGCAAGTATCACCGTGCACGTCTTCCCCACCACCAGGCCTTTACGCTCTGGCGGCCCCGAATGCGTGACCCTCGGCCGCACAACCAGGTCGATCCACGCCTTCAAATTCGCCGGCACCGTGAAGTTGTACATCGGCGTTCCAATCAGGATCTCGTCCGCAGCGAAAACTTCCGCGATCAATTCATCCGAGATCGCCAGCGCTTCCCGCATCTCCGGCGTGTGCTTCTCCGCGTCGAGAAAGATTCCTGTGATCCACGGCACGCCAACGTACGGCAGGCGGTCTTCCGCCAGGTCGCGCAGAACCACCTCTCCGCTTGGGTGATTCGCTTTCCATGCCTCGACAAAGTCGTGACTCAGCGTGCGCGAGATCGACTGGTGGCCACGAGGGCTGCATTGGATGTTCAGTAAGGTAGGCATATGATTCCTTTCGAGAGTGGCTCACGCCAGCAGGCTAGATAGTCAAGTGCATTGACTATCTAGCCTTGAGTAAACTACGCCGCACTAAATTAGTCAAGAAGGTTTACTAATAATGAAGAAGGTTTTTCCCAACGTAGCTCGAGGCGTGATGGTCGCTTCCCGCGCACACATGGCCGCCGTGACGGCCAGCCTCGCCGAGCGCGGATACGATGATTTTCCCTTCGCTTCCGCCAGCATGCTTTGGCTGTTGGACGAGGGAGGAACCCGGTCGACCGTGCTCGCCCAGCGAGCTGGCGTCACCAAGCAGGCCATGAGCCAGCTCGTCCGCCTCATGGAACGGCAGGGCTATCTAGAGCAGGTTGCCGACCCAGCCGACACCCGCGCCAAAAGGGTGCGGATGACTCGGCGCGGCGAGGCCGTCAAAATCGCCTGCGTCGAGGTCCGCGAGCAGCTCAACCGTAAGCTCGCCAAAACCCTCGGCACCACCCAGGCCGAAAAACTCGAGGCCAACCTAGATGCCGCCGCCGCCCTCTTCAGCAACATTGCCGGCATCAACCCCTAACTCCAGGCCCATCTCGTACTGGGAATCACCCGCTCCCCGATCTTGCCGGAGTTCCACGAACCCCCACCTCGCCGTCCGCGCAGGACCCCCATCCGTACGCGCTCTTGCGGGCGGGCGGGATGCGAATCTTCCGGCCAACCCGCCGAGACGGGTGCCCCATGTCTCGCTTCTGAGACATGGGTCTCTACACCCAACCAACCCCCGCCGCGCCCCGTTCTCTCAACCCCGACACCCGAAACGAGGCTATGCTGCCGCCGCGTTACGCGAAACCCACCTAAACCCACTCAAATCGCAACGAAATGCGCCCGAATCCCACACAAAATCTCGTACGAAATCGTCCCGCCCCACCGCGCATGATCGTCCGCCGTAACCCCCTCCCCCAGCACCACCACCTCATCCCCAACCGCAACTCCCTCAATATCAGTAACATCCACAACAACCAAATTCATCGACACCCGCCCCACCACCGCCGCACGCCGTCCCCTAATCATCACCCACCCGTCCCCCACCCCCGAAGACGCCGCCCGCCGCAGCCCATCCGCATATCCAACCGGCAGCAAAGCCAACCGCATCAATGCTTTAGCAGCAAACGTAGCCCCATAACCCACCGTCTCCCCCACCACAATCTCCCGCAACCCAATCACCCGCGTCTTCCAAGTCAACACCGGCTGTACGTGCCCGCAAAGCCCTCCCGCCCGACCCGTATCTAGTGGCAAACAATAGCCATACAGCGCGATCCCAGGTCGCACCAACACCCTCGCCCTCACCCGCCCCGCCAGCTCCTGCATCCACCCCAGCGTCGCCCCCTCATCCACCGCCGACGTAGCCCCCAAGTGCACCCACTGCACGCTAACCCCTTTTACTACAATTATTTGCAATGCCTCAGCGAACCTCTCCCGCTGCCTCTCCGTCACCGCCGACCCCTCCACCTCCGCCGCCACCAGGTGCGACATCACCCCCTCGCAACGCACCCATTTCGACCCCGCCAGCCGCTCCGCAACCGCTGCAACCTCTTCTAAATCAACCCCTTGCCGAGCCATCCCGGTATCAACCTCCAGGTGCACCCGCACCACCTTTCCCGCCGCTTCCCCCGCCCGCTCCAGCATCGCCACATGCTCCACCGTCCACACCACCGGCGTCAGGCCATACTCCACAACTCCTTTACAATCCTCCACTTCCAGCCCAAGCATCACCAGCAGCCGAACCCCATCCCCAACCACGCCGCGAACCCGCGCCCCCTCCTCCACATCTGCAACCCCAAGCCACCGAACCCCCGCATTCACCAGCACCGGCGCCACAATCGCAGCATCATGCCCATAAGCATTGGCTTTTACAACCCCAAGCACCTCCGCACCCGCGCCAACATTGACGATCGCCTGCACCGCGCGCAGGTTCTCCACCAGCCGCTCTCCCGAAATCTCAACCCAACTCTTCACTCCTCCATTATCACCGCATCTGCGGTCGCCGATCGCGCAAAACAAAAGGAGCGACCTCAAGTCGCTCCTTTTGTGTATCTTCGCGCACCCGACTAATCCTCGCCACGCCCACCAAACGTCCATTGCCGCACCGGCCCCACATCCACGTGCACAAACTGGCTCCGCGGATAATACCCCACCCCGCCCGCATCCAAACTCAGCGCCACATCGCGCAATGCCCGCGTCCTTACTCCCGGAACGCGAATGTCAATCGCTTTAGCTTCAACATGTTGCGAGTTTTTTGCAACTCCCGTATGCCGGCTCCGCGTCCGCAAAAAGTTGTTACTCCAGGGCGTCCGATACCCGCAAACAATATCGATCACCTCATCCGTCCGCCCCAGCCGCGCCATCACATTGTGCAGCACATCAAACTCCCGCGGGTCATAGGCCTTCTCATCCTGCGTCCGGCTATCTCTAAGAAAGTAATCGAGTTTAGCCATCGCCGCAGGAAGATACGTGTCGCCAATCCGGTACACCACATCAATGCTTTCGCCCGAATGCAGGTGATGCAGCTTTAATTCATACTTCGCCCCATCTTCCGGCAGCGCGGCCTCGTCCACCGGCAAATAGCCCGGCGTCAGCAATATCGCGTTCACCATCCTGGTAGGCGTCGCCAGCCGAGCATGCACATGAAGATGCGGTCCCCGCGCCCACACCGCCTGGCAGACCAACAAACACCCAGCCACCGACGTGCCAATCAACACCCTGCGCGTTGACCTCAGCACGGCCCTAAAGGCAAAAGCATTCAAGTCATGGATCTTGTTCAACGGTAGGCTCCACATTGGGAAATCAATCACAAAGGCATACAACCGAATCGGCGACGGCGAATCGCATTTCGCCTCTGCCATTGTGTTATACCCATTTTACCCACGAAATAGCTCCAAAAAAACGCATGGGACGTAATCCCTTTGTAACCCCTCGTCCTGGTTACCCCTCCCAACCTAGTCGCCCACATCCCCTGCCGACGGCTTGTCCGGCTGCCCCTGGTAGATCTCTTCCACCCGCTCCAGTGTGTCGATTTCATCTAGCGGCTTATCTTCCCGCAGCCTCAAAATCCGCGGAAACCGCAGGGCAAAGCCACTCGCGTGCCGCTCCGACCGCATCACGTTATTGAACGCCACCTCGATCACCCGCAGCGGCTCGACCGCCCGAAAGTGCCCAAAGTCTTCAAGCGTATGAGCTTTCATCCACTCCGTGAGCTCGGCAATCTCCACGTCCGTCACACCCGAATACGCCTTCCCCACATTCAGCAGCTCACCGTCGTTACCCCGCACCGCAAAGGTATAGTCGCTCAGCAGACCAGCTCGGCGCCCATGCCCAAACTCAGCTCCAGTAATCACCACGTCCAGCGTCGCTAGTTCGCGCTTCAACTTCACCCACGCCAAACCGCGCCGGCCCGGCAGATACGCCGAACCAGCCGCCTTCAGCATCACTCCCTCATTCGCCTGCGCCCGCGCCTCCACGTAAGCCTGCTCAATCGCCTCAACACTTTCCACCAGCTTCACCGGAGAAAGCATCAGCCGCTGCAAAGGAGCCTCGTCGCCCGCCCCGTCCGCCTCATCGAACAACCCCGCCTGCGCGCTCGTCACGACCGGCGCGTCGAAGCCCGCAACCGTCAACGGCCGCAACCGCTCCACCACATCCTCCAGCCTTGCACGCCGCTCCCGCAGAGGCAGCGGTAGTATCAACTCCCCACCCTCATACAGCAGGTCGAACCCCATGAACACCACAGGCACCTGCCGCCGCATCGCACTATCCACCCGCTTCCGCCCAATCCGTTGTCCCAGCACCGAAAACGGCAGCGCCTTCCTGTCGGCGACGTTCCAACCCAACAACTCGCCGTCCAGAATCAGCGGCTCGCTCACATCGCGAAACGCCTCAGCAATCTCCGGAAAACTCTCCGTAACATCTTCCCGGTTGCGCGAGTAGATTGCCACCCGCCCTTGCTGCTCCGGATCGCCGCAATGCACCTGCGCCCGCATCCCGTCGTACTTGTCCTCGAGAAAAGCGTGCACGCCCGCATTGGATTCCTTTGACGCAAACCGCTCCACGGCCTCTTCCGGCGTCTCCACCGGGCTGGCCAGCATGAATCCCAGCGGATGAAACAGCCGCATCCGCGCCTCGCTCAGCGTCCCGCCGAAAGTCCTCTCCACCGCGCGCGCAAGGTCCGCCTCCAGCATCACCGCGTGGCGCACCGCAACCACGTCCGCACCCGACGCCACACCGATAGCCTCCTCAATCAAGCTCTGCTTCACTCCGATCCGCATGTCCCCCAGCATCAGCTTCAGCAGATACTTCGCCTCCAGCGCACTCGCTCGCCCCAACAACCCTTCCACCGACGCAGCTCGCACCGCCGTCGTCCGAGCACCTGCCATCACCTCAAACGCAGCCGAAACCTCTGCCAGGGTCAACCCCTCCCCCACTCCCTTCAGCCATACCTCGGCCGCAGCGGCTCCCAAATCACCGTGTTTACGATAAGCCGCCGTAAGCGCCGCATCCGAGCACCCCGACACGGCCTTCACCGCCCTCGACAACAGCGCGCCTCCAGCATTTAGCTTCCGTGGATCAGCCTCTGCAAACGGCTGCCCGGCCAGGTACAGGCAAAACCTGCCCGCATCCTCCACCGACACCGCTGCCACCCGTCCCACCGCGACCTCAATCAACGCGCGCTTCTTCAGCCGACCCGCCTCGCCAGCAAGCTCTTCCGCCAACGTCGCTAACTCCAAAAACGCCTCCATCGCACCCTCGTTGCCATCAGATGCAGCCAATCACCCTCCACGAATCCCCAACATTCGCGATACCATCTAATCAGCAGATGACTTACGCAAAGGCAAACTCGGTGTCCTCTCCCCGCGTGACCACTCGTCACGACTTTGCCTAGCTGCGCCTAATCTCCACCCCTTTTCCCCCTAACTCTCTATTCCTCTACATTCTGCCCTTCGCAGGAGGAGCCACATCATGTTTGACCGCCTCGACCAACTCGAAGCCCGCTACGAAGAACTCGGCCTGCAGCTCTCCGACCCCAAAATTGTCAACGACCAGGAAAACTACCGCAAGGTCGCCAAGCAGCACCGCGACATGGAACCCACGGTCGAGAAGTTTCGCGAGTACCGCAAGCTTCGCAACGCTGTCGCCGACGCCAAGGCCATGCTCACCGAGTCGGACACCGACATGCGCGAGATGGCTCAAGCCGAGCTCGCCGACCTTGAACCCAAGCTGGCCACAACGGAGGAAGAGCTCAAAGTCCTGCTTCTTCCAAAAGACCCCAACGACGACAAGAACATCGTCCTAGAGCTTCGCGCCGGCACCGGTGGCGACGAAGCGTCACTCTTTGTCTCCGAGGTCTTCCGCATGTATCTCCGCTTCGCTGAGCAGCATAAGTGGAAGGTTGAAATCCTCTCCGAAACCGAGTCTGACGTTGGCGGCCTTAAGGACGTCACCGCGATCATCGAGGGCCAGAACGTCTACGCGCAGATGAAGTACGAGTCCGGCGTTCACCGCGTGCAGCGCGTCCCCGCCACCGAAACCCAGGGCCGCGTCCACACCTCCGCCATCACCGTCGCTGTCCTCCCCGAAGCAGAGGAAGTCGACATCAAGATCGAAAAGAAAGATCTCCGCATCGATACGTTCTGCTCTTCCGGCCCCGGCGGACAGTCAGTCAACACCACCTACTCCGCCATCCGCATCACGCATCTGCCCACCAACACCGTCGTCTCCTGCCAAGATGAAAAGTCGCAGATTAAAAATCGCGAGAAGGCCATGCGCGTCCTCCGTTCACGCCTCTACGAGGTCGAAGCCGAGCGCATCCACCAACTCCAGGCCAAGGAGCGCAAGCAGCAGGTAGGCTCCGGCGATCGCAGCGATAAAATCCGCACGTACAATTTCCCGCAGAATCGCCTCACCGACCACCGCATCGGTCTCACCAATCACCAGCTCGCCATGGTCATGGAAGGCATGCTCCAACCCACGATCGATGCTCTCATTGCGCACGACACGGCGGAACGTCTCAAAGCCGAAGCCACGGCCGCCTAATCTACGATCCTGGCAGATTTTCCTTGATCGTCTGTGCCAGGTCGTCAATCGACGTCTCCTCGCTAAGATCCCGCACTTCAGGATTGTTCGCCGCCTTATTCAATCCCATCTCCGACGCAATCTGCCGGTCCATACCCAACAGCGCCGTGAGTTCCTTCTCTGTTAGCAGCAGGATCTGCAGCATCATGTGATCGCGCTCGTCGGACCGACGGCCAAGCCGTGCCTGCCGCATCAGGATGAAGCTCGAAACCAGGATCGCCTCCATCGCAACAACCGTCTGCAGTAACCCAAACGGCTTTGGATCGAAGTGTCGCGTATGCGGTAGCGAGTTGACTGCAATCCATAAAGCGAACACCCCCAGATGCACGGACACAAACGGCAGGCTCCCCACAAAGCCCGCAATCCCATCAATCACACGCTCCGCCTGCGTTCTCTGCTCCAGAAACTCCTGCTCGTGCCGCGCTATGAGCTCGATTTGTTCCTGTATGTGACTTTGAGACATAGCGCTCCCTGTTTAGATTCTTTAACATACCGCTGCATCTGGGCTCTGCGACCCGACTCACAGACAAATGTTACTTTGGAGCGGCTGGCTTGTAAGATGCGTTACTCTTCTCTATCTGGATGACCTTTGTGCTTGAAATCACCTATGTAGACCTTCGAATGCGATATCCTCACCCAATGGTGTTCGTGACGACGTTACTAATGGCCTCACTGGCGGCGCCCGCACAGCGCACAGCGGACCCAAAGCCCTTTACGCTGCGGCAGGTACTCAGTGCGCCATACTCCAGTTCGCTTACAGCCGCCCCGCAAGCTGATCTCTTCGCGTGGGTAGAGGACGCCGAAGGCCACCACAATCTCTGGGTCTCAGGGCCTAGTCAGGTCCCTCGCAAGCTGACGCACAATACCCAGGACGATGCGCAGGACATCACCCAGCTTGCCTGGGCGCCAGACGCCTCCGCCATCGCGTACACCTACGGTGCGGAATCCGGAGCCAACGGCAAGCCCGCCAATCCGGCCCACCTGCAGCGCCCCACGCCTCTCGAGGTCATCGTTCAGCCTCTCGCCCCCGGCACTCAGCCAATCCTCATCGGTGACGGCCACGCGCCACTCTTCACCCCTGACGGCCACAACATCCTCTATGTCCACGATGGCCAGATCTGGACCGCAGAAATCACCAATCCCGCTGCTGCGCACCAGCTAGTCTTCGACCGCGGCTCCGCCAGCTCCCTCACTTTCTCGCCTGACGGTCACCTCCTAGCCTTCATCAGCCATCGCAGCGAAACCAATCAGCCATCGCACAGCTTCCTCGCCCTCTACGATCTCGACGCGCGCACGCTCCGCTTCCTCAATCCCTCCACTAGTAACGACTCCGCTCCCGTCTTCTCGCCCGGTGGCAACCAGGTCGCCTGGCTGCGCTCCCCATTCGTTGAACCCCGCGAGTTCTCCGCCGCCCGCACCTCGCCCACCCCCTGGTCGATCCAGTTGGCCGACGTCACCACCGGCGTCACCCGCACGCTCTTCTCGCCCCCGGCCAACAAGCCCGGCAGCGTCCTTCCGCACCTCGCCGACGGAGCCGCACGACTCTTCTTCGCCACCAACAGCGCCGTCCAGTTCTATAGCGAGGCCGACGGCTGGGTGCACCTTTACCAGATCAATACTGACGAGGATCCGTGCGTGGAGTGGCTTACTCCCGGCAACTTCGAAGTCGAGGACGCCACCCTCAGCAGTGACCGCCGCTACCTGGTCTACAGCTCCAACCAAGCCTCGGCCAGTGACCCACGCCCCACAGGCCAGCAGTGGCTCGCTTCGCCTTCCCTCGATCAGGATCGCCGCCACCTCTGGCGCATCGATCTCACTCGCATGGACCCGCCTGTCGAAATCACTCACGGCGAAGGCATCGAAACTCACCCGCAAGTCGCCGCCAACGGAACCCTCGCAGCCCTCGTCTCAGATGCACGCGTGCCAATGCATCCGGCCTTCATCGAGAACGACGGCAAGATCACCCCCATACTCTCCAATGTGTCCGCGGCCGACTATCCCACAACTCTCGTTACACCCCGCCAGGTCCTCTTTCCCACCGTGGACGGCCTGCACCTCCACGGCCAGCTTTTTGTCCCTGGCGCCGGCGCTCCAACCCCCGCGCACACCTCGCATGCCGCGATCCTCTTCTTCCACGGCGGCCCCAATCGCCAGATGCTCCTCGGCTATCCCGCCATGGGCTACTACTCCAATGCCTACGCGATGAATCAATACCTGACCGCGCAGGGCTTCATCGTGCTCTCGGTCAACTACCGCTGCGGCATTGGCTATGGTCTTGACTTCCGCGAGTGCAAACACACTGGAGCGGACGGCGGCGCAGAATACAACGACGTTCTCGCCGCCGCAAAATATCTTCGCTCATTTCCCGGCGTCGACCCTAAGCGCATCGGCGTCTGGGGCGGCAGCTACGGCGGCTATCTCACCGCCCTCGCCCTCGCGCGCAACTCCAACCTCTTCGCCGCCGGCGTCGACTTCCACGGTGTCCACGACTGGAACCTTGAGGACAACGCCTCCGACTGGAAGCAGGGCTCCTTCGCCCAGATGGACGCCATCGCCGCCAAGGCCCGCGCCAGCTCGCCCATCGCCGCTATCGATAGCTGGCGTTCCCCCGTCCTCTTGATCCACGGCGATAACGACCCCGACGTCGCCTACTCCCAGACACCCATCCTCGCCCAGGCGCTGCGTGCCCGTCACATTCCCGTCGACGAACTCATCTTCCCCGATGAATTGCACGGCTTCCTACTCCACAAGGACTGGCTGGCAGCCTACCAGGCCACCGCCGCCTTCTTCCAGCGCACCCTCAAGCCCTAGACCTGGGCAGCAGGAAACCTCGGACAATCAACCCAAACAGGGTAAAATCATACCTGCAAGGAAGTGACGCCATTCCCTAAGGGACGCTCGCTCCTTCCTACTTCCAGGACTGAAAGAACCCATGAGCACAGCCATCCAAGCACCCTCCCCAGCGCTCGAAGCCGCAGCCCACAATGCCGGCCTGAACCTTACTGCCGCCGAGCCCGGCATCGACTTCACGGGCGTTCCCACCACGCGCGCCATCGTCACACTCGCAGGCAATGCCGCCCGCGCAGCCGATCCCACAGGCCAGCAGCTCCTCGAGCTCAGCCAGACCTTCGATGCTGCCGATCCCAAGTTTGCCGCCGCCCTCGCCGTCTACTTCCGCGAGGCTGCCCAGCGCCTGCGGAATCTGCGCCCGGACGTCTATCTCACGTTGCATGGTCTGCCCCTCAGCTTCGGCAAATTTGCGTGGCCCTTCCACAGCTCCACCTCCGGCGCTGACACCTTCATCGTCCATGGCGAAATTCGCCTCGAAGACGGCCGCGGCAGCCAGCTCCACGCCAAGGTCTCTGCCTCCATGACCCAGACCTTCGCCACCGTCATCGCCGCCTTAGAGCAGCCGTTCGCCGAAGGCTTCATCTACAACGCCGTCCGGAAAACCCTCGACCAGGGCCAACTGGAACTCGTTGCATCCGGCAACCGCCAGCCGGTCCCCGTCACCACCCGCTACTACTCGATGAAGCAGCAGGTGTTCATCTTCAACGACACCACCGAGCAGCAGCGCCGCGCCTACCTCGCCGCCAAGACTTTCTGGCTAAGCCACATCCTCGGTGCCGGAGAACCCATATGGATTACCGACCCGCGGGACGCCCAGTACCTCAACACGACGGTCGCTGACCTCAAAACCACAGCCGCCGCCCTCGTCAAGGACGGCCTCGTTCTGCTCGACGCAACTGGCAGCTGGTCCACCGCTACCGACACCCTCCGCAACCAGGAAGACACCTACCGCGCCCAGGTCGACGAAGCCCTTGCCTTCATCAAGCCCACCTTCAACGAAGACATGCGCGGCGGCCACACCAACATGTAGTGCGGTTCTCCCACCCGATGGGTGCCTGGATCCGGATGTTTGGATCCGGGACCGAAAGCCCCACCCGCACTCCTCACTACACGTGGGAGAGCTCGAGTTCCAGCTTCACAAACGCCTCCCACGCCGCGTCTTCCACCACGATCCCCAACTTCATACTCTCCTCGCGCACGCGAAGCGCACCCTCGCCGGGATAGCGCACAGGCTTTTCCGCCTGGATAGGCTTCGCCGCGTGCAGCGCATCAATCGCCTTCTGCGCGATGCTTTGCCCCTGCGCAAATCGGCTCAGTTCTTCGATCGTCTCCACCGACGCTGGCGCAATCGCCAGAAACACCTGCGACTGCCCAACTTCCTTCGCCGGATCCGTGGAGAAATCATGCGTCGCCATCCCCCCCGTCAGCATCGCGGCCAGCACATCCAGCACAAACGACAAGCCCGATCCCTTCCAATACCCGATCGGCAGCGCCCGATGAGTCTTTTCGATCACCCCGGGATCGTTGGTCAGCTTGCCGCGTTCATCGTAGCCGCCCGGCACCGGCAGCGTGTCTCCGCGCTCGCGATACGAGGCCAGCGTCCCATACGAAAACTGCGACATTGCCATGTCCAGCACAATCGGTGCAGACTCGCCCTCCCCAACGCCGCCCGAGATCACGCGCCGGGGAATCGCCACCACCAGGGGGTTATTTCCCAGCGCCACCGTGCTCGCTCCCCACGGTGGCAGATTGGGCAGCGTATTGGTCCAACACATCGCCGCGAACCCCGCATCCGCCGCCTGCCATCCATACGTTCCCGCACGCATCCAGTGCGACGTATCCGCAAGCGCCACGCATCCCAGCCCATGCTCGCGCGCCAGCTCCATCGCGCGTTGCATCGCCCCATACGCCGCAAGATTTCCCGGTCCGCGCCGCCCCGTCCAGCGCTCAATCGCACCGAAGCCTGCCAACTTCTGCGGCCCCGCGCGCGGGTCAATCAGTCCACTGCGCACATGCTGCGCAAACCGCGGCAGACGCGCCACTCCATGCGTCCGCACTCCGTCTCGATCCGTCTCTGCTATTAGCCGCGCACCCAATGCGGCCCTCGCGGGCGCTACACCCAACGCCAGCAGTACGAGATCAATGCGCGCCTGCAGCTCCGCGAACGCTATGCGTCTCATAGGTTCCCTTACTCCCCATGGTCGTCTGTGCCATCCAGTCTACACATCAGCGATACACTCTCAGGAGCAAGCGCGCACTTAATCCCCAACTGCGTTGCGCCAGCCATCAACCGTTCCCCCGAGGCCACCTGCCGTGAAGTCCCTTCACCTCCTGCCGCTCTTCGCCCTACTCTCGATCGCCGCGTTACCTACCCGCGCCCAATCGCCCTCCCGCGCTGCCGACACCGTGCCCGCGCTCCTCCTCTCGGATATCCACCTCGATCCCTTCCACGATCCCGCCAAATTCTCCGCCCTCTACGCCGCTCCAGCAACCCAATGGGCTACCATCCTCTACGGTCCCGCCTCGCCCACCCAGGCACCCGACTTCGCGCACCTCCAGGAAGCCTGCAACGCCAAGGGCGTCGACACGCCCCCAGCTCTGCTTCAATCCAGCCTCCGTGCCGCTCGAAAGCAGCAACCTCACCCAGTCCTGGTCACTATCTCCGGCGACCTCATGGTCCACCAGTTCGACTGCCGCTTCCACACCCTCGCCCCCGCCGCGAGTCCCGCCGAGTACTCTGCCTTCGCCTCGAAGACCGTAGCCTTCATCGCTCTCCAACTCCGCCAAACCTTCCCCCACACCCCCATCTACTTCGCCCTCGGCAATAACGACTCCGGCTGCAATGACTATGGCGAAGATCCCGACAGCGATTTCCTCCACGCCGCTGCCGTCAACTTCTCGGCTGGCGTCGTCTCGCCCGCGAATCGCTCTGCCATCCTCCACGAGTTCCCCCACCTGGGGAGCTACGCCATCACCCTACCCGCTCCCATCCGCAACACCCGTCTCCTCGTCCTCCACGACATCTTCGGGTCCCGGAAATACGCCAAGTGCAGCGGCACTCCCAGCAACGATGCCGCCGCGGAGCAGATCGCGTGGCTGCGTACAGAACTTACCGCCGCCCGCGCCGCCCGCCAGCGAGTCTGGGTCATGGCCCACATCCCGCCTGGCATCGACGCTTATTCCACCTTCGTCAACCATCGCGATGTTTGCGCCGGCCAGTCCCCCGTGATGTTTCTCGGCTCCGACGACCTCGCCAACACCCTCTCCGAATTCCCCGATGTTATCCGCCTCGCCCTCTTCGGCCACACCCACATGGACGAGATGCGCGTCTACACCACTCCCACCGGCACTATCCCCGCCAAGCTTGTCCCGTCCATCACACCCGTCAACGGCAACAACCCCGCCTTCACTCTCGCCGTGATCGATCCCGTTACCGCAACCCTCAAGGACTACACCGTCTACAGCGCCAATAATCAAACAGGCATCGACACCACCTGGACCGAAGAATACCGCTTCTCCACCACTTACCATCTTCCCAACCTCTCCGGCGCCTCCCTCGATAAACTCACATCGTCCTTCGTCGACGACAAGTCCGGCAACACCGGAGCCAGCCGCTCCTACCAGCAGTTTTTCTTCGTCGGCGATACCGGTGCCGCGAAGACCATCAAAGCCGCCATGAACGCCGCCGCCATGCAGATCGTCTGGCCCGCCTACGCCTGCGCAATCACCCACGCCGGCGCCGCAAGCTTTCGCACCTGCGCCTGTCCGGCCGCAAACCCCGGCCAATAGACCTTCCTGATCGCTAACCGCTCAACCTATTGCAGAGATTTGACTTTCGTACACAGCGGCCCACACCATGAAAGTCCGAGTACGACGATCATCCTTCAGCAACCTCTATAAATGTCCCTTGCTTTTCTTCCGAGGTATCGCACCGCATGAGCAACACCCCTGAACCAATCACCGCAGGCGGCAAACTTCGCGCCGCCATCACGGCCGAACACCCTCTCCAGGTCGTCGGCGCCATCAACGCCTACCACGCCCTCATGGCCGAGCGCGTCGGCTACCGTGCCATCTACCTCTCCGGCGGAGGCGTCGCCGCAGGCTCGCTCGGCATTCCTGACCTCGGCATCTCCACCATCGACGACGTTCTTACCGACGTCCGCCGCATCACAGACGTCTGCCCCCTCCCGCTCCTCGTCGACATCGACACCGGCTTCGGCGGCGCCTTCAATCTCGCCCGCTCCGTCCGCTCGCTCATCAAGGCGGGAGCCGCCGGTTGCCATATCGAAGACCAGGTCCAAGCCAAGCGCTGCGGCCACCGGCCCAACAAACAAATCGTTCCCACCGACGAAATGGTCGATCGCATCAAGGCCGCCGTCGACGCCCGCACCGATCCCGACTTTGTCATCATGGCCCGCACCGATGCCCTGGCCTCCGAGGGCCTCAACGCCGCCCTCGACCGTGCAGCCGCCTGCGTCGAAGCCGGCGCCGACATGGTCTTCCCCGAAGCCGTCACCGAGCTCCCCCAATACCGCGCCTTCGCCCAGCGCACCAGCGTTCCCACTCTCGCCAACATCACGGAGTTCGGCGCGACCCCGCTCTTCACCCTCGACGAACTCCGCAGCGCCGACGTCGCGTTAGCCCTCTATCCCCTCTCCGCATTCCGCGCCATGAACGCCGCCGCCCTCAACATCTACCAGCACATCCGCACCGACGGCACCCAGCAACACGTAATCAGCACCATGCAAACCCGCGCCGACCTCTACGACTATCTCAACTACCACGCCTACGAACAAAAGCTAGACCGGCTCTTTGCAAAGACAGCAAACGAAGATTCTTCAGATTAGAACGTTACGGTACCCCGAGGCTTAGGCCTCGGGTCTCATAGGCCGCAAGAGCAGAAGGGCTTCAGCCCTAAGGTTTGCTTTCCTTCCCGCTTCTACAATCTCAAGGAACACCATGACTACCGAAACTCCCTACACCTTCAAGCCAAAGAAATCCGTAGCCCTCTCCGGCGTCCCCGCGGGCAACACCGCCCTCTGCACGGTCGGCCGCAACGGCAACGACCTCCACTACCGCGGCTACGACATCCTCTCGCTCGCCGCCAACTGCGAGTTCGAAGAAGTCGCCCACCTCCTCCTCTACGGCCACCTCCCAACCGCTGCCGAGCTAGCCCACTACAAGCAGCGCCTCCGCAGCCTCCGCGGCCTTCCCCAGCCAGTCAAGGTCGCGCTCGAGCAAGTCCCTCGCACCACGCATCCCATGGACGTCCTCCGCGTCGGCGTCTCCATGCTCGCCACCGTCGAGCCCGAACCCGAGCCCCACACCAACCACTCCGTCCTCTACATCGCCGACCGCCTCATGGCCTCGCTCGGCTCCGTCCTCCTCTACTGGCACCACTTCGTCCATCACAACCACCGCATCGACGTCGAGACCAACGACACCTCCATCGCCGCGCACTTCCTCCACCTCCTCCACGGCCGTCCCGCCTCCCCCGAGTGGGTCCACGCCATGCAGGTCTCGCTTATTCTCTACGCCGAACACGAGTTCAACGCCTCCACCTTCACCGCCCGCGTCATCGCCGGCACCGGCTCCGACCTCCACTCCTGCATCGCCGGAGCCATCGGCGCCCTCAAAGGCCCCAAGCACGGCGGCGCCAACGAAGTCGCTCTAGAAATTCAGCAGCGCTACGCCTCGCCCGACGAAGCCGAGGCCGACATCCGCAAGCGCATCGACAACAAGGAAGTCATCATCGGCTTCGGCCACCCTGTCTACACCATCTCCGACCCGCGAAACGCCGTCATCAAGAAGGTAGCCCACAGCCTCGCCGAAACCGCAGGCGACCTCAGCATCTACAACATCGCCGACCGCCTCGAAGCCGTCATGCTCGAAGCCAAAAAAATGTTCCCCAACCTCGACTGGTTCTCGGCGTCCGCGTATCACACCATGGGCATCCCCACGGCAATGTTCACGCCCATCTTCGCCATAGCCCGCACCAGCGGCTGGTCCGCCCACGTAATGGAGCAGCGCGGCGACGGCAAAATCATCCGCCCCTCCGCCAACTACACCGGCCCCGAAGACGTCCCCTTCGTCCCCATCAGCAAGCGGAGCTAATAATGCAGAGGGCTACGACTTTGATGCTCGCCTCGCTATGCTTTCTCTCGTTTGAGGGCTGCCGCGCACCGAACGAAACTACGTGGTCGGCTCAAACCTTATCTCCCGATCGCGCTTGGCTAGCCTTAGCTCATAGTGAGCATACGAACCACGGATTTGGCGGAGAGTCAGTGTGGACGATTGTCGAGATGAAGCAGAACATCTCCACCAGTGCACCAGTCGAGGTCTTGGAGTTTGACGAAGGCCCGGATAGCGTCCATGACCTGAAAATGAATTGGCCATCTCCCAGTCACCTCGACATCACCTACCGTGGCGATCCACCGATCACCTTCCAAGCAATCAAAGCGTTCGGCAAGGATGTAACGGTCGAAAAATTACCCCAGAACTGAGAAAGATACTCGAGAGCAGCCCAATGTCCGCACCCATCAGCAACGTCCGCCCGCCTTTCGACCAACCCCTAATCGACATCGTCGACTACGCCCTCACCTACAAAATCGAATCCCCCCTAGCCTACGAAACCGCCCGCTACTGCCTCCTCGACACGCTAGGCTGCGGCCTGCAAGCCCTCGACTTCCCGGCCTGCACCAAGCTCCTCGGTCCCCTCGTCCCCGGCCTCACGATGCACAACGGCGCGCGCGTCCCCGGCACCAGCTACGAACTCGACCCCGTACAAGCTGCCTTCAACATCGGCACCCTCATCCGTTGGCTGGACTACAACGACACATGGCTAGCCGCCGAGTGGGGCCACCCCTCCGACAACCTCGGCGCCATTCTCGCCGTCGCCGACTACCTCAATCGCAACGGCCACGCCCTCACCATGCGCGACGTCCTCACGGCCATGATCAAGGCCCACGAAATCCAGGGTTGCCTCGCCCTCGAAAACTCCTTCAACAAGGTCGGCCTCGACCACGTCCTGCTCGTCAAAGTCGCCTCCACCGCGGTCGTGAGCCAGATGCTAGGCCTCACCCGCGACCAGACCCTCAACGCCGTCTCGCTTGCCTTCGTCGACGGCCAATCACTCCGCACCTATCGCCACGCCCCCAACACCGGTTCGCGCAAATCCTGGGCCGCCGGCGACGCCACCTCCCGCGCCGTCCGCCTCGCCCTCATCGCCCAGACCGGCGAGATGGGCTACCCCTTCGTCCTCTCCGCCAAAACCTGGGGCTTCTACGACGTAAGCTTCCGCGGCCAGCCCTTCAAATTCCAACGCGCTTACGGCAGCTACGTCATGGAGAACGTCCTCTTCAAGATCAGCTTCCCCGCGGAGTTCCATTCGCAGACTGCCGTAGAAGCCGCCGTCACCCTCCATCGCGAACTCGCCGCCCGCAACCTCACCGCGGCCGACATCGCCCGCGTCACCATCCGCACCCACGAAGCCTGCATCCGCATCATCGACAAGCAAGGCCCCCTCGACAACCCCGCCGACCGCGACCACTGTATCCAGTACATGGTCGCCGTCCCGCTCATCTTCGGCCGCCTCACCGCCGAGGACTACGACGACGCCCTCGCCCTCGATCCCATCTGGGGCCCGCGCATCGACCACCTCCGCGCCACCATCACCTGCGTCGAAGACCCGCAGTTCACTCGCGACTATCACGACCCCACTAAGCGCTCCATCGCCAACGCCCTCACCGTCCACCTAACCGACGGCACCACACTCCCCGAGATCGTAGTCGAGTACCCCATCGGCCACCGCCTCCGCCGCACCGACGGCATCCCCCTCCTCCTCGACAAATTCCGCACCAACCTCGCGCGCCGCTTCCCCGAAGCGCAACAGCAGCGCATCCTCGATGCCTCCCTCAACCAGTCCACCCTCGAAGCAACACCCGTCGACCAGTACGTCAGCCTCTACGTCGTCTAAGCTCCCCGCAAACAGAAGAAGCAGAAACCGTAAGGTTCCTGCTTCTCCGTTTCCCGTCGCTTGTTTTATTTCACCGGAATATCTACGACCTCGATCGTGTAAGCCGGCACGGTATGTTTCAACGCCGCTCCCGTAAACCGCAGCGTGCTGTCGACCGGATGAATCGCCACTGGATCTGTAATCGTATTCGTCGCCTGGAAGGTCGCCCCATGCATCGAAATCACCTTCGCCTCATGCGCGCCCGCACCTAATCCCTTCAACGCAATCTCCAGCGGCTGGTCCACCGTAGTCGCATTCACCAGCTTCAAATGCAATACATGCGTATCCGACGATAAGGTCACCGAATAAAAGAACCGCGCATTCGCATCAACACCCGTAATCGAGTTCTGTGGCTGCCCATCGCCAATATGCGCGCCAAACATGCACTGCGCGTAGTAGCTCGGCGACCCATAGCTCGTCAGCGCGTCATAGCCAATCAGATCCGTCGGCCACTGCATCGCTCCCGGATTCACATTCACCAGCAGCGGCGCATAGCTCGCGATCTTGATGATGTCGCTGTTCCGTTCCATCGACGTCATAAACGCCGCATCCCCCAACGCGTCCCCAAAGTTCGGCGTAGGCGATCCCGACCGCGTCGCCCACTCACCTACAAACACCTTCGGCCCGGTCCGCGGCGCATCGTCGTAGTGATGTACCAACGCAAACATATCCGTGGGCGACTTGTAATAGTGATCATCAATCAAATCCGGCTCATTGCCCGCCTTCACCTTCACTGGAGTCGTCGCGATCAACTTGTACTGCGGATACTTCTTGCGCAGCGCTTCAGCAAACTGCGCATACCGCTCGTCATAGCTTCCACTCTTATCGAACCAGTCCTCATTGCCAATCTCGATGTAGTGCAGCGGGAACGGCGCAGCATGCCCATCCTTCGCCCGCTCCGCGCCCCACTTCGTCGACGCATCGCCGGTCACATAATCCACTTCGTCAAGCGCGCTCTGCACATACGACTCCAAGTCCTTCCCCGGCTTCACATGCTCGCCACGCAGCGAGTAGCCCGCATACACCGCCAGGATCGGCTCCACATGCAGCTCCTCCGTCCACCTCAAGAACTCCATCAACCCAAATCCATCCGTCGACCAGTACGTCCACGGCGCCATATGCCCCGGCCGATCCACCAGCGGCCCAACCGTCTCCTTCCAGTTGTACCAATCCTTCAGCGTGTCGCCCTCGAGATAATTCCCGCCCGGGAGCCGGATGAAGTTCGGATGCATCGCTGCCATCTTCTCGATCAAATCCGCCCGATTCCCATTCGGCGCATTTTCATACGTCGGCGGAAACAAGCTCACCAGCTGCAAATGCAACGTCCCCGGACGCGCCACCGTCAGCTCCAAATTATTATTCGCCGAAGTCTTCACCTCGCCTGTCTTTAGCGTGAACTCATACCGAGTCCATCCGCTGCCGCCGAGCGCCACTTGAGTTTTCGCTGCAACAACGCCCGTCTGGTTGTTGATCAACCGCGCCGTCACTGGCCCAACATCAGCATCTGCTTTCGCGTAAAAAGATCCCATGTACGTCGTGTTTGCGCGCACCGGAATTCCCCAATACCCGGAGTTGCTCAAGCCCGCTTCGTTTCCCACCGAAGCCGCCGTCACCTTCAGCACCAACCCACTATGCAGCGCCGCGCTCGGCCCATCCTGCCGGTCCATCGACGCCGTCAAGGCGGCATTTCCCCTCACCACCTCGGTCCAGTTATCTACGCCCATCCAGTTGCCACGGAACGTTCCATTGTTCACGAGCTCCGCATACAGGCCGCCCTGGTACGAATGATTGATCTCCTCGGTCATCAATCCATACAGGCCTTGGCTCGCCGGCTTCGCAATCACGCCGGTGTCCACGTCCAGGTGGGCCACTGGCAACGGCGCTGCGGCAGCATGACCGGCTGCAGTCTGGTGACTCTGCGCACTAGCCGCAACCCCACCGGCAACCAAGCCGCCCACAAGCAACACCCTGACAACAAAACGAAAATCTATACATGATTGGAAACGCATAAAGGACAGTTCACTCGCATTCAAAGAGGGTAGACACCAACGCCAAAATTCTATCCCAGAAAGCGTTTACTTGACTGCCCTGTCACGATTCTTTTCGTCGCCACCCCTGTATTCTGAGCAGGCCATGCCTTCGCCACCACCCCCCTCCCCGAACTACCCCGCCATGCTCCGCATCGCCCTCGAAGAGGCCCGCACCGGCCTCGCCGAAGGCGGTCTCCCCATCGGCGCCGCCATCTTCCGCACCGACGGCACCCTCGTAAGCCGCGGCCACAACCGCCGCATCCAGCAATCCGACCCCTCCATCCACGGCGAAACCGACGCGTTCCGCAACGCCGGCCGCCAGCGCTCCTATCGCGACCTCATCATGGTCACCACGCTCGCCCCCTGCTGGTACTGCTCCGGCCTCATCCGTCAATTCGGCTTCCAGACCGTCGTCATCGGCGAAAGCGCTAACTTCTCAGGCGGGGAACTCTGGCTCCGCGACCTCGGCGTCACCATCATTGATCTCTCAGATCCAGCCTGCATCAACATGATGCGCGACTACATCGCCGC